>Ga0315905_10004981_pt1 | contig 13556 bp, 8 predicted proteins | sample LakEriMetagenome_5_FD_203522 | JGI IMG/M metagenome (GOLD analysis project Ga0315905, IMG submission 203522) | Freshwater fungal communities from buoy surface, Lake Erie, Ohio, United States - Buoy 4 MA121 | ecosystem: Environmental > Aquatic > Freshwater > Lake | place: USA: Lake Erie, Ohio... | reverse complement strand
CATCGAGATCAACGCCCGCAACGCCAACAACGATGTCAACGACTACATCATCGCCAACAACGACATCACCAACTCGGGGGCCGACGGTGTCTTGATCAACGTCGAGGCCGATGCCCAGGTGAATGCCGACCTGTTCGACAACCTCATCGCCAACAACGCGGGCTTCGGGGTCCACACCACCGAGTCGATCAACGCCCAGGCCGACACCCGGTATGTCGACGGCGAATGGCATGGCAATGAGATCGTCAACAACGGTCTCGCGGGCATTCAGCTCGATTCGGCTGTGGATGACCTCTCGATTGGTGTTCCTGGAATTGGCAACAACATCTCCAACAATGGCGGTGGTGGGATCGTGGTGAACGGCCCTGGTACCGGCCAGATCACCGACAACACCATCAACGACAATGGTGGCACCGGCATCGATCTCAACATCACCTCCAGCTCGGTGAATCAAGAGAATGTCTGGGCGATCAGCCTGAATGCGATCGTTGGCAACGCCGGAGACGGCATCGAGATTCTGAACAACCAGGCCCAATTCGACCCCTTCACTCCCGGGTTGCAGGTCACCCTGACCGACAACAACATCCGCCGTAACGCCGGACGCGGGATCGACATTCTCAACCGGGTTGGATCCGCAGGTCGAGCTGACCTGTCCATTTCGGCCGCCGGGAACTCGATCATCGAGAATGGTCTCGAAGGTGTCTATCTCGTCAACACTGCCTCAACGAGTCAGAATCAGACAGCCCCCGCGACGGCCGCCCTCGCAGCGGATGGAGCGGTCAACACCCGGCCGCGGACCATCTTCGACTTCACCGATAACGTCGTCACTGGCAACGGCGTGAGCAGTGCCTTCAATTCCACGGGTCTGGTAATCCGGGTGGGCACCAGCGATGGTGACGCCGGCCCGACCTTCGCCGGTGGATTCTTCTCCGGCGGACGGGGTGGTGTGGGGGCCACGGTGGTCGACAACACCTTCGGTGGAAACTTCGGCAACGACGTCTTCTACCAGTCGTTCGTCTCGACCGTTGATCCGGCTGACACCGCTGGAACCTGGTCCGACACCGAGTTCACAATTGACTCGTACAGCAGCGACCCGCTGGCCAGACTCGACCTGACGCAACACAGCAACCTGTTCGACTCGGCCGCTGTGAACAATGTGGGTGCCCAGTACACGAACGCCGAGCCTGACTTCAAGTCGCGAACCAATGGTGCGACCGATCCGGGTCCCTTCGGGTTCGACACCCGTCCCCGCAACGCCCAGCGTCTCGCAGCCCGGTTTGGCCTCCCGCCCGGGACCCCCGGTGGTGGCTCGAACGCCTTCCTGTATCCGGGTCTTGGCCAGAGCACCTTCCGGTTGTTCACTGCTCCTGGTTTCGACGCGACCGCTGGATTCATCTTCGACACCCTCCCCTACACCAACCCAACCAGCTCGAACGGTGTGGGACCCGACAATCCGGTCGACTTCCTGCCCTTCGGCTGGACCCGGGTTCCTTAAACCCGATCGTCTGACCTGTTGAATCTCTGACTCCCCTGCCCGACCAGCCCCAGACTGGTCGGGCAGGGTTCGTTTCTTACTGGCCACTGGCCAGTCGCACATTCGCACTGCAATTGACCCGCGCACGACAAAACGGGACCATCACTCGCTTCGAAAGCCCTTTGGTGATGTGCGAAGGGTCTGCGGACGCCCAGCTTCCCCCATTTGCCGCCACAGGATGACTGACTCCTTCTCCGCCGCCAGCGAGCCCGCCCGGTTGTTGGCCCAAGACCTGATCGACCGGATCGAACAGTTGATCCTGCAGGCCGAGCAAGAGGCTGTTCCGCTGGAGGTCGATCCTCAGCGGCCGCAGTTGTTCCAAATGTTTGCCGAGGCCGAGGCGGCCGGGTTCCTGTCCGACGAGTCGCCGATTGACCTGTCGTGTGACGCCATTGCCCGGCACCTGGCCGATCGCTGGAATCTGCGTGACCTGGGACAGGCGATCTCCCAACCCACCCGGCTACCCCCGGCCCAGCTCAACCGTCTGCGGGTGTTGTGGTCATTCATGCGCCTGTGGATGGAATGGAGCTACGCCTGGCAGCGCTGGCGGGAATTCCATCCAACCGAGGGGGAGAGTTCGAGCAGTTCCCCTACGAGTCGGACTGAGTGAATCAGAACGGTTCGGGACAGTGCATTCTGCCATTGTGTCGGGGAATGGGTGGAGTTCCGAGCAATCAATCACTCCCCGGCATCAAAATCGCTCGTGCACTGGGCTGGCCTCCAGGGCTGCCACTCCCCAAACAATCGAGATTGTTCTGCAAATCCAGAACAGGGTCTGGCACCTGCGACCGGCGGATGTCCACCGTAGGGCGATTCCTTGACCCGACTCGGTCTCATTCCGGTTCGTCGGCGACACGGTTCGGCGAATGAAAGCGGCGGGTGGCCGGTTGTCCCAAATTCAAACCCATCCGGGCGGCATTCAGCAACTCGGGCTCGATTCGCCGACGGGAGGCTGCGGAAGTCCGCGTACCGATGGTAGGCAGGGTCCCGTCTTCCAAACCCGAATCCGCACTCGGGACTCTCCTCTCTTGGGGAGTGCCCAACTCATGGGCTGCAGAAGGCCTTCCCAGCATCACCCGGCCCACAGTCGCCAGCGTTCGGGTGCTGAAGGCTGGCCAAGCTTCCGCCGGCGAGGCGGCGAGTTCACCACGCCGCAATCCGGAATCCACAGCAATCTCCGGCGTGTCAGCCTCAGTGGCCGTTGAGGGCGGAGTCACCATTCGAGCAGCGGAGGAGGACCGTAGCGACGGCCGAGCGGCCGGAACCGGTCGCTGGCTGGAGGGAGAACTGCGCTCCGATACGTCTTCTCCCAACTCTGCGTCTGCCCGCCCAATGGTCGGAAGTTCGGCCACAGCCGCTTCAACCACAGACTCGTCCACCTCAGACTCCCCCGTCACGTGCTCCTGGGAGACGGCTTCGTGAGAGACGGTTTGGATGGCGGGACGTTCAGCGAGGTGCCCCGTCGGGAGTTCCTGCTGGTCGGCGGTCGCCGATACTGGTCGCGGTTCGGGCTTATCCTCGAGAAAAGAAGTCACATCCAGCGGCTCAGATACCGGTGCCGGTGCCAATTCAAGAGACGCTGTACGTGGCAATTGCGCGCAACCTTTCCCCTCGAATTCGGCTCGAGCCTGGACTGTGGACTCGGAGGATTCCTCGATCCGCGGTGTACGACTCCGGGGCGACGGGGCCCTCAACCGGGCCACCGCACGCTGTGTTTCGTTTCGAGAAGTCCGATCCTCCAGTTCAAGTCGAACTTTCGCCAACAGTGCCTGGGCCTGTGCCTCTGTTCCTCCCCGCCGGAAGTACTCCACAGCCTCGGCCTCGTCGCCACGATGAGCCGCCAGCCATCCCATATTGTAGAGGGCTGTGGCATGCTCGGGGTCAAGCTCGAGAGCCCGCCGCAATTCCTCCACCGCCTCGCCATCCCGGTGTTGCAGAAACAGCGACCAACCCAGGCTGGTGTGCAGGTGGGGATTCTCGGGTTCGCGTTCCAGGGCGGCGCGGTAGTGCCGTTCCGCGACACTGAAATCCTGGTCCATGTCGGCAGCCACCGCGAGGTGATGGTGTGCGTCGGCATGGGCAGGATCCAACACCAACAGTCGCCGATAGGCATGCAGAGCGGAAGTGTTGTCTCCCGACTGTTTGGCCTGTTCGGCTTCGGCCTCCACCGCCTCGATTCGGGCGGCCAGATCGGCGCGGTTGGGAACCTTGGTCGCCGGGGCAATCGACGTGCCGCGCGTCTTCGCAATCGGGGTGGTGTGCGAACAGCCCGCCAGTACGCACATGGATACGCCCAAGGCGCAGCACAACACGCGTTCCATGAGTGGAGACAATTGAAAAGTGGTGAGCGCGGCAACGAGCCCTCCATCCGGGGGGGATGGAATTGCTGCCGTGAGGAGAGGGGATGTGTACAGAGGGGAGCAGAGAGAGGAAAATCGGTGTACCATGCCTTCCATGAAGGTGTCGATAGGAATTTTGACAAAACAGTGTGCCCATTCGCGATTTGACTCAAGTTGCCGGGTTCTGCGGGCCGGGGCCTGACGGCTGACCCTTGGTTCCGCACTCCGGGTGCCCAAACACCTCGACAGACAAGCCGCTCTTGAAGAAAACCGGGGATTCGTGGTATCACCCCGCTCCTTTCCCGCGTTCTGCGGATCCTCCTGCCTGCGGTTTGTCCCCCTCTTTACGTGCCTGCCTGTCGGGGGTCTGGTTCCATGCGAGATACTCTGTCACTCTGCCTCATGGTCTGCGTGGGGCTGCTGACTTGCCCCCCTCCGCTGGCGGCGGCTCCACGCCCAAAGTTTCCCTACACCACGACGGTCCTGGCCGATTCGGCCGAAGTCCGCTCCGGCCCTGGAAGCAAATACTACGCTACCAGCCGCCTCCGGCGTGGACAGACTGTCACCGTCCACCGACATGATCCAGGTGGGTGGCACATGATTGCTCCCCCGGCTGGCAGTTCCAGTTGGATCCCTGCCGACGCGGTCACGAAAATCAGTCCCCGCTCCGGTGTGGTCAAGGTGGCCCAGGTCGATGTTCGTGTGGGGGGGCAAGATGCCCGTGATCACGATGTCTACCAGTCCCGGTTGCTGGAAGGTGACGAGGTCCAAATCCTTGGAGAGCAGAAACTGCCGGGTGAGAATTCAGCCACGTCAATCAACTGGTTGCGAATTGTTCCTCCCCGGGGAGAGTGGCGTTGGGTGGCGGCCCAATCCCTGGCACCCCCGGGCACAGCCCAGTCGAAACGCACAATCATTCCTGCGGGAGGCTTCGCCGACGAAGCCGAGGAGCGTGCTGGCGAAGAGCTCGTTGAGGGGACCACCTCCGGCGGTGTGAATTCCCCAGATACCCCTGGTTTCACGGGAGGCAGCAGTGCCGAGCCCGCTGCCCCCTCACGGGTCACCCCGAGTTTTCCCGAGGAGGAAGCGGCCGATCCCGCCCCTCTGGCTGAAGTTGATGAGATCCGTCCCGCCGAACGGCCCTATGTCGAGACGGAATCACGCGCGCCGACCCGTCCCAAGGGGGTGAAGTCCCGCGGGGGATCGTCAGTTCCCGCCTTCGAACCGGCACATGATGAACAGTTCGAGAGCCAGTTGATTGCCTTGGAGCGACTGGACGAAGACTTGCGCCAGATGGTGCAGGCCGAGCCGCTCCGTTGGGATCTTGAAGGGATTGAGGCTGAATACCGAAGAGTGGGAGCCACTTTCAGCGACCCGGCCCTGACTGCCATGCTGGAGGCCCGGTTTCACAAGATCCGCGGATATCGGCACATGCAGCAGCGGCGGCTCGCCATTCGGCAGATTATGCTCGACACCGAGCGACGGGATGCCCAACTGGTGGCCGCCCAACGGATGGGGCTTCCTCCGGGGCCCATTCTGACCCCCCGCCAGACTGTGGTCGCCCCCCCTCCACGCGAAACGCCCCTGGCGGGTCGCCCGGCAGGAGCCTTCACCCGAGGAGGGGGCGGGGCCCCTGGGACAGCGCCTCCGATGGTCGTCCAACGGCCCGAATATGACGGAGCGGGCATCGTGCGACCGGCAGGTCGGCCAGGTCTCCCACCCTATGCGCTCGTGGCTCCCGATGGACGCATTCTCGCCTATCTGGCCCCGACTCCCGGGGTGAATCTCAATTCGTGGCAAAACCGCGAAGCGGGAGTCCTGGGACAGCGGGCCTACGACTCCCGATTGGGAACTGATGTGATCACGGTCACCGGTGTCGATCCCGTGCGGCTTGTGCGCTGATCCCCCCCGCCCACCAGCACCGGGCGTCGTGACGTACCATACCTCGATCACCCCGGATCAGTCGCGAGCGGTGATGACATGCTGCTCAAGCCCCGCTCCAGCGCACCTGCGATGCGAGACGGCTTCTGGAGTGATCGTCACCAAGGGAGCAGCGAGCGGACCGCCTTCAGCAATTCGGGAACCTGCTGTGTGCCGGCCAGCCATGTGCCGATGGAGTAAAACAGACAGCAGGCCAACAACATCAGATTGCGCCACCAGGTCGGCCGCAAGGGTCGGGGCAGCAGCGTATTGTTCACGACCAGCACCTGGAGCGAGGCGACCGCCAGAACGAAATTGGCGATAAACCCCAGAAACTTGAAGAGCTGCATCGCTTTGCCGAAGAGCAGCGCCGCACCGCCAAACAGCGTGACACAGATCAATACGCTGAAATAGATCCGGGAGATGCCCCCCTTCCGCTCCCGCAACCGGGGGCTGGCGGTCCACAGGATGTCTGTTACGTTTCGGACCATGGCATCGGTGTTCCCGAGGTGGGTCGAGAACAGGATCCAGAATCCGTTGATGAGCCCGAGACCCCACAACCCTCCCCAGAGTTTCGCGGCCAGTTGCTGCGCCTGATAGGCACCCGCATTGGGACCATCCAGTTGCAGTCTGGGATCGACAATGTACAGGGCGAGATTGACGTTGAGGAACATTCCAAAGAAACACCCCAGGGCCCACAACCAGATCTGGTCAGCCTCGACATACTTCCACCAGGTCCGCCAGCGGGCGAGATTGGTCTCGGTGAGGGGAAAGACCTTGCCCACGTGAGAGGGGCCTTGTTCATCACCGGTAAAAGCCCCGCCGATGGCTCCAACCCGGCCCCCCATGCCAAATCCCTTGTCGCGCACCCAATTCGAGATGATCAGGTTGCCGATCCCTCCCGAACCGGCGGTGGCCGCCAGAGTCGCCAGGAGCAGCAGGTCGATGTGTCCATCGGCCTCACGCGGGGCGGTACCGAACTTGAAGAAACCAGCGAACGTCTTCCACGAATGATCGAAGGGGATGTACCACAGGTTCACGAACATCAGGAACACGAAGATATAGGCGATCATCGCCCACGAGACCCGTTCGAGTGTGCGTTCAATCTTGTCGCCCGAAGCCAGCAGCACCACCCCCAGGACCATCACGAGGTAAGAGATCAGGATCAGGGAGGTGTCATTCTCCCCTTGCTCGCCAGGCATCCGCGACAGGAACAGCGCAAACAGCACCGGGGCGCACCCCCGGGCAAGTGCGGGGACCCCCAATTGCAGGATCGTGATGAAGGTATACGCCCCTCCCCAGACGGAAGATCCGGGGCGCAGGCGCATGATGCCGGTGAGGATCGGCTCACCCGTGTAGAGCGTGTAGCGAATCGCTTCGAGATTGAAGAACAACTGCAGGATGATGGCGGTGGTGGCGATCCAGAAGACATCCACGCCATGTTTCACGGCGGTGGCCGGTCCCACCAGCCACTCCCCACCCCCAATCGAGGCGGCCAACAGAATGGCACCGGGACCGATCACCCGGAAGACATTGCGGGCGTTGAACGGCAATGGTTCGGGCAGGTCATCCTGACCCCATGCGGGAAGCCGGCTCATAAGCGCTGGGCCTTGGGGGAAAACTCAGAAAAAGGTGCCATCCAGACCCTGTTCCGGCCGGGATTGAGCCCCGGCCGGAATCATCGTCGCGGGCAGAGCAGGGCCCAGGAATCTCACGCCCGGTACCGGATCATTCCGCGCCGGGAAGCCACAGCTTTCCCTTGGCGGGAGCGGCTGATTCCGACTCCGGAGTCCAGAGTTGGCCCGGAACACCCCCACCGGGAAGTTCAATGGGACCATCGCTTCCGTGCCAGGGTCCATCGTCGACGAGGTTGCGCAGCGCGGTCACCAGATCGCGCTTCAACTCGGGCAACTTGGGTATGTAGGAGTGCCAGATGCGAAGGGCGATCTGCCGCACCTCGTCCGGTTCCTCGAGCAACCGGGACTGGGTCAGCAGCCGCAGTTCCCACATGACCTGCTGCTGCAACGGCACTCGCCTTTGACGGGCCTCTTCCAGAATCTGCCGCAACAGCTCCCGCGCCTTGTCGTGCTGACGCTGGTTGTGCAGCAGGTCGGCCAGCATGTGGCTGGCGGTCTGCTGCAGACGCCCCTCGGCATCGATCGAAGTCCGCCCCCGAATCTCGGCGAGGCAATCGACCATCTGCGGGAGTGCCGAGGTCTCGGCAATCAGACTGGCTCTCAGCAGTGTGTCGTCGGCGAGCGACGGGTAGTCGAGCCGGCGCAGGGCGAGGGGGTTCAGAGAACCCAGTTCAGCGAGGGTGACGTTGCTCCGGGGGGTGAGGGGCAACTGCAATTCCTGCCGCAGGGCATCGACATCGAGTTGCGTCGAAATCTGCAACAGCCCCGCCTGGGCCACAATCACCGCCGCCCGCAGCGGGGTGGCAAGTTCCGCCACTCCGACCGCCTGCCGGGGCGTCTTGCCAGACAGCAGCGCTTCGGGGGTGTCCCTCCACTGTTCCAATTGACGGGCCATGCTGTCACGGCGCAACCGCGACGACTCAATCGCGGTGCGGGTGGGCCGGTAATAGCTCCCCAGCAACACCCCCACTTCCGGAAGGATGATCTCCCGGCAGTTGGCATCCTCATCGAGAGTCAATTCTCCGCCAGCCGCCTCGGTCAGCAGGGACTTCAGCGCGATGTCGTCGGCCCGGCTGTTGGTCATCAACATGCCAGTCGGGCCCCCCTCTTCGGCAGGGCGATTGTAGACGACCAGTGTTCCCTGCAGCCGGACCAGCTGGTCGTCCCCTTCCGCGGGGATCGGCTCGGCCGTGAACGAGTAGGTCACCCGTGACGGATCGTGTGGCTCGTGCATGGCCGGGCTGTCATGGTCATGCTCGTGGGGAGCGTCCACCAGCATGATCCGCGGGTTTCCTTCCAGCTTCTCCATCAACCGGCCCAGCGAGGCGCACTGCACACGGCGCTGCATCAGTTCGCTGCCGTTCTCGGCCGTGGGGGGATCCAGCAACCGGGCCAGCACGAGAGTCTCGGCGGCCGACTCGGGTTCGGGATCATTCGCCGCCGAGGCGGTCAGTGCCTTGACGGCCAGTGGTTCCTCGGCAGCCCAGGCATGGCACAGTCCGATGTTCCACCAGATGGCAGGGTCATTCCGGCGTTCTCGGGCGACGGGCAGAAAGGCCTTCGCGGCGTCGCTGTAGCAACCCTGGCGTACCAGTTGGATGGCGGTGTCGAACTGGGCCTGCAATGCACCCAGATCGGGGATATTCCGCAGTGGATACTCGACCCGCAGAGGGAACAGCACCGACGCATCGCGGGTCATGCCCGTGACGACCTGCAAGGCCACCCGGCGGTCTTCGGGCGGGGCCAGCTCCAGGCCCCGCAGGGTGTATTGCAGCCCCGACAGAGGATGATTGTCATTCGAGAGCTGATCTCCCAAGGCGAACAGGGCATTGGCCCCCCACGCCGAAATACCGCTTCCCACCTTCTGCAGAAAGCGGTTGAACTTCTTCTGGCAGGATGGCCAACCCCGCTCCCGCAGTTCGACCAAACCATCCAGAGCCAGGACCGATGGGTGCTCGGGAGTGTCCTTGAGCATTTCCTGCACCAGCTCGCCGATCCGCTGGTTGAAGGTCGCCGTCTGCTCCGTTTCGGCCGGCAGCCGCATGAGGTTGTCAATCAACGCGAGCCGCAGACCGGTCCGGGCCGACTTGTCGCTGACACCCTTTTTCAGCACCCCCTCGAGGAAGGCGACGGCCTTGTCGTGCTGCTCCCGCTCCTCCAATTCCTGCACCCGGGCCAGTTCGTTCAGAACCGGCAGGCAGCAGAACTTCATTTTCTTGCCGCTTCCACACGGGCAGAGGCGGTAGACTTCTTGATCACTCATCAGGGGTTCCCACAAATCGGTCGGTCGACGACGGAAAGGGAGAGGGTAGCAAAACACGTACCCAATGTGGATCGATCCGCGAGTCCGGCGAGGGCGGGGGCATACCCCCACCCCGGCGCCCCGGCCTCGCACCCGGAAAGCCATGTGTCAGAGATCCGCCCGACCATCGCCGGACGGTCAGACTCCCAGATCGCGCTTCAGGCGGTCAACCGCCTCGACGACGTCGGCCAATTGCCTCCGAAGTTCCTCGAATTGATCGGCCAACTCGGCCTGTCTTCGGCGCAATTCCTGCAGTCCCGGGTCGGGTCCCACCGGCGGGACCGCAGACCGTCCCGCATCCGGGGTGGCCGTCGCGACTGTCGTCATCACGGAAGCCGGTCGTGAGGGAGTCGCCGGAGGGAGTTCCTCGGGCTCTCCCTCGCGATAGGCCAGGGTCTGCCCCTCTTGAGGTTGATACAAATTGTGATCCACCTCGACTCCCCGCCGTTCCAGCGGGCCATCGGCCTGGATCAGTTTCTGAGTCAGCAGCCCCTGCAGCTCCGTGCGCAGCTGCTCCTGTGTCTCGAGGGACCCCTTCGGAGCCATGCGGCCGGCGCGCGTCCGCAACTCACCCGCCGCCTGGCGTCCCCGCAGCAGCAACTCGGCCAGAATCCCCACCTGGGGCTCGCTCAACGTGAACCGTCGCCGGACATAGTGCCGGTACTTCTCGGTCCGGGCCCCCTCCGTATGCACGGCCGCCACCAGCCCCAGGTCGCGCAGCTCGTTGAGAGTGTCTTCGATGTCGGTCTCGTCGTAGTTGGTCAACGGCGACCGGTTCGACTTCTGATTGCAGCCCGAGATCAACGAGTTGATTGTCAGAGGATAGGAATCGGGAACCGTCAGCGCCTTTTCAATCAATGTCCCCAGCACCCGCCGTTGTTTCTTGGACAACGACGTGATGGGGGGAAGATTTGGGTCGGGACCGGGATCATGCATGCGAACACCTTCCATGAAAGAGGAACCCCGGGCCTGGGTTCCGGGGCCAATCATCTCAAAAAACGCCCTAGGTCTCCTCGCGGCCGCTGGTGCCAATCATCTGGTTCACCGCGGAGGTGCTGCCAAATGCGAACAGGCAATCCCCCGCCTCAATCATCGCGTTCCCCGGCGGGGGCATCAATCGCTCGCCGCTGCGTCGCCGGATCCCGACCACGATCACCCCCAGGTCTCGCAGGTTGGTCTCGGCCAGGCGTTTGCCCACATACTGGCTGTGGTCGTCGATCTGCACATCAGCCAGCTCCAACTCCTGTCCCTGCTGGTCTCCGATCTCCAGGAAATCCTCGATGTTGGGATTCAGCATGAAGCGCGCCATCTTCACGGCACCCGTGCTATAGGGACTGACCACGCGATTGGCCCCCGCCCGCTTCATCTTGTTCGCCGCCGCCTCGTCGCTCGCGCGGGCGATGATCTCCAGCCTGGCCGAGAGCAGCCGGGCCGAGAGCACCACGTAGACATTGTCGGCATCCGTCGGCAGAACCGTGGCCAACGCCTTCGCGCGGCCAATTCCCGCTTCGTGCAACACGGCATCGTCGGTGGCATCCCCGGGAATGTGCAGCCAACCGGAGTCGGTCTCGGCTTCAAGCCGTTCCGCCTCGCGGTCAATGATGACAAACGGCTTGCCCCGCTCGGCCAAATGCCGGCAGATGGTCATTCCCATTCGTCCCAGGCCACAGACGATGTAGTGCCCGCTCAGTCCGTCGATCAGGTGCCGCATGCGTTTTTCCTCCAGAAGCCGCTGGATTTCGCTGCTGAACAGAAATTGCCCGAATGTAAAGGCCGAGTACGAGACCACTCCCAGTCCACACGCCAGAAACCCGATGACAAACAGCCGCCCCCCGGGCCCCAGTGGAACGATCTCTCCATAGCCCACCGTGGTGGTGGTGGTGACCGCCATGTACAGACAGTCGATCCAAGCCGCTTCGGGGGAGAAGAACTTGAACCCCGCCGTCCCCAGCAGCAACAGCGCGCACAACAACAACAGCGGGGGAACCACCCTCCGCCACAGAATCACTCCGCGATGCCCGCCGTGGTTGTTGAGGGGAAACATGGCGGCCGCAGTCTACAGGCGCAGCAGCCACTTCGACAAACGGGACACGGGAAGATCTTCGGCCAGCAGCCGCTCTCCCGTTCCCGCATCCTCCAGCACCGCCTCGGCCGCCAGCCATCCCGACCGCACCGCCCCCTCCATGGTGCTTGGCCATCCAGTCTGAACCCAGTCTCCCGCGAGATAGAGCCCGGGAACATCGGTCCGCACTCCCGGGCGGTGGCGGTCCGCTCCGGGCAAGACGGCAATCACCGCCCGGTGCTCGGTCACCATGCGGGCCCGCAACAGCCGCGCGGAGCGGGCCCCCGGCAACAGCCGGGCCAACTCACCCGCCACCGTGTCGATAGTCTCCTGCGCCGGCCGGGCCGCCGCATGGTGCGACGCGCTGATCACCACTTGACCGTACCAGCCCGAAGAACTCCTTTCCTCACCCCCCCCGGCCGCGGATTCCTCCGGTCCGACTGGCCTGCCCTGGATGCGTTCCCGATTGAACAACCACTGGCTGGTCTGCCCCACGAAGGTCACATGCCGATCGGGAGTGATCTCGCGGTCGTACCACAGATGAACACTGGAAATCGGCGCGGTCTCGATCTGGCCGGGGCCTTCCACCGCCGACCACCGCGGAGCCAATTCGGGGGCCAAATCGGGAACGAGGTGGGAAGGAACCGCCAGCACCACGCGAGAGGCCCGGCAGGTGGTCCCATCCCGCAGAGTCACCTGAACCCCCTCCTGACCGCGCGCGAGCGTGCGGACTCCGGCGTTCAGCCGCACCGCCACTCCGTGCCCAGCCAGCCAACCCAGCAGTTCCCCACCATACAACCGCTCGAGGGGCACCGTGGGCAGCCACACCTCCCAGCCGGCGCGATGAGTCAGAAACGCGTCGACAAACACCTTGCGGGCGTGCGCCGCGTCGAGTCGGTCGACCGTTTCCGACAACGCACTCACCAGCACCACATGCCAGAACAGCTCAATCACTCGCGGGGGCTGATGTTGGTCCGCCAGCCAGCGATCAAACGGCAGGCCCTCCAACCGCTCGGAGGGAGTCCCGGCGAGCGCCCGCAACCCCCGCGAGAGGTGCCAGCGGTCACTCCAGGACAGATACGACAAGCGGGCGAACGCCGGGGCGAGGTGCAGCGGCGCGGGAAACGCGCTGGCGGCAAAGACATGCCGCGTTCCCTCGGGCCCGATGAAAATCAGCTCGTCCTCCCGATGAAAGAGGTCGGCGATTCCCACCATCTGGCAGAAACGGGTGAAATTGGTGCAGCAGCCCAGCGAGACGTGCTGGCAGTTGTCGAGCCACTCCCCCGTCTGGGCATCGCGGAAGGAACTGGCCCGCCCCCCGAGCCGATTCCGCGATTCCAACAGCGTAACAGTCCAACCCCGCGCACCCAGAGCGGCCGCACAGGCCAGCCCCGCCAGCCCCCCCCCAACCACCAGAATGTCGCGCTCTCCGGCCGACCCCTCGCCCGTCATCGCTCACCCCGTTTCGTGGGACTGACTGCCGTCGTCGGTCCACCCCCGCCCACCACCACCGCAGCGGCCAGCCGACATCCTGCCGATGAGCCAGTTTGATGTCTGGCCTCACTGCCACCCCGCGCATGCAGGGAGGCAGGCACAAAAAACGCCGGGTCTCTGAAGACCCGGCGTGATGGTGGAACACAAGAGCGGGTGATGGGGGTCGAACCCACGACATCAGGCTTGGGAAGCCAGCACTCTACCACTGAGTTACACCCGCGATGGGGAACAGGGCAGAACCCCGTTCGCTCGCACAATTTTAGCTTAT
>Ga0315905_10004979_pt1 | contig 13557 bp, 14 predicted proteins | sample LakEriMetagenome_5_FD_203522 | JGI IMG/M metagenome (GOLD analysis project Ga0315905, IMG submission 203522) | Freshwater fungal communities from buoy surface, Lake Erie, Ohio, United States - Buoy 4 MA121 | ecosystem: Environmental > Aquatic > Freshwater > Lake | place: USA: Lake Erie, Ohio... | reverse complement strand
GCAATCTTTACTCCGGTCTTTGGTCCAAGTGACCCGGGCAGGGGGGCCAAGTCAAGCTGGGCCAATGGCGGAAGGCGCGGGCTTGCCAAGCGGCGCTGGGCATGGGATTCGAGGTGAAAAGGGGAGGGCGTGATGCTGCTGTTCGTGGGGCTTGGCAATCCGGGCGCGAAATATGCGGGCAACCGCCACAACATCGGCTTCATGGCGCTGGACCGGATTGCCGCCGATCACGGCTTTGGCCCTTGGAAAAAGGCGCATCAAGGGCTGGCCTGCGAAGGGCGGCTGGGGCTGGAAAAGGTGGTGCTTCTCAAGCCCGAAACCTTCATGAACCTCTCGGGCCAATCGGTGCACGCGGCGGTCAGTTTCTACAAGCTGGCGCTGAACGAGGTGACGGTGTTCCATGATGAGCTGGACCTTGCACCGGGCAAGATCCGGGTGAAAACCGGCGGCGGGCATGCGGGGCACAACGGCCTGCGCTCGATCCACCAGCATCTGGGTGAGGCTTACCACCGCGTGCGTCTTGGTATCGGCCATCCCGGCCACAAGGACGCGGTGGCGGCCTATGTGCTGCACGACTTTGCCAGATCCGATCAGGATTGGCTGGATGACCTAATGCGGGGCATTTCTGACGGGGCGGTGGCCTTGGCGGCGGGCGAGAGCGCAAAATTCCTCAATGCGGTGTCCTTGCGCGTCGCGCCTGCGCGCAATTCCGGCACCGGGGCCGAAACCCCCACAGAGGCTAAACCTGCGGCCAAACCCGCCACGCCGCCTGCGCCTTCGGCCCCGCCCGAAGCCCCCGCCAGCCCCTTCGACCGGTTGCGCGGCCTTTTGCGCAAGGGCGATTGACCCAAGGTCAACCGCATTTCCAGCTTGCCAGCGGCCCTGCCGCGTGATCGCCTGCGGCAAACCGAAAGGAACCGCCATGCCCCGCCTTCTGCGCCGCCTGTTGCAAGTGCTTGCCGTTCTGGCCCTGATCCTTGCCGCCGCTGCCCTGTGGAAGCGCGAAGAGATCGGGCGGCTTTTGGCGGTGAACAGCCTGTTTGAGGCCGATACCATCGTACAGAACTTCAGCCACATGGATCAGCTGTTCCTCACCCGCCCCCTGTCGCGCGGCGAAGGGCCGGTCTCGCCCTTGCCCAAAGGGCCAGAGGCGGCCCTTGCGCCCGAGGTGCAAGCGTGGATCAAAGACCGTTCGGTAACTGCAATGGTCGTGCTGAAAACCGGCCAGATGGTGCATGAAAGCTATTATCTCGGCACCAAACCCGAGGATCTGCGCATCTCGTGGTCGGTGGCGAAAAGCTTTCTGTCAGCCCTTTTCGGGGTGATCGAGGCTGAGGGCGCGATTGGCAGTCTGGATGATCAGGTGGTGCAATACGCGCCGCTTTTGAAAGGCTCGGCCTATGACGGGGCCACGATCCGCGATGTTCTGACCATGTCCTCGGGCGTGGCCTTTAATGAGGACTATCTCGATTTCAGCGGCGACATCAATAAGATGGGCCGCGTTCTTGCGCTGGGTGGGTCGATGGATGGCTTTGCGGCAGGCCTGAAAACCCGTGACGCGGAGCCCGGCGCGCGGTTCCACTATGTCTCGATCGACACCCATGTCTTGGGCATGGTGATCCGGGGTGCGACCGGCAAGGACATTCCCGAACTTCTCGAAACCCGCATTCTGGCGCCGATGGGGTTTGAGGCCGCACCCTATTACCTGACCGATGGTGAGGGCGTGTCTTTCGTCTTGGGCGGGATGAACATGCAAACGCGCGATTATGCGCGCTTTGGCCAGATGGTGCTGCAAGGCGGCGAGTGGCAAGGGGTTCAGGTGGTGCCCGAGGCTTGGGTTCTTGCCATGACCAGCCCGCAGGCCAAGGATGGCTCGGCCTACGGCTTCCAATGGTGGATCCCTGACAATGCCAGCCCCGGCGAGGTGATGGCGCAAGGGATTTATGGCCAATATATCTATATCAACCCAGGCCTTGGCGTGGTGATCGCGGTCAACTCCGCCGATCGGGGCTTTGAAGAGCCGGGGGTCGATGATGGCAACATCGCCATGCTGCGCGCCATCGCCGCCGGACTGCCAACGCCTTAAGTCATTGGGTCTTGAGTCTTTCGGTCGCAGCCTGTCTGCAGCCATTGAAAAATCCCGCCAATGCCGCCATATTGCGCTCCAGAACATGATCCGCAGGGGGCTGATGCCCGCCATGTGGGCAGCCCGAGGCAGACATATGACGCATCTAACCTTGCCCGCCCGACGGCTGGCTTTGCATTGCAGCATCCTTGTGATCGTGAGCTTGATGGCCAGTGCCGCGCTGGCCGGCCCGATTGAGCGCGCCTGCAACAAGTCCGACCGCAAAGCCGCCAATCGCTCCGTGTGTAATTGCATCCAGCAGGCCGCCGACAGCACCTTGTCGAACCGCGACCAGCGCCGGGCGGCGGGCTTTTTCAAGAACCCCGAAAAGGCCCATAGGGTCTGGATGTCGAAATCCAAAGGCGATGATGCCTTTTGGGACCGCTACAAGGCCTTTGGCGCGCAAGCCGAAACCCTGTGCGGCGCACCGGCCCCCGAAGATCTAGGCACGTCCCCGTAACGACAAAAGCGCCGCGATCAACCCGTCGCTCGCGGCTTCAATCATCGCAAGAACAGTGTCAAACTCACCCGTGTACCACGGGTCGGGCACCTCGTCGCCAAAGGCGGGGGCATAATCCATGAACAATTGTGGCGCGGTGCCGCCCTTGGGACAAAGCGCCTGCACCTCTGCCAGATTGCGCCGATCCATCACCAGAATATGGCTGAAGTCGGTGAAATCCGCGGGGCTGATCTGGCGCGCGCGCAGGGCGGACAGATCATAGCCACGCTTGGCCGCGGCTGCGATGGCAGGCGGGTAGGGCGGCTCACCCTGATGCCAGCCGCTGGTGCCGCAACTGTCCACCTGAGCCCGCAGCCCGGCCACCCACGCGCGCTGGGCAAAGACCGCCTCGGCGGTGGGCGAGCGGCAGATATTGCCAAGGCAGACGAACAAGAGCCGGGTCATTCCGCCTTCTCGCCAAAGCGGTAGCGCGCCGCATGGGCGGGCAGGTCCACGCCAGTAGGCAGGTCAGGCGCGGGCAGGGGGGCCCCCATCGTGTAAGAGATCGGCAAAAGACCGGCCCAGACAGGCCAGCCCTTGTCCTCGTCAGGATCCGTGCCGCCCGGTTCGGCGGCTGAGACCTTGGCCGACGCCTCGGACAAGGGCAGCGAAAACAGCCCGGTTGACTTCAGCTCTTGCTCTGTCATCGGGCGCAGACCGTCCCAGCGACCGGGGAACAGTTGCTCCACCATCGTGCGAAGATGCGCGGCCTTGGCCACGGGATCGGTGACCCACTCCGCCGTGCCAAAGACCATGACTGACCGCGAATTCACCGAATGCTCGAGCGCCGACCGCGCCAGAACCATGGCATCCGTCAGGGTAACGGTGACGCAGACCTGCATCCCCTTGCCCGCCTTCAAGGACCGCGACGCGGCCGAGCCGTGCCAATAGATCCGATCCCCCTCGCGCCATTGCAGCGTGGGGATCACCACCGGCGCGCCGTTCATCACATAGCCCACATGGGCCAGCGGCATGGCGTCCAGAATGGCGTCGATTGTGGCCCGATCATAGGCCGCCTTCTCATGCAGGCGGCGCAGGCGGGTGCGGTCAGACGGGGGTTTGGCGGCAGCTTTGGTCATGGGTCAAACCCTAAGCTGCCGACCATGAGGCGTAAAGGGGTGGCCCAGCCGCCCTGCGGGACTTAGGTCAGTCGCTGCCTTCGGTCTGGCCGTGCTGCATCTGGTGGCCGGAATGGTCCATCGCCATCCCCGCCTTGCGGGCATTGTCGACCGGGGCCTCAATCACCACCTCACCTGCCTTTTCAAAGACCAACGTCAGGATGATCACGTCGCCATCGGCGACTTCACGCGTGAGGCCCATCAGCATCACATGATCGCCCCCCCGCGCCAGCGCATGTTCGCCGCCCGCAGGAATCACAAAACCCTCGGGCACATGCAGCATCTGCATCACGCCATTGCCATCGTCCTTGTGGGTGTGCAGCTCAACCTTCTGGGCCACGTCCGAGCGCGCGTCGATCAGCCGGTCCTCTTCGGCCCCGTGGTTCATCACGGTGAAAAACACCGCGCCCGAGGTTCCCACGCCGCCCATGGTTCGGGCATAGGGGTCTTGGATCATCAGCGTCTCCTCGGCAAAGGCGGGAAAGGCCAAAAGCGCGGCCGCAAGGGCAAGGGCAGTCTTAAAGCGGGTCATCGAGGTACCTGTCTGGCATGCAAAAGAGGAACGGTCGCCCTGGGTGCAGACCCTAAGGCAAGACCACTGTCGCATAGGGCGAAGGCGCGCAACAGGTGACAGATTGACCAAGGGGCGGGCAAGGCCTGCCAGCCGAACGCGCCCTTGCGGCAAAGCCAAAAGGCCCCGCCTGATGCACAGGCGGGGCCTTGAATGGGAAGCGTCAAGAAAGATCAGGCTGCAGCCTGAACCTTGGCGATTTCGCGCTTGATCTTCAGCGCGTTGACCGACAGCTCGTCGTCCTTGGCCTTGGCCAGGAACGCGTCCAGACCACCGCGATGGTCAACGGTGCGCAGCGCCGCAGCCGACACGCGCAGCTTGAACGACTGGCCGAGCACGTCAGAAATCAGCGTGACATCGTTCAGGTTCGGAAGAAACCGACGACGGGTTTTGTTGTTGGCGTGGCTGACAGAGTTGCCAGACATCGGGCCTTTGCCGGAGAGTTCGCAGACGCGCGACATTGTCGTGATCCTTCGTGTCAAAACAGGAGGGCCCACCCGAAAGGGGCGGAAACCGAATTCGATGAAGGGCGTTTAGGGGGAATCCCCGGGGACGTCAAGCGCTAGTCGTGCGCCTGCGGCGGGGGATCGGCCTGCAGGCGCCGTCGGCGCGGCTTGGTCGCGCCATCCCCGCCCCTTGCCCCAAAGCCAAGGCGTTTGCGGCGGTGCGCAGGGGGGATTTTCTCGGCCTCGCGGTACTGCGCCACGGTGCGCCGCGCCAGCCGCACGCCTGTCTCCTCGGCCAACCGGTCCGCCAAAGCGGCGTCCGACAAGGGCGCGCCGTCCGGTTCAGCCGCAACGATTCGCCCCAGCCGATGGCGCAGCGCGGCGGCCGACAGGACAGGGCCTGTGCCCTCGTCACGCGCAGCCGTATCGGCGTCACGCCCTTGCCCCGCGCCACCCCGCGCCACGCGCCCCGGCCCGCGTGCGCCCGAAAACATCTGGCGCAGCCACCAGACACCAAAGGGGCTGTCCATGCTGGCCCCGGCCACCACCCGGCTGATGGTGCTGACATGCAGACCCAAGACCTCGGCCAAATCCGCCATCGTCATCGGCACCAGCGCGCCCGGACCGTCCACCAGCGCCGCCTTTTGCCGAAGGGCGATCTCTTGTCCCACGCGCAAGAGCGTCTCATTGCGCGCCTGCAGCATATTGCACATTGCCTTGGCCGCACTGCGCTGCCCGGCGGCCTCAGGCGCGCTGTCGCGCTCGGGACGCGGCTCAAGGCTCAGCGAGGGCAGGGCCGAGCGGTTCAGCGCCAAAGACCAGCGCCCCTGCGCATCGGGCCGGGCCAGAAGATCCGGCTCCCGCCCAAGCGCGGGGGCCGCGCCTGAAAACAACGTGCCGGGCTTGGGGTTCATCGTGCGGATCAGCCGAAAGCGCGCCAGCACCCCCGCTTCGTCACAACCGCAGAGCCGCACCAGACGCGCAGTTTGCCCCTCGGCCAACAGGTCCAGATGGGCCAGGATCACCTGCATTTCCCGGTCAAGTCGCCCCATATCACGCGCCTGCAGCGCCAGACACTCGGCCAGATTACGGGCAAAAAGCCCCGCAGGCTCCACCCCCTGCAACCGCTCCAGCACCGCCGCCACCTCGTCGGACGGCAGGCCCAGCTCCTTGGCCACAGCCTCCGGTGCCCGCCCCAGCCAGCCCGAAGGCTCCAACGCCTCCACCAGCGCCAGCGCGATGCGCTGGGCGGGTCGCGTCAGGTCAAGGGCGCGGATCGCGGCCACGACATGGGCGATCAGGCTGGGCTGGGCGGCGGCAGGCTCGGCCGCTCCGCCCCGGCCCTGCTGGACCGGGCCCAAAACCCCCGTCCAACGCGGCAGCCAATCACCCGGCGCGGGCGGTTCGGGCGCCGACAGCCGCAGATGTGGGTTCTCGGCCGCTTGCTCTTCCAGATAGCGCGTCAGCCCCGCCGTATCGCTGCGCAACAGCCGGATCGCGCTGTGCAGGCTGGTGTTCAGCGCCAGCCGCTGCTGTTGGGCGATGACAATGCGCTGGCGTTGGCTCATGCCCCAAAGCTAGCGCAAGCCCGCCAGCCCTTCAATCTGTCACGCGGTCGTGTCGGCGCGCGCCCTGTTCAAGCCGGGCCCCGGGCGTTAGGAAGGCGGCCAGCGAAAGGGGCGATGATGCAAGCCATGGCGTATCCGGCGGTCAAGGATCTGGTCTTTGTGGGCGGCGGTCATGCCCATGCGCTGGTCTTGCGCGCCTTTGCGATGGCCCCTTTGCCGGGGGTGCGGCTGACGGTGATCAACCCCGGCCCCGCAGCCCCCTATACCGGGATGCTGCCCGGCCTGATCGCCGGGCATTACCGCCGCGATGAGATCATGATCGACCTTCTGCGCCTCGCCCGCCAATCCGGCGCCCTCGCGATCTTGGACCGCGCCACCGGCATCGACCGCGACCGCCGCCTTGTCCATCTGGCCGACCGACCGCCCATCGCCTACGATCTTCTGTCGCTGGATGTCGGCATTGCGTCCGACCTGCCCGACATTCCGGGCTACAGCGATCATGCGGTGTCCGCCAAGCCCCTGGGCCGCTATGCCGAGGCGTGGGAGGCCTTTGTGACCCGCGCCCTGCCTGCGCCCCGCCTGACGATCATTGGCGGTGGCGTCGCCGGGATGGAACTAGCGCTTGCCTCCCAGCACCGGTTGGCAGGCCTTGGCCGAACCCCTGCGATCACCGTTATCGAACGCAGCGCCGCCGTTTTGCCAAATATCGGCCGCGGCGCGCGCGACAGTCTGCTTGCCCACGCCGCCCGCGCCGGGATCCGCCTGGTTACCGGGGCCGAAGTGGCCGAGATTGCGGCCCAATCCGTGCGGCTCACCACCGGTGAGGTGCTGGCCAGCGATTTCACCCTCTCGGTCGCCGGAACCCGGCCGCAAGGTTGGCTGGCCGACACCGGGCTTGCGCTGAGCCAAGGCTTTGTCACCGTCGGTCCCACCCTGCAAAGCTCCGACCCGCTGATCTTCGCTGCGGGCGATTGCGCGTATCTCTCCCATGCGCCGCGCCCCAAAGCCGGGGTCTTTGCGGTGCGCGAGGCACCCATTCTGCACCACAACCTGCGCGCAGCCCTGACGGGCGGGGTGATGAAGCCCTATCACCCCCAACGCGACTATCTCAAACTGGTGTCGACCGGCGGGCGCGGTGCGGTGGCCGACAAATTCGGCCTGCGCTTCGGCGGGGCGTGGCTCTGGCGGATCAAAGACCGCATTGACCGCAATTTCATGGCGATGTTCACCGAAGGCGCGGCCATGGCGCAACCCTTGCCACCCACACCCCGCGTAGAGGGTCTCATGGAGGCGATGGGGCCGAAGCCGCTCTGCGGCGGCTGCGGGGCGAAACTCGGGGCCGAGGGGCTGGCTGCGGCCCTCGCCACGTTGCCCGCCCCCACAAGGCCCGATGTGCTGTCCGGGCGCGGCGATGATGCGGCGATCCTTAAGGCGGCCACGGGCGTGCAGGTTATCACCACTGACCATCTGCGCGCGCTGACCGACGATCCCCGCCTCATGGCCCGCATCGCGGCCAATCACGCGCTGGGCGACATCTTTGCCATGGGCGCAAAACCACAGGCGGCGCTTGCCCAAGTCATCCTGCCCCGCCTGTCCGAACCCTTGGGCGCACGTACGCTGGCCGAGATCATGGACGAGGCGGCAAAGGTCTTTGCCCAAGCCGGGGCCGATATCGTCGGCGGCCATTCCTCGACCGGGGCTGAACTCACCATCGGCTTTACGGTCACGGGCCTCGCCGACCGCCCGATCACCAAGGCAGGGGCGCAGCCGGGTGATGTGCTGATCCTGACCAAAGCCTTAGGCAGCGGCACGATCATGGCGGCCGAGATGGCCCTAACGCGCCTGCCGGGGGTGATCTTGGGCGAGGCGGTCGCCACCTGCCTTGCTTTGATGGGAGAAAGCCTGGCCCCAGCGGCATCGGCACTGGCCCCCATCGCCCATGCCATGACGGACGTCACAGGCTTTGGCCTTGCCGGCCACCTTCTCGAGATCTGCGAGGCCTCCAACGCAGGCGCAACCCTGCGCCTCGCCGATCTGCCACTCCTCCCCGCCGCCGAGGCGCTGGCAGAAGCTGGCGAAGCCTCAAGCCTCGCCCCGCAGAACCGCGCCGCCTGTCTTGGCCGGATCACGGGCGACCAAACCAGCGCCCGCGCCGCCCTGATGTTTGACCCGCAAACCTGCGGCGGGCTCCTCGCCGCGGTCCCGGCTTCCGCCGCGCCCGCGCTCCTCGCGCGCCTGCCAACAGCCCGCATCATTGGAACCGTGACCGAAGGCCCGCCCCGTCTCCACCTTGGCTGATCCGCCTTCAACGCGGTCCAAATATCCTCGGGGGGAGGGGGCTGGCCAAGGGCCAGACCACGTGGGGGGCAGACAGCCCCCCGGCTGCGCGGCAGATCATCCGCGATGAGGGACCAACGGGACCGAAGAGCCTGCGGTTACAGCAAAGCCTGCACAGCCCCGGCCACCCGGGCGGCGGTGTCGGGCAGGGTTTCGGGCCGCAAGGACCCGGCGTCGACCTCGGCCAGACGCACCTCGATCCGCGCGCGATGCTTGGCATAGCGCGGGTCATAGTGCTGTTCCATAAGGCCTTGGGCCAGATCGGCAAAGGCCCCGGCCCCGGCCATGGCGTGCCACTCGGCAATCACCTCTTGGGCATGGAGGGGCTTCAAAAGGTCAATGACGCGCGACAGCCGCGCCGCATCGGCCACCATATCGGCATAGGCCGTGGTCAGATACTGCGCGCGGGCAGCGGGGGCGGCGCTGAGTGCCACACGCGGGGCCCGCGTCATCGCCTTCCAGATTTCCGGCGGCAGGCGGCACTCGCCGATTTTCGAGCTTTCCGCCTCCACCACCACAGGCCGCGTCGGATCAAGCGCCGCCAGCGCCTGCGCCAAACGGCCCTCGAAAGCCTTTTGGCTGGGCTGCGGCCCCATGGCGCCAAACAGGCTGCCGCGATGATTGGCCAGCCCCTCAAGATCGATGACCTGCAGGCCATGGGCTGGCAAAAGCTTTAGGATCTCGGTCTTGGCCGATCCGGTATTGCCGTCCAGCACCACCATCGGCGCGCGCACGGGCGTGTCATAGACCTCATGCACCACCAAACTGCGCCAAGCCTTGTAGCCGCCCTTCAGTGTCTCGACCCGCCAGCCGATCTGCGACAGGATGATGGCAAAAGACCCCGAGCGCTGCCCGCCGCGCCAGCAATAGACCAAAGGCCGCCAGCCGCCGGGCTTGTCAGCCAAGGGCCCGAGCAGATGCCCCGCCACATTGCGCGACACCAAGGCCGCGCCCAGTTTCTTGGCCGTGAACGGGTTCACCTGCTTGTAGATCGTGCCCACCTCGGCGCGTTCGGCATCGCTCAAAACCGGCAGCGAAATGGCACCCGGCAGATGATCCTCGGCATATTCCGCCGGCGCGCGGGCGTCGATGATGTCATCAAAGCCGTAACCGGCCAGATCGGACAGAGAGGTGAGCGTGACAGCCATGCGCCGGGGTGTAGCCGATCGGGCCCGGGCCGGAAAGGGGGCGCGCGGCCGGGGCGTTGCAAGATGAGTATTTATGCCAAGATGAAAGACAGGTGGAGCGCCTTAGCCCCAGATGGTCACAAGGCTTGGCAGATTGGCCCAATCGTCAAAGGCCGCGCTGTGGACAATCTGGTCCAGCGGCGACTTGCGGTAGCCTTCGGTGTAAAGAAGGAACGGCACCCCGGCGGCGTGGGCGGTCTCGGCATCGACCTCGCTGTCACCGACAAAGACGCTCTGGCTGCGCCTAAGGCCGCGGGCGGTGCCGTGCAGGTGGTCGGGATGGGGTTTGCGAAGGGCCAAGCTGTCGCCGCCCAGAACGGTGGAGAAAAAGGGCGTGAGGCCCAGATGGTCCATCACCGCAAGAGCCGGGGCGAGGGGTTTATTGGTGCAGACCCCAAGTGCTGCGCCGCGTGTGGCCAACTGGCTGAGTGCCCCCAGAACGCCGGGGTAAACCGTGGTCAGGCTGTGGGCGGTCAAGTATTCAGCCTCGAACCGCGCCACTGTTGGGTCGTGCAGCACGCCCGCAGGGTTTTGGCCGTGACGTTCCAAAAGCCGGGCGACAAGGTTGGGCAGGCCCTTGCCAACGAAAGCCTGCACCTCAGTGCGGGCGAGCGGGGCAAAGCCCAGTTCAGCCATCACCCGGTTGGCGGTGGCATGGATGTCGGGCACGGAATCGATCAGCGTGCCGTCGAGATCGAAGATCACTGACAGATGCGCGAGATCCACCCCGGTTTCGCTCAAACCGCCGCCTCAGCCGCCTTGCGGATGGCGCGGATGTTCTCGCCGTAAGGCGCCGGGTTGGCGACCGAGCCGCCTTTGAACACGGCCGATCCCGCCACCAGCACATCGGCCCCAGCGGCGGCGACCAAGGGCGCGGTCACCGGGTCTACCCCACCGTCAATCTCGATATGGATGGGGCGGTCGCCGATCATCTGGCGCAGCTGGCGCACCTTGGCCGTCATGTCGATGAACTTTTGCCCGCCAAAGCCCGGGTTCACCGTCATCACGCAGACAAGGTCCGTCAGGTCCAAAAGATGCGCCACCGCCTCGGCCGGCGTGCCGGGGTTGAGCGCAATGCCCGCCTTCATGCCAGCCCCGCGAATGGCCTGCAGCGTGCGGTGCGAATGGGCACCTGCCTCGACATGGGCGGTCAGGATATCGGCACCGGCCTTGGCGAAGGCGTCGATATAGGCATCGACCGGCGAGATCATGATGTGCACATCCATCACCGTTTTCACATGGCGGCGAAAGGCCGCTACGGCGGGTGGGCCAAAGGTGATGTTCGGCACAAAATGGCCGTCCATCACGTCAACATGGACCCAATCGGCGCCCTCAGCCTCGATCGCCTGAATCTCGCGACCGAAATCGGCGAAATCGGCAGACAGGATCGACGGGGCGATCTTGATGGACCGGTTGAAATTGGGGTTCATGAGGCGCACTCCGCTGGCGGTTTGGGCTGAGCTAGCGCGCCGGATGGGGCTTTGGCAAGGGTTGAAACCGGGGGGCCTTGTGGGGTAGGGCCGGGCGGGTTCGCGCTGCAAGATGGGTGGGACAATGGACGAGATGATCCTGGCTTGGGTGATGGGTCGGTTGACCCCGGTGGAAAAGCTGGCCGTGCACCAACAGGGCCTGCGCCACAAGGCGGTGTCGGTGTTTGTGCTGGACGGGGATCGTGTGCTGATCCAGCAACGCGCCTTTGGCAAATACCACACGCCCGGGCTTTGGGCCAACACCTGCTGCACCCATCCTCTGTGGGGCGAGGACGATGCGGCCTGCGCCGCGCGCCGCCTGCATGAGGAATTGGGGATCACCGGGCTGACCTTGCAGGCCGCAGGCTCGGTGGAATACCGCGCCGAGGTGGGCGGCGGCATGGTGGAACATGAGGTGGTGGCCCTGTTTCGCGCCACAGCCGGGCCAGAGCTGCCCTTGGCGCTGAACCCCGCCGAGGTACGGGCGGCGCGCTGGGTTGACCTTGGGGCTTTGGAGGCCGAGATTGCCGCGACGCCGGAGGTGTTTACGCCCTGGCTGCGGATCTATCTGGCCGAACACGCCAGCCAGATTTTTGGGACCTGACCAAAGCGGTCGACTTACAGCCGGTCGCCTGAAGAGGCGCGGCGGAGGCCTCCGGCGGGAGTATTTGGGCCAAGATGAAATCTAAAGTTTCTGATGTTTTGCTGTTTTTGTGGGGAGAGCGGGCCTGTTGCGTGGCGGAAACCGCTGGGCCCGCCCGCAGCCTTCCATAATCCCGGGGCCTTCCATAATTTTACCACAGTGCTGGTGTGGGGTGGGACGCGCTATGGGTGTGGTGCGGGATGCTGCGCAGCGGTAAGGATGTCATGAGATGGTAAAGTGGTTCTTGATCGCCGTTCTGGCGGCGCTGCCGATGATGGCTGGCTCTGCGGCAGCCGCAGACGAGCGGGTGACGCTGGGCTGGGGCCGCATCTTTACCAATGACCAAATCGGCGACGGCAAGGACCGCTGGCGCACGGGGTCTTACACCGTCAGCCGGGTACGCGGGCCATCTTGGCAAGGTCACGCCGCGCATGGGTTTGGCGACATTTTGGAATTGCGCGGCCATGCTGGGGTGATCGCGCCGTCGAACCTGACCACGCCCGCCGCCAATGATCGGCGCTATGCCGGGGTTCTGAGCTTTGAACTGCACACCCATTTCGGCTGGCAAGAGGCCGAGGTGGGCCTTGGCGCCGAGCTTGCCCTGACGGGGCCCCGCAGCGGCATTGGCAGCTTTCAAAAGTGGTTTCACAATCAGGCCGGCATGGTGCCACCTTCGGCCGCCGTGCTGGATGCCCAGATCGGCAACCGCCTACATCCGGGCCTGAATGCCGAGATCGGCCGCACCTATGGCTTGGGCGACGCGCTGGGGCTGCGCCCCTTTGCCGAAGCGCGGCTGGGCCTTGAAAGCCTTGTGCGGGTGGGCGGCGACATCACCATCGGCCGGTTTGGCCAAGGCGGGCTTTTGCTGCGTGATGTCACCACGGGCCAGCGCTATCGCGGGATCGAGGGCACGCGGTCCGAAGGGTTCAGCCTGACCTTGGGCGGCGATCTGGCCCATGTCTTTCACAGCGCGCTTTTGCCCTCGGGCGGGGCAGTGACGGCCGAGACAGACCGCTACCGTCTGCGCGCGGGCCTGCAATGGCAGGGCAAGCGCGCCTCGGCCTTTTATGGCGTCAGTTACCTGTCGCGCGAGTTCGTTCAACAGCCAGAAGGCCAGCTTGTCGGGGCGCTCAGCCTGAACTTGCGGTTTTGACGGGCTGGACACGATCCTCATCTATCTGCCCATGTGTTGCCGCTTTGCTATAGCCAAGGGACGCCAATCTTGTTAACTTTTGGGCGCAACCGGCGGTAACTGCCGGAAAAACAAGAAAACGAGCAGGCATACAGGCAATGAAAACGGGCTCTTTGGGCACGTTCGTCATCTCCTGGTCACAGACAGAAGTCGACGGCCTTAAGGCCGCGCCCTTGGACGTTCTTGCGGTCGGCACCACTTGGCGTTGGTCAGGTGCGGCCGTGCGCGTGGATGGGCCGCAGGGCTTGTTGCTTCTGGAAGGGGCCGAGGGGGCTGCGGACATACGCAAGCGTGCGGCGCGCATGGTGCGCCGGTTGGTGGGTGTGGCGGTGGGTGACACCGAAGCCCCCGGTGAGGAGAGCGGATCTGATCCGGTCCCCGATCAGGGCTTTATCGTCACCG
>Ga0315905_10004978_pt1 | contig 13559 bp, 6 predicted proteins | sample LakEriMetagenome_5_FD_203522 | JGI IMG/M metagenome (GOLD analysis project Ga0315905, IMG submission 203522) | Freshwater fungal communities from buoy surface, Lake Erie, Ohio, United States - Buoy 4 MA121 | ecosystem: Environmental > Aquatic > Freshwater > Lake | place: USA: Lake Erie, Ohio... | reverse complement strand
TACCATTAATACTTAATGAAGCAGTATTAATTTTACTTGTTATACTTAATGTTTCTTGAACTGTACCACCACCTGCTGATAATGAATTACTTAATACTGAAACTGTTGAGTCAAAACCAAGACGAACTACTCTCATAGATGCACCAAGAATAGTAGTAGTAAAATTCACTTCTATAAAAGTTGTACTAGCAGTTCTAGTAATTCTTACAGCACTAGCTGGAAATCCTAAATCTGTATAAGCTGCAATAAGTTTATCATTACCCCAATCACCCATAGCTTCAATACGAAGATAAGATGGGTTATGATTACCACCTGTGGTATAAACTTCTATATAATAATAACCTCTACCATCACCTGCTGTAGTTGCAACTCTATACCAACCAGTACCAGCTGTTGTAAAAGATGAAGTTGTAGTATATACTGCATCACTAATTCCATATCCAGAAAGAGTAGTTGGGGTGCTAGTTATGGTAGACCAAGCTTGATTATGAGCTGGGACACTAGTTAAATACCCTTGAGAACTAACCCAACTACGTAAAGCTATTGGTTCATCATCAATTGCAAACAAACCATCATATCTACCTCCAAATCTTTTTGCCCATCTATTACCCCAATGGAATGTAATTGCTGGACTATATGACCAAGCATCTTGAGTTGCTAAAACGTATCCTCTTTCACGAATTTGTAATGCTCCTCCATATACTGAATCTGTAGTTGATGGAGCTACAATCTGACCTGTCATAGTTCCACCAGAAAGTGGCAAGTAAGAACCTGTAGAAGCATATGCCATAGAACCAAGACCTAACCATGCTTGTACTCCAGCAACAGGAAACTTATAAGCATATCCATTAGAATAAACTCCTAATAAAGTAGTTGGAGTAAATTGTTCTCCAGTTCCTACATACATTGTACCTAATGTAAAAGATGTTCCAAATGCATATCCACTTGTAGGAACACCACCTAAACCAGATAAAGTTTGGTCTCCTGTGTTAGTACCACTAGATGAACCACTAAAGTTTGCAGCAGAAAAATTACCACTTATACTTGTTCCACCTCCATTTGAGTTATGACTAAATGTAGTAGTACCTGATCTGTTAATAATTACAAATCCAGGATGAGAAGGATCTCCTGAGTAATTTCTATACCATATAAATTCAGCAGAACCTCCACCACCTTTCATACGGAAGGTGTCACCGTTAGCAATTATATCACTTGTAGTATTTATTGTTAAAGGTCCTGATACAGTACCACCAGATAGTGGTAAATAAGAACTTAATGCTGAAGATGTAATATAACCAGATGGATTAGTAGAATTATATGGAGTATATCCAAGTGCAGTAGTTACATTAGAAGACGTAATACCTGTTATATATCCATTTGGATTAGTTGAGTTATAAGGTGTATAACCTAATGCACCTGTTACATCACTAGAACTAAGAGTAATAGCACCTTGTCTTGTATTAAATGAAGTTACTCCAGCTGCAATAGTAAAAGTTCTATCAGCAGATAAATCCAGCGTAGTACCATTAATAGTAATTGTTCTAGTCTGAGGAACTCTTGTTGCTATAGATGTTGTAACAGTTGTAGCAAAGTTAGGGTCATCACCTAAAGCTTGAGCTAATTCATCAAGAGTATCAAGAAGACCTGGTGCTCCTGCTACAAGATTGTTAATCTGTGTACTAACATAACTAGTAGTAGCGTAACCTGCTCCGTTATCAAGCTGGTTATTATTTGTTATAGTATTAACAATATTAAGATTACCACTAACTACACTAAGACTTATACCTGCCCCAGCTGTAGCAGTAAGTATACCACTATTAACAATATTAAGATTCTGACCTACAACAGATACACTAACACCAGATCCAGCTGAAGCTGTAAGAATACCTGTGTTAACAATATTTAAATTCTGCCCTACAGTGCTAACACTAATACCTAAACCAGAACTAGCGGTTAGTAATCCTGTGTTAACAATATTTAAGTTTTGATTTACGGTACTTACACTGATACCTGACCCTGCTGTTGCACTTAATAAACCAGTATTAACAATATTAAGATTTTGATTAACTGTACTAACAGATATACCAGTACCTGCAGTACCTGTTAACAAACCGGTGTTTACTATATTTAAATTCTGGCTAACAACACTTACGGATATACCTGAACCTGCAGAGGCTGTTAAAACACCTGTATCAATAGAAAAAGAACGGTTACTAGATAAATCAAATGAAGTACCGTTAATAGTTATAGATCTATTAGTAGGTACTAAAGAACCGCCAGTTGTAGTTACCAAACTTCTTACCCATGCAGTAGAAGGAACCTTACCACTGTTATCTTCTGCTCCGGGAACTATACCCAAAGTAAGACTAGCTGGTAACACAACGTGTCCATCTGCATCATACTGAAATACATTGAGTATATGGGAGGTCTTCCTTTGTTTGTTCATAACCTACTATTATCTATTTATAAGTTGTTTTACTAAATCTTTAAGTTCTTCTATCTCACTCTTCTGAGATTCTATCTGAGTTTGTTGCTCTTTTATAGCTTCGGTTAAAACTGCTACCATATTTTGATACTTAACACTCTTAAGTCCTTTGTCATCCGTTTTTACTAAATCAGGTAATTCAAGCTCTAACTCTTGTGCTATAAAACCAATACCATTTTTTTCTTTAGTATCTATCCGATCATACACTACACCCCTAGAGTTAAGGACTTTAGAAAGAGCGTTTTCTATAGGACGTATATTCTCTTTTACTCTAGCATCAGAAAATGCAGTTATATCGTTACGAGCCCATACGTTACCAATATTAGTAACATAAAATTGTCTAGATCCAGATGAACTATTAGAAGCTGCTTGCCATATTGTAAAGTGATCAAAACTATTTTCACCACTTCCAGCAGAACCATCCATGTTAAGTATAATATGAGTACCTCCATATGAACCAAGTTCAACCCAATATTTATCAGCAGATCCTGTATATCCTTGGTCTGGATGGTTACTAGATCTTATGAATGTTGTAAAAGAATTACTACCACGTTCAAAATAAAGACCATCTCTAGTTTCAAATCTACCGTTCGCAAATATGGTTCCGTGTGCATATATATATCCATTATAACTAGATATCATAGCAGCAATATAACTACCACTATAATAACCTGTCCATGCTGATGGCATACCAATACCTGTGTTTCCACCCATATACATAGTTTCAGCTCCAACAGTAGTGTAAGTTCCTATTGTTTGTCCAGATTGTGTTCCTCTATTAAACCAAAATATACCCCAAGCTTTAGCATTTTCTTTCCACAACCAGTTATTGTTTTCAGCACCGTTAGATTCTATAACAACTGCACCATCAGTATTATTAATAACATTAGTTGCAGTGCCTGCACTATCTGCATAACCAGCATATATTTTTGTCCAACCACTAAGTGAGTTATTTTCATTATATCTTACACTTAAGTATGGATTACCGCCACCTACAGCTGTTCTATTAAGAGCAAAATAAGCACCATATGAACCACCACCAGTTGCAGGATAATCATTACCAAGACCTATATACCAAGAGTAATATTGACCACCAGTACCAGGACCATTACCACTACCTTGAATATATCTAAACCCATAGTCATAACTTGGAGTAGATGCATCAAAAGCAGTTCTTGCACCATGGTTTTGACCCATGTTATTAAATATCTGAGTAACAGTAATACCATTAACAGCATTTGAATTACTTGCAAGGTTTGCACTTCCTGCTCCACCTGTAATATTAATAGACCAAGTGCCAGAAGCTCCGCCTCCAGTTAAAGTTGGTGAGTAAGAGTTATAATTACCAGCATGAAGAATTGCACTACCAGCTACTAATGGAGTAGCTCTAGGAAAATTTACTACACCGGTATTACTAGCTGTCATAAATAATTGCGGACCTGTTGCATAGCTTTCAGTTACTGCAAAACCCATAGATGTTCCATAACTATTATTGTTTAGAACATATATACCAGCTTGAGCTTCAGAAGCACTTCCTCCCATAAATGTAATGGCAGCTTGATTACCATTATCATTACCAGGTCCTGCTCCATTTTGAAAATGAATATTACCAATAATACTTTTAGCAGTATTAAAACCTAAATTACTTCTACCAGAAGCCGTATTACGTACAGAATAATGAATACCTGTTACTGTCAAACCTGCATCATTACCATATCCAATATTTGCTCCACCAAAAACAGATAAACCATAAGAAGGAGCTGCTGTATTACTAGCTCCCCATCCATTTGGACCTCCAATATTTACTCTTTCATAAAGTTGAATAAATTCACCACTTTGAGCACCAACTACTCTACCTCTAATAGTACCTACTGATATAGCATGATCATCTGTTTTTGTAAAACTTACTTGAGAAGCTGTAGAAGCTCCTCTACCTGTAACAGAAGATAACGTGTCAGTCTCTGTATATCCAGTTATATAACCAGGACCGTTACTTAACTGATTTAAATTAGTTAAATTACCTTGATGCCAAACTTGATTACTATTAATAGTAAAACTATTAATATTTTGCCATTGAATATCTCTAGCAAAACTTATTTTTAAAACATGAGTCCATGTACCAGCTTGACCAATACGTAAGTTAAAAGGATCGTTAGTAACACCATCATAGTACATATTCCATCCCCATCCTCCAGACTGAGAGTTACCAGTTGAACTGCCAGTACTATTTGCATAATCTACAGCATAAATATGAGCTTCGCCATTATTATCAGCAGATATAACAGCTCCATGTTTTACTCCTGACCCATAATCGTGTACCCAAAGACTTGTTTTATTAAGCCCTGACCCCCATGGTATAAGACCGTCTGTACCATAATAACTTTCAGATATTAGAGCTCTCTTCATCCATACATTCTGAGCAGAACCGCCAGTTGTAAGATTATATATATGATTATTACTTCTTATATAACCAGTTGTAACTGTAAAGTCATTAACAGTAATAGCATTAGAAGTAGTATTACCTCTACTTGTTACGGTAGCTAAAGTATCAGTTTCAGTATAGCCAGTAATATAACCAGAATTATTTGTAAACTGAGAAATGTTCATACTAGATAAAACTGCTGCTTCATCTGCATATCCTGCAGCTCCTTTTGTCCAACTTCCCCAAGCTCCATTTTCAAGAGTTCTGTAATAAGTATATTTACGAGCATGGTCTCTTGCTACAGCCGTCATTAATGCATAATTACCAGGTGTAGTTCCATATCCATAATCAACACCAAGACCTTGTGTTTGAACATAGTATTGAGAGGCTGACTGTGGGCTATCACTTGCTGAAGGATTTTGCATAAACCAAACACCAAAGTTTGGAATTGCACCAAATGATAAATAACTACTATGAGTAGCTCCACTATTATTCCAAAGTTGAACTTTACTTAACCCATTAAGTTGAGAAGCATTTGTAGAAGTAGCAGCATTACCTGTAATTGATATTTCCCAAGTACCAGATGCACCTCCACCGGTAAGTGTAGGTGAATAACTATTATAGTTTGCATCAGAAAGCATTGTAGACCAACTAGCTGCACCATTTATATTAGTTGATCTATATCTAAGATTACCACCAATGTTAGCTCCAAGTTGAATGTTATATCTACTATTAGAATCTGTAGAACTCCAAGTAGGAAAAGAAATTAATCCAAAATCTCCTCCAGGAACATTAGTACCATTAAAGAAAGTATAAGAACCAGCTCTCCATATACTGTTAGCATCAGCTTGTCCAATATAGTTATTAGCAAAATATTGAGAATTACCAGTCACATTAATAGCCCATGTACCTGTATTAGTTACAACCTGATTATTTTCCCAATAAAGAATACCATTAGTTCTCATTTCTAAGAACTTTCCTACAACACCTGAAATATGAAATGCTACACCTGTTGTAGTATTTCCATAAGATTCAGTCCAAAGAGCTGCTGTAGTATAATTATTATCAGACTGATTTTTTCTTGCTTGTAAACCACCAGTAAAAATTGAATTAGTTGAAGTAGAAGCCCCACGAGCTGTAACAGAAGCCAAAGTATCTGTTTCAGAGTAAGAGGTAATGTATCCAGGACCATTGGTCAACTGATTCAAGTTAGTCAAGTTACCAGCGTGATAAATAGTATTACCACCATAGGTTAAAGCACCTGTACCTGATCTACCTAATGCTGTTGCATTACTATTACCAAATACTATGTATCCTTGTGTAGCATCTTGTAAACCTTGAACTCTAAATGTATTAGCAGCATTAATATCACCAATCCATACATCATCACCTATTCTAAAGTTTGTACCATTACCGTTATTATTAGTAATAACTTGATCAAAAGTAGGAGAAGCATTTGTAGCTACTGATTGACCTATAGAAACAGTAACTGCTCCTGTAGTTGAATTTACAGATACACCTGTACCAGGATTTACAGAAGTCACTGCACCACCAGGTACAGCTATTGTAATAATATTACCGGAAGAATCAAATGCTAAAACACCAGCTGCTGTTCCTGTAAATGTACTTGATGTAGTATATTGAGGAAGTATTAACTGTCTTGTAGATAAGTTAACAGATAAAGCAACGCCACTAGTTGCAGTGTTTGTACCGTATAAAACTCTAAATACATCTTGCCATACATCTAAATGTGCAGCAAATGTATGAGAGGTAGCTTTGTTTAAAGTTAATTGACCACCTTCTGTTGCACCCATTGCACCTAATGCTAAACTAGATTCAGCTATAGAAGGTGCTCCATTTATTAATAAGTTTGAAATACTAGCACCACCACTAAAAGTAACTGCAGTAGAAGTAGAAGCTCCTCTTCCAGTAACGGTTGCTAGAGTATCAGTCTCTGTATAGCCAGTAATAAATGCAGGAGCTCCAGTAATCTTTGACCATGCTAAAGCTGTAATCCAAGAAGGGTTAGAGTATGTACTAGTAGTATATACTAAGCTATCTGTAATACCATATCCTGCAATAGTAGTAGGTTTTGCAGATACGTTTGCAAATGATATACCTGTTATATAACCACTAGGGTTTGAAGCTAAGTAGTAAGTTGAGTTATCATAACTCACTGTAGTACCACTTACCTTTACAAAGCCTGTACCATTTAATTGAGCTTGTTTTGTACCTATACTTGTTGCCACTGTAGTAGCAAAGTTAGGATCGTCTCCAAGAGCAGCTGCTAACTCATTCAATGTATCTAATGTACCAGGAGCAGCATCTACTAAATTAGAAACAGCTGTATTTACATAAGTTTGAGTAGCGTAAGAATTATTTGTAAGATATGTTCCTACACGTGCGTCCGTGTAGTATAAGTTGGTACCCTCAGTTAAATTAGTAGTTGACTTAGCTGCAAATGCAGTATCAAATCTTCCTTGTGTGTAATAAAGGTTTGTTCCTTCTACAATGTTTGTAGTTGATGCAGCAATCTTAGTCCATAAACCTGTAGATGCTACATACTTAATCATGTCACCGTCTGATGGATTCTTTACAGAAAGATCATGAAGTTCATCTAGCTCAAAACCGTTTTGTACTTTTACAAAAATCTCACCGTTATTAGCATTTCTTCGTGTAACAACACCAATAAATACTAAATGAGCTGGAGCTGAAGGTTTATTAGTTAAGCCATATATTAAATTACCATCTGTTCCTAACCATACAGGATCACCTGCTGCATTAGCTCCAGTAGTATCTAAACCTGCAAGTAAACCTTCTGTTACAACATTAGCTGTTCCATTTATAGCTACTGCAGATTCTAAAAGACCCATTGTCTTACTAGAAGTTCCTTCTGTTGCATTAGAAGCTTTAGAAACAATCATGTTTGTACCATCAGCAGATGATACATATACAGCTTGTCCTTTACTAATAGCTTGAGAAGATTTTACTACATGCTTTACTTGACTTGTATAAGAAGCTGCAGGAGCTTCATTTATCCATTGAGCATTATAATCTGTACCATCTACCTTAGCTAATAACTGACCAGCTGTACCACCAACTGGTAATGCAGACCAAGATCTGTTAACTGTAAGGTCATAAGTAACGCCATTAATAGTAAGTGTTCTAGATGTGGGTACACCACTAAGATCTGATATTGTTGGTATAGCTTGTGAACTTAAAATACCAGTAGAACTAGCTACAACCATTCTAGTTCCTGTACCAATTAAACTACCAATAAGAATATTACCTCCTGCTGCGTTTAATCTAATTGTAGTGCTGCCAGTTACAGAAGCACCATAATAACCTTGTATATCTACATAAGAACTTGTAAGTGTACCACCTACTGTATGAATAACAAATGCGTTATTACCTCCACCTGCAGGATCAGCATTAATTAATGTAATGTTTGCAGCTTTACCTACGTTTTTAACAAGTAAAGCTCCGTTAACATCTAAACTATAAAAAGAACTATTGTAAGGTGATGATGTATTAATTCCTATTCCAAAACCATTGTCATAGATTAAACTATTACCAATAGTTGTACTATTTGTAAACTTAGAAACATATCCTGTTATACCACTTCCACCAATACCACCTAAACCGGCTAAAGTATATGTAGGTACATTTAATACACCTGTACTAGAACTATATGTAGAAGCTCCAGATGATCCGTTAACTGTTAGTGTAATAGCTGCTCTTGCACGAGCGTTTGTGTAATATAAATTTACAACTCCTTCAGGAAGTTGATCTGTAGTAGTTGTAGCTCCTTCATAAATTGGACTAACTACTATAACATCAATAATATCTCCAGCTGCTGCTGCTTCATTTAATACAACTGTTGTACCATTAGTAGCAGTAGTTTGATTAGGAGATAAGTATACACCATTTAAGAATACATCAATAAGTCCAGCAGTATAACCACCTGATATAGTGAATATAGTTTGGTTTTCGGTTGCAATAAATGTTTGTGTAGATTTAATAGATGCTGCTCCACCACCGGTTACAGACAACACTCCTGTTCCTGAATCTATTGACAGACCAGACCCAACTTTAATACCTCCAAGTATACTTGCAGAGGCAATAGGTAAACTGTAGGGTTGAACGAAAGTTCTAACCCATGCAGTGGTTGCTAACTTAGTAGAATTGTCATTAGCAGCAGGAGTCTGACCAGTAGCAGTATTGTTAAGTGTAACTACACCATCTACTGTCAGACCAGCTTTAGCTAGTATGTCAGATAGAAATTTCATTCAGAGTTTATTATTTCTTGATGATTACACGATACGCATTAGCTGCAGGGGCTACCGCAAAACTTACAGTTACTGTAGCAGCATCTGTAATTACTACGTCTGTAATAACCTCTTCTAATGTAGTATTATCTTTAATCATCACGATTACATCAACAGTGTTTAAACCATGGGATAAAGCATATGAAGTACCTGCTCCACCAATATTTGCGGCATAACCACCAGTTCTGTTATCTAATAAAGTTTTTAATTTTAAAGGAGTAACAATTCTAGCATCATCTGTACCTGCATCAGTCTCTGCTTGTGTTGCAATTTCTGCAATACCTGTACGAGTTTCTGTAGCTGTACGAGAAGATAATGCTGCTGGAGTTACTGCTTTATTAGTATCTGTACCAGTTTGTGTTTCTGCATTTGTAGCAAGAAATACTAAACCTAATACTGTTGTTGTAGCTTGATCTCTATTAACTTCTAATTGAATCCAGTCAGCAGCAGAAGATGTAGAAGCATTGTTAATCTTAGCAACAATTACGTCACCAACATTAAATGCTACACCATCTGTTGTACCTGCTACAGATACGTACCAGTAATCACCAGCTTTTGTTCCGGCAACTGGGCTTGATCCTACAGGAAATGAACCACTAGCAGCTGACCATGCTCCTTCTAAATTACCTAAATTACCTACGTTAGCATCAATATAAGTTTTGATTGCTGTAGATGTAGCTAATGTAGTAGAGCTAGAGTTAGCCATATCTGTGATAATGGTAACCTCAGCAGGATTAGCAGTAGCACCAGATACGTTACCAATTACTCTTAGATTAGCAATCTGTTGTAACTTATCAAAAGTTACAGCATTAGCATTAATCTTTACAGTGGTAACTGCAGAGTTAGCTAACTTACCGGTAGTAATACCAAGATCTTTTACTCTAAGACTATCATTGTCAATTTCAATAGTAGCACTATCTACGTTTACATCTAATGTAATTACATCTCCATTAGCAGATGTAGATGCTGTAAGACCAGCACCACCAAGAACATCTTGGATGTCTCCTGACATGTCCACCCATGCGGTGCCATCCCAGAAAAACATTCTTAATACTGAAGGAGTAGTGTCAAAATAGATTTGACCAACTACGGGACTAGCGGGCGGGCCAACTTTATTGTGAACCGCTACATTTAAAATCTGGTTTTGTGTGAGGTCCAGATTGGTTAAAAACTTTTTAGACATAGTATTTATATTATGATTAGTTCAAAAATGCTTTCCCACTGAAAGGTGCAGAAAATTTAACTGTTAATGAATTAGGATTAATATGTTGTACTTCCCCAATAACCTCTTCATTACTAGAATCAACTACAGAAACAGATGGGTATTTATTTAAATTATGAGTAATAGACCATGTACTTGATGAAACTGTCTGAGTATGAATATGAGAAAACTTATATGATTCTTGTATAGAAAGTGTATCTCTATACGTAAGAATAATAGTTCTATTTTCATTATCAGAAGTTACAGTGATATCAACCACTGTTTTATTAAAAGCTTCAGCTATTTGAGATAGTTGACTATCTGATAAACTTACTTGATCCCACTGATTACCATCCCATGAATATACTAACTTTAATGTTGTATCATACACAATAATACCAGCATCATTAGAATTATATCCAGATGCTAAAGCATTTCTTTCAGCTGTAGTTACAGGTTGTAACTTAGCATTAAGAATACTATTTTTATTAAAGTCGTAGTCTACGTATATCTTCTGTAATGCCATTATGATAAGTATGCTCTACCGGCTACGGCTTGGTTAAAGTAAATTTTAAGTCTGTTATTATCAATATAGTCTATTACACCTTGGATATCTGTACCAGTTAAATCTTCTGTACGTACATTAGGACTAAGATTCATTCCATGTACAATATCCCAAACTGTACTTGGTGTTTGTTGAGTAAATACAAATGAACTATTTTGATTAATAGTTATAGCAGGATTAAGATTAATTCTTGTTACACAACCTCCTGTATTCACCTCAATAATATTTTGTGTACCATTACCATAGGTGTAACCTACACCAACTTGTTGTGGTGCATCCGCAGATGATGACTTATAATAACCAGGACCCCAAACATCACTACTTCTATCATATTGTACAGAAGTATCATTTCTGTAACTAATTGGTAACCACGTTGTGTAATTAATATTAGTCTGACAAAGAGCTCCTTCATCCTCAATAGCTTGCCAGTCTACAATCTGTTTTCTCATATCAATGAGATCAGCATCTAAACCTGGTCTACATGAGTTTATACCATAACGCATTTGTCTGTATGTTCTGTTAATAACATCAGCAAATTCTTTATAGTATTTTTCTTTTTTAGGAAGGAGGGTTCTCATTTTGTGTATTATTAGATTGAGCCATTAAAGCTTCAAGTTTTATTTTATCTTCATATGATGCTAAACAGTTTCCACATACTTTTTTACCATCTGAAGCAATTCTGTCTTGGCATCCACAAGTAATAGTAGATCCACAATTTGTACAAGTTCTCATATTTGTTTGGTTTTTATGAAATCTTTTTTAGCAAGCACACTCTGTAGTATACTTGTTTAGTCTTTTCTGAGCATACATCAATAACTCCATTCCTGCTGAAGGTTCATGACAATATTCCACCTTAGCTTTAGCAGCATCAATAAAGCTCTTAATAAGACGTAATTCTTCTAGTTTATCTTTTACATCTGCATCTGGTTCACAGGCAGACATTTCTAGATCACAAAGTAAGTTAAAATATTTATTAGTTGTTTGTGTTGTGCGTAAATGATTATATTCTACAAACACATTTGAATTAGGGCTAACTGAATAGTTAATAACGTAGATACCATCAGGTAAAGGTTGTGATGCATCTGTACATCCTGTACGTTGAAGACCTAAACTACATGCATTTAATACAATGTTGAAGTTAGGTAAAACCTCAATACCCACAGGTAGATTAAACCCTGGGGAGGTAATTCTTAAAGAACCACAATCTACAGGCAGACCATCTGCATATAAACTTGTGTCAAAAAGACGTAAAACCTTGATATTGTTGGTATCAGGCAGTTCTAAACTTAGCTGATGCTTGCTTGCCATTATGATAAACTTTAAATATTTATAAGACTAGAGAATACAGGTTCTCAATAATAATATACTAATTTTTCAGGACATGTCCAAAAAACAAAAAGGGAGGGACCTAAGTCCGCTCCCCTATTGTTTAGATATTTGAAATATCCTTATACAGTCTCTAGAGAAACCGCATTACCAGCCGCACTTGCACTAGATGCAATGAAGTTAGTAATTGAAGTGGTTGCAGTACCAGTAGGTACGTGAACTACGATCAAATACTGATCATTATCAAATGTGCTTGTTGGGTTATTAAAACGTGGTACATTGTGCAAGATCAATACTTGATCATACAAAGCAGCACGGTTAATAGTTGCCAAAGCTGGATCAGCTTCAATCTCACGCATACGTAAGCTATCTACACGAGAGCTATCAGGATATGCATTTTGTAAGTAACGACCATCTAAGATCAACTCACGAAGTACAGTCTCACCAAGACCAGATACTTGTACAGGAGTCTGAGACTCAGATACAGTAAGGCACTCTACTTTACATGGCTCACCAGACTCGTCAACTACAGAAGCGTAGATAAACAAAGGCTCAAGACCATAAAAATCAGTTGGAGTGAAAGTACAGTTACCAAAAGTAGTATCTACATAAGCAGCAATAATGTCCATGTGGCTATTTACAGCAGCTAAGCTAGAAGTAGCAGGAACATAAGTTGCAGATACAGCAGGATCAAAGATAGCTGCGTTAACGTTTGTAGAAGAAGTAGCAGCTTTGCTAAGAACTACGTTAGCGTTTCCAGAAGAAGCTGAATCAGCAGCACCTACAGATACAATAACTGTATTAGCAGGGATGCCAGCAGCTACCACCTTGTCACCAACTGTAAACTTAGTACGGTCAGCATTAGCTACAACAATAGTTGCAGAAGCAGCAGTAGGATCAATTGCTACACTAGCGTGTGCTTCAACCCATACTTTAGCTTGTACAAACTCTTTTACTAAAGGCTCTTCGTTAATCTGATCTGCCCATTTCAACAACGCTACAGTATGATCAATAGCAGCATTGTTTGCATCACAACATCCTGTGTATGCATCCAATGTTTGATACAACTGGTGGTTCAAGAAACGTAAAGCAGGAGAACCTTTAACGTCAAGACGTAGACGGATAGTGCTGTCACAAGCAAGACCTGCACAAGCATTAGCTTCTACTTTAACGATTTGGTTTACAGCAGCCTTAGCAGAAACTTTGATAAGACGGCTGATGTACTTAGGGTT
>Ga0315905_10004976_pt1 | contig 13561 bp, 7 predicted proteins | sample LakEriMetagenome_5_FD_203522 | JGI IMG/M metagenome (GOLD analysis project Ga0315905, IMG submission 203522) | Freshwater fungal communities from buoy surface, Lake Erie, Ohio, United States - Buoy 4 MA121 | ecosystem: Environmental > Aquatic > Freshwater > Lake | place: USA: Lake Erie, Ohio... | reverse complement strand
GTTCCGGCAGGATGCCGTACTTGGCCGGTCCGAAGAAGGTGCTATGGACGCCCATGAGTATTAGCACTGTCCAGGTGCCAAAGTCCCCAAGATTTCCGTACATCAAGAATGCCACCACGGCCAGTAGAGTGATGGCAATTTCGGCGACCTTGCAAATGAAGATGATTTTGCTTTTGCTGTTGCGATCCGAAAGATATCCGGCGACGCCACTGAAGAGAACAAAAGGCAAAGAGAAAGCAAGTGTCGCCCAGCCTTGGCGATCATCCTTGGTAACCCCAGCCACGCCCCCGATGGCCATAAGCAGCATGAGTTGCTTATAGAGGTTGTCGTTGAAAGCGCCTAGGAACTGGGTGATAGCAAGTCCCCAAAACGAACGATTCTCTAGGAGCGACTCGGTGGGCTGGGATTCGTCTTGGAAATTGGACTCTTGCATGGCTAAGCTTTCTCTTTAGCGAGAGTTTGGAGTCCGCGAAGGTCGAGTTTTCCTGTGCCGAGGATGGGTATCGCATCGACTTTGATAAAGCCATCGGGCGAAGGAATATAGATTGAGGGCAATCCGGCTGCTATGAGCTTTTTGATGATCGCATCAGGTTCTTCGGGAAGCTCGGTGTACAGGACGATAATCTTTTCACCTTTCTTCTCGTCGGGTACGCCGCAGACAGCAAGCTTGAGGATGTCTTCGTCGCCACCGACGATCTTGTTGAGCTCTTCTTCGATTTGGATGTGAGGAACCATCTCGCCACCGATTTTTGAAAAGCGGCTTTCGCGTCCAGTGATATGGATGAAGCCATCGGCATCGACGAATCCGACGTCGCCGGTGATATACCATCCGTTGTTCATGACTTTGGCGGTTAGCTCGGGTTGGTTCAGGTACCCTTGCATGACGTTAGGCCCTGAGATTTCGATCATACCGGATTGGTCTGGGCCTAGGACTTTGGAATGATCCTCCAGGGAGACCGCGCGGGCATGGACTCCCGGGATCGGTTTGCCGACGGAGCCTTCGCGCAGCGCATTTTTGCCTTCTAGGGTTCGAGCTCGGCTGGGTGGAACGTTCACGGCCACCACGGGGCTAAGTTCGGTCGTTCCGTATCCTTCGATCGGGCGAACTCCGAATCGCTCCTCGAAAGCTTGGGCCAGAGGAATGGGCATTTTTTCGGCGCCAACGACAACGACATCGACCGTTTTGAACTGCTGGGGTTCGATACGCTTGAGGAAACCTCTGAGGAACGTTGGGGTACCAAGCACAATGGTGCACTTGTAGGTTTCGATGAGTTTGGCGATCTGCTTGGGTTCGAGCGGATTGTAGTGGAATGCACCCGAGCAGGGCAGGCAACCTACGGCCCAGAGCGTGCCGGTGTATCCAAAGGAATGAAAGAACGGCAGGATGCCCAAAAAACAATCGTCTTCTTTGACATGGATCGTTGCATCGAAACCTTGGACGTTCGAAGCGATGTTATTGAAAGTCAGAGGTACACCTTTGGGGATGCCGGTGGATCCAGAGGTGAAGATAATCGTCAAGCGATCATCGGGCTTGTTTTTGTGGAGTTGGAATTGGGATGCGAGCATCCCTTCGGGCATGAGTTTCGACTGGGTAAAGGCGACGATTTTATCGCCTAGGGTTGCTTTATCCTTGAGGTCTTCAAGATAGACGACTTGGGCATTGAGGTTCATTCCAAGCTTTTCCATCACCTTGCGACTGGTCAAAACATGTTTGATTTGCGCTTGTTCGATGCATCGATTGATGATGGACTCAGAGACGGTGTAATTGAGGTTCACTGCAACGCGGCGCGAGAGGGTCAGCGCCATATTGACTACAACTGCTGGAACTGTTGGGGGCAAGAGAACACCCACATGCTTTTCATCCTCGATGGATTTGAAGCGAGACTGCAGTACTTCTCGGTCGATGATGCGTTTGAGAGCTAAGGTTCGCAGCAGCAAGTCGTTTCCGGAGAGTTTCACTCCGGAGGAGTCTGCAACCTTTATCCGAGCACCCTTTTCTCGGCAGCGGCGAATGAATAAACGAGGAAGATTCCAATCCCAGTGGAAGTTCGAGGAGGGCTGAGTGTTGGTGTTCATGGCCTTGGCTGGGGTGAGGTTTAAACTTTAAACGATTTACTTTTTGCGTTTGAACTCTTGGGTCAATTCTGGAACGGGGATACCGATTGCACCTCGACCTTCTTGGAGTCGGAAGTCGACGTCTTCGCGAATCTCATTATGGTCGATTTCCCAAACGATGGTTTGTTCTTCCTTGGTCAAAGCTTTACTGGATCGCACCAGCCTCATGCCGACCATCCGGGCCGGGTCGTTGGTGAACCACCAAGGGCTCTTTGGGACGTTTGGATCTTCGTCCTTCCAGAGTTCATCGACCGAGCCGAGTCGAGCGGCCGATCGGAGTCGCTCAGGTGGATCTTGCCAGCCGCCACCACGTACGCACCGGGAGCCTTTTTCTTTGGGGGCTACAAAAGCTTGTTGAGCAGAGAGGGTTTTTCCTGTGCGATCGGAATAAGTGTCGTCTGCATAGTGATCCAGGGTCCACTCCCAGACGCTTCCGTGCATGTCATAGAGTCCGAAGGGGTTGGGTTTTTTGCTACCGACTTTCGGAGCACCTTCGGGGCTGTTGGCGGCGAAAGCAGCATATTCATCGAGTTGTGCTGGATCGTCTCCAAAGGAGTAAGCAGTTGTGGTACCTGCTCGGGCAGCGTATTCCCATTCGGCTTCGGTTGGCAGGCGATACTCTGTGCCTGTAATCCCGCTGAGCCATTTGGTGTACTGTTTGGCTGAGTATTGAGTCATGGTGACAGCCGGTTGTTTTGGATCGTCACCGTATTCATAAGTAAAGCTCGGTTCGTACAGAGGGGTCGGAACGGTGATCGCGTCGACTTGGTCCAGACCCGAGGCCTTACGGATCCCTTGTCGAGAGAGTCTTTTGAAGATGTCGTAGGTTTTGAGAAAGGTCTTGTATTCGGCCCAGGTCAGTTCGGTTTTGGCCATCCAAAACGGTTCGACCTCTATTGTGAATTCCGGGCCTTCGTCTTGAGTGTGACCCGGTTGGCTTTCTGGAGATCCGATGGTGATTTTACCACCGGGGATGGGGATCATTTCAAAACTGATGTCGGATTCATCGACACGCTGGACGTAGGGAACCATGTACAGATCGTCGGCGAGTTTGACACTTGATCCGGAGCTCGGCGGTGTCTTGGCAAGTCCATTAGAGTTTGGGGCAGATGAGAGTTCAGATGGGGACTGTTTTTCCTGAGGCCAAAAAGCATGACACTCGTCGCATCGACTTAACGCGACTGAGGCGGCAAGAGAACCCAGGCACAGAAAATTCGCGGAGATCAACTTTGGCATATCTAAGTTTGAATTACAGGAGTGGCTTTAGGCCGAACGTTGAAAACGGGCTCGTGGTCTTTAGCTTTAGCGTAACTACTAAAGGGAGAATCGAACAGTCTAGAGTCCCAGTGGATCTTGTGATTGTTTTGGGATTTGCTAAACAATCTGGGAGGAAGCATCCCGAGATGCTTCGATCCCCAATCTACTACTGGAGCAAGACAAGAGACGATGGACATCCACACCCTTACGCGTGAATTGCAGTTAGAAAACTCAAGCAAGATCGTGATGCTTGTGGCCGATGGATTAGGCGGATTGCCCATGTCACCGGGCGGGCTTACGGAGCTTGAGACTGCAAAAACGCCGAATCTCGATGCCTTGGCTGCATTGGGTGTTCAAGGAGCGAGCATTCCGGTCAAGCCTGGGATCGCTCCCGGGAGCGGGCCTGGGCATTTGGCTCTCTTTGGTTACGATCCGCTGAAGTATTTGATTGGTCGCGGGGCTCTTGAAGCGACAGGAATCGGGTTTGAATTGCAGCCTGGGGATGTGGCGATCCGCTGCAATTTCTGCACGATCGACCAAGAGGATCGCATCACTGATCGTCGTGCTGGACGGATCAGTTCCCAAGAGAGTGCTCCTCTTGCGATTTCGCTTCGCAAGATCCAAATTCCTGGGATCGAGATTTTTGTTGAGCCGGTCAAGGAGCATCGATTTGTAGTCGTCTTCCGGGGGCAAGGATTGGGTGGCAATGTTGCCGATACCGATCCACAAAGGACTGGTGTCAAAGCCTTGGATCCGGTCGCACAGAACGAATCTAGCCAGAAAACCGCTGAGGTTGCTAAGGAGTTTTTAAGGCAGGCGAAGGGGATTTTGGCTGGGCATCCCAAGGCGAATTTTCACACGATGCGAGGCTTTGCGGCCAAACCGCAACTGCCTAGTTACCAAGAGGTTTACGGGTTGCGGGCAGCGGCCATCGCCGTGTATCCGATGTACAAGGGACTGGCTAGATTGGTGGGTATGGATATTGTTGGCAAGGCCCAGACGCTTGCAGAACAAATCGAGGAGTTGCGAGCAAACTGGGATCGCTATGACTTCTTTTTCATTCACTTTAAGTACACCGATAGCACGGGCGAGGACGGGAACTTCGACGAGAAGGTAGCCAGAATCGAGGAACTCGATGCGGTACTACCACAGATCCAGAAACTTGGTCCAAGTGTGCTGATCGTCACTGGGGATCACAGTACCCCAAGTTATCTCAAGAGCCATTCGTGGCATCCGGTACCAACGCTTTTGGTATCGGATTGCTGTCGTCCTGATCCCCATCGGACTTTCAACGAAACGACCTGCATCAGCGGCGGGTTGGGGCACTTCGAGGCTCAGTACCTGATGACCTTAGCGCTCGCCAATGCGGGGCGCTTAGGCAAATTCGGTGCTTAGAGTTTTTCCAAAGCTGCTTTGTCCTCAGGAAGCAGGTAAACATCGCGGAGCGTTTTCCTGTCGATCATCGGTTTTACTTTTTCTGCTTCCTGGGTCTTGCCCGCATTCATCAGAGCCATGTACCAGTGGAGGGCCGAACGCGGGTCTCCGCCGTTTTTGGTAGCGATGCTCAAGGCTTGTGCGGCCTCTTCGTAGCGTTTGAGTAGAATCAGCACGGTTCCTTTGGTATCGAGCAACACCGAGTTATCGGGGAGGATCTCGACGGCTCGGTTGATATAATCGAGAGCTTCTTTTGCATTTTCTGGCGAGAGTTCGATCAAGATGTTTGCGAGGTTGTTCAAAGCGGCTGGGTTTTTCGGTTCTTTTTCGACGATCATTTTGTAGCATTGGGCTGCCTGCAGGGTAGCTTTTTTGGCAAGAAAGAAATCGCCAATCGAAACCAGGGAAACCATGTCGATATCTTTTGTTTGTTCGAGTTTCGCGCTGAGCAAGTCAAGAAGTTCTTTGGATCTTTCAGGGTCAAACTCCAAGACGGACGCGACACTGAGCATAACACCAAGGTCGACAGGCGAGAGGTTGAGTTCGTCGATGTTTTCGGCAAGGCGTTTGAGGCCAGCGTTTCTGAGTCGAGAGATGTCATGGCGCAATAAAGAGTTGATGTAGGATCTGCTGATCTGGGGGTTTCGATCTGAAATCGCTTGGAAGGTTCTATCGGCGGCTTGCTGGTTTCCAGCGGCTTCAAAGAGTGCGTTGGCAAAGGTAAGGCTCGCATCGGAGATCTTGCTCAGATCCAGCTCGGGTGAGTAGTCGACCTTTGTCGCTTTTTGGAACCACTCGGTTGCGAGTTGGTCTGCAAGGTTTTGTTGATCCTTGGCGTAATGCCATAAGGTTCGTACGAGGTAAGTCGATCGAGATTCGGGAGACAGAGCCACGAGCTTATCGATCAACGGAGCAACGTCTTGGAGTTTCTGTCGCTCAATAAGAAAACTCGCATAGCCGGTAATGTGGTTTTCGGAGGGAGGTTGGCTCAAGGCTGCTTGCTGCAGTGCTGCGTCTGCTGCATCTTGATAACTCCGAGTGTCGACATTTTTGATTCGATCTCTGTTGGAAAGATCCAGTAGGTAGCGGTTGATCGTGCCGATGGTAAAGAGAACCTCGTTGGAGTATTTACCGCGCACTCCCGCGACGCTTTGAAGCTTCTCTCGGGCCTTCTCAAGATCCCCGTAGGATCGCTTATTCATAAGCAATTTGGCATGAAGCAGACGATCTTCTATAGAATTACCGAAAGGAGGGGCCGTTAGGACATCGTCGATCTGTTTCCAATCCTCTGGCGCACCACGGTTAGCTAACACCACAGCAAGATTTTGGCGTATCTCTGAAATTTGTGGTTTGTTTTTGACCGTTTCGCTCAGGAATTCGATCGCTTCTTTTTGACGCCCCTGGCGCAGCATCGCTTCTGCTCGAAGAATGACGTTTGACTCTATGGATCCTCCGGCGGCAATGGACTTTATGAAAAAGTCCTCGGCACGATTAAGATTATTCAAATACAAGTAGATAATCCCAAGGAGATTGAGACGTTCGTTTTCTGGCGAGATTTGTTTTTGAGTTTCAATCTGCTGTACCAATTCCTCGATTTTGGAATCCTGTTTTGTCGAGGCAAAAAACTGAAAAAGAGACCTAGGGGGCTCGCACATATCAGGAGCCAGTTGCATAGCTCGTAGCAAATGCGACTCGGCTTGCTCAAGGCTTGCTTGCCTATCAGCGGGACTCATTTCCCTAGAGGATCGTTCGATAACCTTGGCATACCAAACCCAAGCCAGGGGATCGAGCGGACGAGATTCCGTTCCGAGTCTTGCGATATCCAATGTGTTGGCTTGGGTTCTTTCGGAGAGTTTCAGTGCAACCGATGCGATGCGGTTGGATTGGTTGGAGATATTTCCAAGGCGAGAAATGTAGGTCTCGGCATCCTCAAATCGACCTTCTTGGTAAAGCAATTCGATCAACCGCTCATAGACCCGAATATCATCGATTGCTACGCTCGCAGCAGCCTGATAAGCCTTGATAGCTTTGGAAGGTTCCTTCATCTGCTCGGCGAGTGCACCGCGCAGAACATCCAGATAAGCCCATTCCGGGCGGACTTCTTCAATTTGCCGGATCAGATCCAAGACATTTGCGAAATCAGGTTTTTCATCAAATAGAGACTTGATCAACAGTCGTCTTGCTTTGGTATACCTCCAAGCGGTCCCTTTTTCTCCCTCGAGTTTTCTGAGTCGCAATTCAGATGATTGCATCACTGCATTCCATAGCTCAACTTTGGGTAGGGATTTTAATTTATCCTGCTCGTTAACTTCAGAAGTGTACTGAGGCAATCGCAACAGGTACTCGCAAAGATCGCTCAAGACAGCAAAGTTGTTTCCGCAGGAGTCGAGCATCTTCTCCACACGTTTTTCAAGTTTTTCATCGATCTGAAGCAATCCTACGATGAACTGGTTGAGTCGGATGTTCTCTGGAAAATCAGCAAGGATTTCCATGAGATAATCGAGCGACTTGGAGACTTGTCCTGATTGAGCCAATTCCGTAGCCTGATCCAAATGCGCGTCGAGGCTTTCTGGATTTCGCTCGATCAGGAGTTTGCGAATTTCTTTAGCGCTGTCGATTTGCCCCCAGACACCAAAAAGATTCACGACGTTTTTTAAGAGCAGTTCTTGTTTTGGATTCGATGTTACAAGATCCGTGAGCTTTTGTTTCCACTGAGCGATCAGTTCGGACCGCGATGATGGATTTGATTTCCGAACATCCAAGTCGGCCTGAAGGACCTCCAGCAGGTTCGTAAAGTCATCATCCAACTTGGCTTGGGTGGCGGTCTGTTTGGCTTGAACCAAAGCGAATTGAATCGGTTTCCATTGGCTTTCCTCGAAGGATAAATCGGTTTTTTGGATCAGCATCTTCAAAAGGGCCAGTTGCATCCAGTCACCGGGCTGCTTTGTCTGGATCAACTCAAACTGTTTGATCGCGTCTTCTGTGCGATTGGATTTGACCAAGGATTCAGCAGCACCGCGACGCAATTCGTCGTTGTTTGGCGCAAGGGTCAACGCTTTTAGGTAAGAGATGGAAGCTTTGTCCCAGTAACCAATTTTTCTATATGAATTCGCTGCGAATGCCTGAATCCTCAACTCGGAATTCATATCGCTCGAAGCAGTTGTCACCAGGAGACTATCGAGCTGCTCATTAATCGCCACCAAATTCCCCTGAGAATTGTAGTACTCAAGCCATTGCTGCTTGACAGCTCTTGAAAACTCCGTCATCTGGGGACTGTTTAGCAAGGGTGCGTCGCGTCGCAGCGTTTCATCTGCAGCTTTAAGTGCGACCAGAGCATTCTCAGGCTCATTGTATTGGTTGTAGATTTGGGCAAGCCGAAGTTGCAAATCGATCAAGGGTGGTTGGCAAACTCGAATGCCATCTTGAAGTGTTTCTATAGCCTTATCCTTTTCATTTCTGACAAGAGCCAAGTCGGCCAAGGATGCATAGGTAAAAGGTGCTCGAATTCCTGCCCCTTTCTTGAGGCTAGCAAGTATTTGTTCTGTTTGCGCTATCTCGTTTTGGATGGAGTCTTGATTGCCTGCCCTTTTTGCCTCTAGGATTCGATTCATCTTGTACGCTGCTGCTTGACGCAATATCGCCGTATCATCGGGGAATCGTTGCAACGCCTTTTCGATATCCTCCGCTGCTTTTGTTGGATCGATCATCGAAAGCAATTGATAATCGATTAGCCAAGCCTCTGGACGGTCAGCATTCTTTTCGAGCATGTCACGAAGCTTGCGGGAAATCAAATCATTGATTTCGACTTTGTCGAGTTTAGCCAATTTTGATTTGACCAGTTTGCTCGAGTCGATCACGCATGCATTGCCTAGCATTGCGGTAAGTTCGACATCGCCTTTGAGTTCTTTGAGAGCTCCGAGCAAGTGATCGACAGGATCGAGTTTGCACTGCTGAACAACCCAGTCGGCTGTGCCCGGTAGAAGTCTCCCAACCGAGGGGTCTTCACCCGCAACAAACAAGTTTCGGTATCGGATCAAAGCCAACTCTTTGTCCAGCTTTGGATCGATGTCTTGCTTGGCCAACTTCGCAATTTGCTCGACGGCCTCACCCGCACGCATGGACTTGGATAAGTTCTCCAAAAGCCTTTCCCGAAGCAATGGGAGCTTAGACTCAAGATTTGTGTTTTGCTCACAGGCTGCGATGGCCTGGTAGATCATTGGAATGAGAGCATCGGGCTTGAGTATCGCAGACTTAGGATCCGACATCAGCTCGGTCAATTCAACCTTCTGCTCGGTCGCCTCTGGTTTATAAAGCAGATAACGATTCAACTGCTTGAGCATTTCCTCGTTATCACCAGAGGATTTAGCAGCTTCGATTTGGGTCAGTAGGTCTTTTTCAAGTCGACCTATCTGGAGTGAATGGATGAAATAAATCAATGGAACGCCGACAACTAGTATCGCTAGAGTCGTCAGCAAGACTTTCCAATTGAGCTCATAATCAGTTTCAGAGTCGAACATCGCGCATCTATTCCTTGTTGTTTTTCTAACCTTTGTGAAATCTTGATGCGACCTGGCTAAGTCGACCCACCGAAACATCTCCATAGGCATGAACCTCCTGGCAGATCCTTCGCAATACACCCATCGGATCGTTGGACGCTTGAGTGAAGCGATCGCTATCGATTACAAGCGGCGCCCCGATGACGACCAAGGGGGCACCGAATCGCGGAGTGCTTATAGCTTGTTCTAAAGTCAGCCCACCTACAGCCTGCACTGGGACCGATACGGCCTTTACTATTTCTTCTAGCTGATCCATCGGATTCGGAGCGCGGCGTCCAGATGCTGCAATGCCGCGACGCTCGTCATAACCAATGTGATGAATCACATAGTCACAACCCAAATCTTCTAACCGCTTGGCACCATCGATCATCGATTCATAACCAAGGTTGTCTCCCATGACGCCAACGCCATAGTCTTTCCCCGCCTTAACCACACACTTGATCGTCTCGGCGTGAGCTCGTGCCATGACCACCACATGCGTCGCCCCCGCCTTGGCCATCATCTCGGCCTCTAAATAACCACCATCCATCGTTTTTAAATCAGCGATAATGGGTACTTCAGGAAATTGTTCCCGAAGGCCTCGGATCGCACGAAGTCCTTCTGCCAAAATCAACGGCGTACCGGCTTCTAGCCAATCGACCCCGACATCGACAGCCTGCCGAGCGGTTGCTAATGCATCATCAAGATCTGTTAAGTCAAGCGAGATCTGGACCTTGGGTAACATGAATCAATGCCTCGATAATTGGATTCTTTTGTGCCGACGTTAAACCGATTGCAAGGGTGACTGGGCTGTCTTGTCTAAACAGTTTGAGATGTGACGAACCGCTTGCCGCAATCGAGCTTCGTTTTCAACCAGAGACATTCGAAGATAGCCCTCGCCCGAAGGCCCAAAGCCTCCGCCAGGGCTCACAGCGACATTGCCTTTTTCCAAAAGCATCATCGCAAAGTCAATCGAATTCATTTCCGAAGCCCAAGGCTCAGGGATCTTTGCCCAAACGAACATGCCCGCCCTAGGGGTCGCGGCCTCCCAGCCAATGCGTCGCAACCCTTCGAGCAGCACATCACGTCGCCCTTGATAAATTCTCGACTGCTTTTCCACGGTCGCTTCGGTATCACGTAAAGCGACGATCGCAGCAATCTGTATGGCTTGAAACATCCCATAGTCGTAATAGCCCTTGATGGTCGCCAAGCCTCGAACCATCTCCGAGTTTCCAGCACAAAAGCCCACACGCCATCCGGCCATGTTGTAGCCTTTGCTCATCGTCGTGAACTCCACACCTACATCCTTGGCACCAGGTGCGGACAAAAACGAGGGAGGAGTGTAACCGTCATAGGCCACATCTGCGTAAGCAAAATCACTTATCACCATCAATCCATATTTTTTCGCCAATTTGACGACTTCGACGTAAAACTCAGGCTCGACGGTGATCGTCGATGGATTGTGCGGATAGTTGATAATCAGTAGCTTTGGCCTCGGATAAAAATGCTCGCAAGTGTAAGCGATGTTCTTTAAATACCGATCCGTATCAGAGACGTCCAAGGCGACGACATTGCCCGAGGCAAGGATCACGCCGTACATGTGAACCGGAAAGAACGGGGCTGGGATGATCGCGGTGTCTCCGGCCCCAATGAGGCTCAGGAGCATATGCGAAAAACCTTCTTTGGAGCCAAGGCAGACGATGGCCTCGGTTTCAGGATCCAACCGAACACCGTACTTGCGAAGATACTTGCTGGTCAGCTCTCTGCGAAGGTTGAGAATCCCGTTAGCCTTGGAGTATCCGTGATTCCGCACATCCGAAGCGGCTTGGGAGAGTTTCTCAATCACCAATGGATCGGGCGGATCACTCGGGTTGCCCATCCCTAGATCGATCACGTCCTGGCCCGAACGACGCTTCTGATAAAGCAGATTGTTGATTCGTCCGAACAAATAAGGCGGCAAACGGTGCACGCGTGGAGCGTATTCCACTCGAAACGGTGAGTCTTTCATAAATCCTGTTGCAAAAAAAAGATCCCTGGCGGGGAAAACCATGCAGTCCCAAGTTCAAAATAACTGGGGATTCTTTACGGGAAGCAGGCAACCCGAACCCTGCATTTTGGTGGGATAAGCATAAGCGACAGCAGGGGCATGGAAAAGATCCGAAGATGGGAATCCTCAGCGTTTTTCCGTGTAGAATTGTATCTTTGGCGGTTTCCGCCAAACGTTTTAAGGATCAAAAAACCAAAGGGGGCAAGCCACGGACTTGCCCCCTTTTCCAAGGATTTATTTTTCTTATTGCCTCTTATTGCCTCAGACGCCACTAAGCGACGTTCTTGAGGAAGCCTTCGAGCATTCCGGATCGAACCGGATTTTGAAGTTTTGCAACGGCTTTGGACTCGATTTGCCGAACCCGCTCCCGAGTTACCTTGAAGATCCTGCCGACTTCTTCGAGGGTGTATGAAAAACCGTCGGTCAGCCCATAGCGCAAGCGGATGATTTCTCGCTCGCGATAGGTTAAGGTTTTGAGCAGTGCATCGATGCGATCCCTGAGAATGCCATTGTTGGCATTGCGAGCCGGATTGTCGCTTGTAGGATCTTTGAGGAATTCTCCAAGGACATTGTCCTCTCCCTCCCCAACGGGCCGATCGAGACTCACCGGTCCGCGACCGATATCCATGACCCGTTGCACATCTTCGACCTGAACCCCCAGAGCCTCTGCAAGTTCGTAAGCCGTAGGCTCGCGCTGAAGTTCGTGAGTCAGTTGCTTTTGTGCCCCTCGGAGCTTGCTGAGCATGTCGATCATGTGAACTGGAATGCGAATCGTCCTTGCTTGGTCGGCAATGGCTCGGGTGATGGCTTGCCGGATCCACCAAGTCGCATAGGTCGAGAATTTGAAACCGCGACGGTACTCGTACTTGTCCACGGCTCGCATCAGTCCGGTGTTCCCCTCTTGGATCAAATCCAAAAAACTCATGCCTCGATTCCGATACTTTTTCGCAATCGAAACGACAAGCCGCAGGTTTCCACTCGAGAGTTGCCGTTTGACTGCTTCGTATTCTTTGTAGCTCTTTCGAAAATCCTCGACGCGTCTTCGCAAAGATCTAGGACTTTCTTGAGTCGTCAAAATCAGGTGTCGAAGTTCACCCAAGCAGCGTTGCAGTTCAAGTGGCCCGGTGCCCGATTGCTTAAGCTCCGCGATACGCTCTGACAAGTAGTCCATGCGTTGGGAGAACTGTTCAAGTTGACGCATCAGAGGGATCACTCGACGGGATCGAAGCGAGAGCTCTTCTACCAAAACCAGCGACTTCATTCGACGGCGCTGATAGTTAAGCTTTGCGGTCGCTTTTTGGGTTTCCGTGGTACTTTTGCGTACCGCAGTTTGAAAGTCTCGGCGGTTTTCGTCGATCAAGCGATCCAAGGTAGCCAAATTCGCTGGCATTCGGGCACTGATCTGTTCTTTGGTCAACTGCTCGGTGAGCGATACCTTGATCGTGCGATCGAAAGGCAAGATACCTGCGGCAACTTTGCGAAGGATCTCGACGGTGTGGCGAAGCGCGAAATCGTTTCCAAGGACCGCACGACGAAACTTGCGTCGAGTGATTTCGATTTTCTTTGCAAGCGCAATCTCTTGCTCGCGATTCAAAAGAGGTATCTTGCACATTTGTGCCAAATACAAACGCACCGGATCGTTCGAACTAGCCGTGCGTTCAGACGCTCCACTTGCCACGGCTCCCAAGTGTCCTTGGTTGTCATCGGGTCGATAGATCTTTAGGTTGGTAGCTCCTCCAGCAGCGCGCTGCGATTCGGTCGCTTCGACGATCTCGATACCAACGCGCTCTAGCGCCACGAAAAGCTCATCGAGCTTTTCAGCTGACGAAGCCTCGTCGGGCAGATAGTTGCTGACTTGTTCATAGGTCAAAAAGCCTTGGGTGCGTCCCAAGTCGACCAATTGGCTAAGTTCTACGGTTTTGCTTTCCATCTGCTCCACTCCTTTGGGTTTTGGAAAAAAATTCGACGGTCAAACACTCCATGTCCGACCGTTGGGTCTACGGTTTAAGGTTGTTCGATACCATGTTTTATCTGGGCCTGTCGGATAAGCGACTGCAGTAGATCGATCTGGGTTTGTTCATCCAAGGATCGATCTTCAAGGGCGTTTCGTTGCGAGCCAACCGGATCGGAATCGTCCGAGGATCCCCATCTTTCACACAGCGTTTCAAGCCGT
>Ga0315905_10004975_pt1 | contig 13561 bp, 12 predicted proteins | sample LakEriMetagenome_5_FD_203522 | JGI IMG/M metagenome (GOLD analysis project Ga0315905, IMG submission 203522) | Freshwater fungal communities from buoy surface, Lake Erie, Ohio, United States - Buoy 4 MA121 | ecosystem: Environmental > Aquatic > Freshwater > Lake | place: USA: Lake Erie, Ohio... | reverse complement strand
ACTGATGTTTGAGAATATGTGCCTAGGTTGGAGGAAAAAAGCAAGGGCCGGAATCGTGGAGGGTTTGACTACCCTCCAACCCGTGGAGGGTTTGACTACGGGGGGGGCGGGGGGGGGTTCACTCAATGCGCGTCAACGGGCAGACTGGGCTCCCCATCTCATTCCTGTCTGATCTTTCCTCCGCGACCCAAGTATTTTTTGACAGAGGACGTCGGGTGTGCTGATAGGTCCCGTCCCTCGCAAAACCAACCTTCCCCTCATAAAAACGCGCTCGCTCGCCCTCTCTCTCAAACGCGCGCTCTCTCCCAAGAAGTCGAGAGGTCCGATCCGATCTCGAAGAAGCTTCGCTGCAAGTATTTGTACCAACCTATACATATAGGGAAGAGGGGAGGGCACATGAAAGTATCGCAGCCGGTAGTGTCCAGAACCGACACTTGCTGGGCCCCGAGCGCCCAGAGGCGGTGTTACCCGACAGGGCGTTATACGTAATCACCTTCAGTCACTTGTTGATTGTCAATAAACTTCCCTCCCTCCTAACCACGCCATTCAGTCAATCTTCAGAAATCTGTTCATTGGTGTACTCGAAAATTTCTCCCTCGGAAGCTCGTCACTCTCACCAGCTTTGAGAGCTCGTCACTGGTGCGTAGCACGAGAGGAAGACTTCGGCGGCGATCGATCTCGTAAGTGTCTTTGAGCGTCTCGAGCTCCTCAGACAGGGCGTTGGCCTCGTCGCGATGCCGCGCCATTTTGCTCATAAGCATCGCAGCACGCGCCTCTGTGTCCTCGGCAGCCTTGCGCCCTTGTTGAGCCGCGACCAAAGGCTCAAAAGCTTCCAGCCCTATCACGCTCGCACGCCTCTTAGGGCGCTCGGTGAGCTGAACTCGTTCACTTCCTGACGCCCTTGTTGTGGAGGCCTCGTTCACGTTTGCAGCTGCTTGGAACAGCGATCGCGTCCATCCCAATCCGCCGGCGCGGTCGGTTAGCAAAGCCAAAAAGTCGTCGCGGTCCATCTTCGTAGTGCGCTGGTCCAGGCGCTGCGTCCTTGAGCCTCTGGCTCCTTGGTTTTGCATCCTCCAAGCACTGGGGGTACCCGTGGTTGGATCCGATCGAAGCATGAGTCTTGGGACCTTTATGGGTTTGACATCTGCAGACGATGGCATTCCATCAGGGCGGCCGATGGTGGAGTGGTGTGACTTACACTCAGGTTGACGAAGTGCTTGTCTCCTCGTCGAGTCGTCCTGATCTCCACCCTTTCCATCTGCGCGCTCGCACATTTCTTGGCTTGCGACTGGAGAGGCCGTGCGCGAGCGTGTGCGCAAATCACGAGCTTCACGTATCTCGCGCCGGGTTCTGGTGGGAGCTCTTGGCATTAGTGCATTCGACGCTTGTTGCGATGCCATTAGTGCATTCGACGTGTGCCTGTTGGGACGGACACGATGGCGGTGGCGCCATGCGCCAACTGGCGACCACTTCTGAGGGAAGTAGGGTAGAATATCGACGACGTTTGGCTCGAAAGGCTCCATTTCGCGAGCAGAAATGGAATTTTTCCTTCCTCCCTCCAAGCGTGCATTGCCTTGCGGTGCTTGCACGTCGCTGATGTCAAGGGGCGGGAGTTTCGCAGTGGCGCCGCCTCTTCCTGCCCTCGAAGCGACTTCTTTTCCGGGACCTGGGAGGCGCAGCAGGTCCGATGCGATCTCGTGGAAATTGTCCACCTCAAAGGAGTCTGCATGACCTTTCGATGTTTTCGTTTCCTCGTTTCCCCTACCCTCGCTGACGGTCTCAGACGCAAGCGTGGAAATAGTAGCTGTAGCGGTAGCACCACTTCCGCCACTGACTGCATTAAATTGTACAGTTGGAGCTGTTGTATAACCATCTCCGACATTAGTTATAACTACACCCGTCACTACACCACCAGAAATAGTAGCTATTCCAGTAGCACCACTTCCTCCTCCGACTGCATTGAATTGTACTGTTGGAGCTATTGAATATCCACTACCACCTGCAGTTACTGCTACAGTTGCAACAGATCCTTCAATAGTACAAGTAGCTGCAGATCCTTGAATAGTACACGTAGCTGTATCCGTAGTAGTGTTCACATCTGCGCTGTCGCTAGCTGAGTCTGCTTCCTCCTGCCACGGAGCTGCCTCCTTCCTCTTGGCCTGCTCCTTTGCCAGAAGCGAAAGCACCATGTTGCTGAACTCACCCAGGTCAATCTCGCCCGAGCCATCTGCGTCATACTCTCGGAAGAGAATGTCCAAGTTCGCAGTGCTAAGTCGCAGCCCTAGCGTGTGCATCGCCTTCGCAAACTCCTCTCTGTCGATCACGCCAGACCCATCTTGGTCAAACCTACTAAAGGCCTCTTGAATTGCCGACTGCAAGGCCGGGCCGGAGAGCGAGCCGAACCACTGAAAGATCGCTTGGCCACATTCGTCCACTGTCTGCTGTGCCAAGACGAGCACAGACCTTGACGACTCGAGGTTCCGGAGAAGGCCCGCCCTCAGCGCTCGGGCCATCTCTATCGCCTTGTCAGCACCGCTGGGCCTTATGCCTCTTTCGTTTCTCTTGCGAATTGGCGAACGCACTCGCAACCCGGAGGATGGGCTTCTCGACGTGGTACGAAGTACGTGCACGGGTGATCGCAACTCGGAGGATGGGCTTCTCGACGTGGTACGACGTACGCGCACATGTGATCTCACGCGAGTACGCACCCTGGGCGAGTGCATGGGTGACCTGATGGGAGAGATTGGGGCGTCTGCAACTGCCAAAGCTGGCAACGTGCGTGGTCGTGGGAAGCTGTCGACCGTGGTCTCGATGGTCTCGGGGAGCTTGCTGACGCCTGCCAGTGTCTTGGCGTCTCTGCCCTGGTCACCTGGCATCCCCGACCGCGGAGTCGGCCTGTCTGCGCCCGTAGGCGCCACCTCGTCGATGCCGTCCCAGCTGTCGTCCAGCCAGCCTCTCTTCGCGAAGGCACTCGCGTCCAAACCCGTAGTAGCCACCACGTCGATGCCGTCCAGGTCGTCCAGCCGACATCCCTCCGCGTAGGCACTCGCATCGAACGCCCGTGGTGGCTCTTGGCGGCGCGTCTCCGCCCTTGCGCCCGTGCCAGCGCCTCTCTCTGGTTGGAGCATGAGAAGGTTAATTTAATGAGAACACGCCAGTGTGTGTGTGTTTATTTATAGACACCGTGTGTGTCTGTTTATTTGTAAGAGCGCAAACTTTTTCGCACCCGCAAGTCAAGCACTTTTTAGGGTGCAAGAAAAGCACCAAATCGAACACGTGTGGGTCTCTTTTCACATGTTCTGGGGCCCTACTTTTTTCATGGACGAAACTGCAAAATTACAGAACCCATGCATTTCTGGACATGGCGCTTTTGCGTGCATTTTGTACCACGTTTCGACGCAAGAGATTCATCGCCAGAACCTGAAACGCCACAGATTTTCGCCTTGCGTCCTTGACAATTTGTAGGATGGCGACAAGCACAGAAAAACGGCAAAAAGTGGGTCTCTTTCAACGCTTCTTTCACCCAGGTTCTAGGATGTCAAGAAACACAGAAAAACGGAAAAAAGTGGGTCTCTTTCAACGCTTCTTTCACCCCTCCATATTCATTTTCCCGAGGTTTCCGGACTTTTCCGGCCTACTCTAATTTTTATATGTAGGAAATGGTATATGAGATGACGTCGGCCGCGGGACGAAGCAGTGCCCGAAGTCTTCCCGTCGCTCTCCCGTCGGCAACTCCGTTGGCCCACACGGCTTGACGCTTGACTAGGGTGCCTCGAGACTCCAGATGCCAAGGACGGAGGACACAGCGGCCGAGAGCGACAGCAGCAATGCCACGCTGTGCGATGTCTGCTCCAAGGCGCTGCAGAAGCCACTCGTGTTCGCTCGATGCAAGACCGCCACCTACTGCTCCAAGGACTGCCAGGTGTACACATCACACAGAAAACGGGGTGGCCTTGCAATAAAGGCTGTCATCGACCACTCAAACGCACACACAAACACGAATGTGACTGACTGAGTGTGACGCACACCTGTGCACATGCACACGCGCGCACACACAGACACACACAGACAGACAGACACTCGCGCAAATGCCTCACCGTCGCTCTCCCTCCCAAACCCGCACCCTTCCCCTCTGTTGCTGCCAGATCAAGGCGTGGAGGGCCGGGCACAAGGGCGAGTGCAAGGCCGCTGCTCGTGCTGACACCCGCACGGCAGCGAAGCTGACGGCTGACCAGATGCGCGTGTTGGAGAAACTAAAGCAGCTTGATGGTGCTGCCGACTGGCGGGGCGTGGCAGCGCAGGAGCGCGCGGCCAGGGCGGTGGCAGCCGCCGTGCGGACTTCGATGCCGAGCATTGCTTCGATTGTCTTCAGCACCCTCGGCAACGCGTATGATTCGCTGGGGGACTTCAGCAAGGCCATCGAGTACCACGCGCAGCATCTGGAGATTGCAAAGGAGGTGGGCGACCGGGGGGGAGAGGGCAAGGCGTACGCAAACCTCGGGTGCGCGTATCAGGCGCAGGGGGGCTTCAGGAAGGCCATCGAGTACCAAACGCAGTGCCTAGCGATTGCAAAGGAGGTGGGGGACCGGGCGGGGAAGGGCAGGGCGTACAGGAATCTCGGCAACGCGTATCTGTCGCTGGGGGGCTATGCAAAGGCCATCGAGTACCACACGCAGTCCCTGGCGATTGCAAAGGAGGTGGGGGACCGGGCGGGGGAGGGCATGGCGTACGCGAACCTCGGGTGCGCGTATTTTTCGCAGGGGGACTTCAGCAAGGCCATCAAGTACCACACGCAGGACCTGGCGATTGCAAAGGAGGTGGGCAACCGGGCGGGGGAGGGCGGGGCGTACGGGAACCTGGGCAGCGCGTATGAGAAGCAGGGGGAGGGCAAAGGAGGTGGGGGACCGGGCTTTGGAGGGCACGGCGTACGGGAACCTTGGCACTGGCCACATGCACTTGAACGAGCACGTCAAAGCCGTCGCCTACTTCGAAGCACAACATGCCCTGGCAACATCGCTGAAGCTTGCACACGTGCAGTCCGACGCAGCGCTCAAAATGGGTGTCGCCCTCACCCTTCACGTCCGGGCAGCTCTCCAGAGCCCTGCTACGGGCGCTGACCAAGTTCCCGGGCCGCATAGTCACTCGTCGGCATCGGCGTACCTGAATGACCGAGAGCGTGAGGCGGCAAAGTGGCTCCAGGCTGCCTTCGAAGGTGGTCAGGCATTTGCAAAACTGCACCCGGCGCACCTCACCTTTTATGCGGGCCAAGAGGACGCAGCGCTGGCACATCTCAAAGAGCACCTCTCATGGCGCGTGCAACGGGGACGTGACACTTGCGCCGGGTGTGGGCAAACGCGGGGCGAGGACACGCCGATGCTCACGTGCAGCGGCTGCCGTGTAGCGAGGTTTTGCAGCGCAGATCACCAAAAGATGGCTTCGAAAAAAGCCGCATTGGGCGGGAGTCTGAGGATGGGGCGGCACAAGGACATCTGCGGAGTGCTCCGCAAGTGGCGAGATGTGGTCAGAGACGGTGTTGCGCCTGACTCGTGCACTGCGGAGCTGGTGGCGTTTCTGCAGCCAGAGAATGCGCGATGACCCCAGGACGCAGAGGGAGCGCCAGAGGCAGTTCTCTCATAACGGAGGTCCAGGGCGTCGCCCTGCAGAACGAGGCTGCGAACGTGTTTTTGGAATAAAACGATTTCACATGGATGATCAAGACGTTGAGTTTCGCGTAGCTCAATCCAAGGCGTGCAGAAGTTCTCGGTTCTAACATCGGTGACAGGCTGTCAGGGCGGAGACGCAGGAGGAGGATGAATGAAAACAGACTTAGCAAAGTTGTGAGGAGGATGAATGAAAACAGACTCAGCAACTGTCAGTTTTGAACTCAGTTCGTTGAGCGACTAGGACGACTTTCAAAGTTGAGGCAAGAGTGTTGGAAGCTGAGAGAAAAAGAAGGAAACATACAACCTCGGGCGTATTAGGACGTTATGGTATGAGCTCGACTCTCTTGTATTTTGTCTAAAACGAAACAAATGCTGTGCTGCACGTTTGTGTTTGGTTTCCTCTCCTCCTCCTCCTCCTCCTCCTGTCCTTCTCCTCATCCCTCCGTCATGCCTCAGAAAGTGTCTTTTATTACATCTTTGTGCGTTTCTGCCTGCGCGTATCTCTGAGCAAGGCTAATGCTTGATGCTCTTCAAACGTTGTCATCATCAGCATGTCCTCCTCTTCCTCTGCTCGCGTGGTGTGTGTGTGTTAGTACATACTGATACTACTTCGCGATATTCGTGAGAGCATCCCTGTCCTTTTTTCGCGTGTCGCACTCACACACTCCACTCACGCACAGCCATACATGCAGGCAATAACACGCGCAATTTGACCCTCGCACCCCATCCCCCAACCCTTCCACCCGCGACAGACTACCTGGCGGAGAGGCGTATGCTGAGTGAAAGGCCAGCCCCTGAGGCTCGGCAGCAGGCGTGTCAAGACCCTGACCTTGCGCAAAAGTTTTGGCATCGGGCTGCCCGTCTTGTGACTCGGAGCCCTCGTGTACAGCAGCAGACCCAGCGGCAGAAGGTGTAGCAGATGCGACGGCAGAGGGTTGAGGATGCCCCTGGTTGCCCACCTGGTTGCCGACCTCTCCCCCTGCCGCGAGCTGCGACAGAGCACGCGAGAGAGGGAGGTGCGGTGGGACGGACGACAGGCTTGCCTGCATAAAGGCGCGTGTTGCAAGGAGCCCCATCATGCCCAGAATCATGCCTGTATCGTGTTTCATTCAGACAGACAGGGAAGAGCAGAAGCGAGGTGTCACCAGTGTGCATTTTGGTCCTTTCTGGGCATGGGCATCGCCTTTCTAGGGTGGAGCAGGCGAGAGGGGTGTGTAGTACACGCTAAACACTACACTCTCTCTTGGTCCCCCTGTGTGTAATGTGTGTGTGTTTAGTGTGTGTGTGTGTGTGTGGTGTGCGTGTGTGTTTGTAGTGTGTATGTGTAGTGTGTAGTAGTAGTAGCAGTGGTAGTAGGTATTGTCCAAGTTAGACGGAGGCGAGAGGGGTACGGTGCAAGACTGGCAGACAGGGTCTGCCCTAGACTCTACAGCCTCTCCTGGTCCTGGACCAACAGAGGGTGTAGGGGGACCTAGGGGGACCAAGAGAGAGTGTAGAGTTTAGCGTGTATCGAGAGTAGAGTTTAGGGCAGACCCTTTCTTTACCTGCTCAAAAAAGACAGCGAGAGTCGAGAGGTAGTACCAATGGTGGAACACGTAGGAACACACATAGGAACACACATCACTTCAAAGTAGAGAGGGAGTAACAACGGCAGCAAGGCTCAGGTTAAGGGTTTACGCTTTGGCAGTACCAACGGCAAGGCAGAGGTTAAGGCTGCGGCGGCAGAAGGAAAGCTTCCTGATGCTCTTCCGTGTGGGGGGGTTAACGGATGTGGAGGGTGAGAGTTCCCTCTGTCCATTGTATGTGTCTGTGTCTGTTTGTGCCCCGTCTTTTGCTTCCTCGAGGCGGCTCCTGCTCCTGTGTGTGTGTTTGTGTGTGTGTGTCATTTACCTCAAGCGTGCACGCTCCATGGGAGATGGCGTGAATAGACGCATACCATGTGTGTGTGTGTGCGTACCTTCACACACACACACAGATGATTCAAACGTGACATCTACTCCACCTACAGCAGGTTCATCCATAATCTCCTCGATATTTTGCGTCTGCGCGCACATCCCACCACCCCCTACACACATCAGGATACCGGTTGAAAGAACGGCGCTTGGGAGGAGTGGAAAGGGGGGAAAAAGAAAAGAAAAGAAAAAAGAAAAAGGATACCGGTTCAAGGAACGGCGCTTGGAAGGAGTGGAAAGGGCGCGGGAGGGTGCAACCTTGGACACAACCGGAGCCACCCCTGCAGCCACACCACCAACACCGGCCTCTGCTTCTACAGGGCCTTGCACAGACGAGGCCGCCTGCGAGACGTGTGTGTGTGTGTGTGTGTGTACATGAATATGTGTATGTGTATGTATGTGTATTTTGTAAGGCTGGCAGAGGTGGGTCAACAAAAACCCACGGGCCCCCGTGGGTTTTTGTTGAGAGGTGAGTGGTGAATGGAGGCAGGAGGCACACCAATTGATCGCGGTCAAGAGATAAGTGAGTGGCGCGGTCAGGAGAAGCTGCGTGACACCCTTCCGCGCTTTCCCCGGCGCCAGCGCTGCCTCGGACCTCAACGCACGTAGTCGCTACTGCTGCTGCACCGCGCGAGATGCTGGTCTCTCGAGTCTCAGGTCTTGAGATCCCTGCTCATTCCCCATTCCATACATGAAAGAAAATGCTTTTGCTCATCTCATCGGTGATTGTCTTTGGCACTACTCAGCGTACTCCTCACGCTCTCTCTCTCTCTCACACACACACACTCTCTCTCACGCACATCCAAATACTTGTGTGTGTCTGTGTGTGTGTTCGCGCGCGCGTGCGATACACACCAGCAAGGGCGGAGACAATGTTGAGCTGAGGAGCTAGCGGATGGTCGACGACCATGTCAACGTCAACGACCATGTCGTGAGCTGATGTTGGCGATGCATGCTCCATACCCAGCCACGCTCCGGCCTCGCCAAGCAGCGTTTGCACATTGTTTGGCACAGTCTCCACATTGTCTGCCACATCTTCCTCACCTGTATGCATGTCAACGTGAGGGGTATAGGGTTTAGTGCGTGTTTGGTGTGCTGCTGAGCTACGGTTTCCACCCATGTGTTGAAAGCAGAACTAAAGCCTAAAGCCTAAAACCCCAACGCTGCTGAGCTACGGTTTCCTCCATGCACCAAATCATGAAAGCCCGCATCTAAGCCAAATGTAGGACCAATATGTAAAGCTAAATCTAATCGAATATAAATCTAATCTAAGCCATATGTAGGGCCAATATGTAAGAGCGTCTAATACAGAAATTGTAAGCTGTATTTGACGCTTTAACGCTTTTTAACGCTAAATTCAGCTATTTAAGGGTGGACCTAAACCCGAGTGCAAAAATTTGGAAGAAACTGATTTCGTCAATTCCGATCGGTGCAAACGGGAATCTCGGCCATACCGGACTTGGGTGGAGGCTGGGAAGTGGGGTGTGGGGGTGGATCCGATATGCCTGCGGCGTTTGGGGTACTAGGTCTCGGGGAGCGCCGCCGCTTGGCTCCGCGAGGCCCGCAACCCCAAACGCCGCGGTCCCATCGTAGTGACACCCACACCCCACTTCACAGTCTCAACACAGGTCCAGTATCACCGATATTCCCGTTTGCACCGATCGGAATTGACGAAATAGTTTAGGTCCGCCCTTAAAAGCCTCGAAAGCAAAGGCCTGAATTTCGAGGCCTTAAGAGCCTCGAAAGCAAAGGATAAGGCACTTTGTTTCCAAGCAGGAAAACCTCGCGACGCGACGCCGTTCCCCCTGCTCTCTACGAGCATCAGCCGAGCATCAGGCTTGTCCTTTCCCCCGTCATCTGAGGTCTTTTGGCGTGCTCGGCCTCGTCTAAACGAGCAACGACGCCGCGGCAAGGCTCTCTCTGTAGAAAGTGTTATCTATCTCTATAGAATGTGTTCTTGCTTTTGGCGTGCTCGGGGAGGCGCCCGGTGCCCCGTAATGGCAAGGGGGAGCAGACCCATGCAGGCCATCACCCAAGCATGAGTATGGGCAGAAAGGGTCGCGTCCTGCAGCCATGTATCCTCCTCCTCAAATGTATCCTCCTCCTCACATGTATGTGCAACGCCTTGGGTCGCGTCCTGCAGCCACAGGCATCTCTCTCTCTCTCTCTCTCGCTCCTCTCGCTTTGTGTATGTGTGTGTGTGTGTGTATGTATACACACATACACACACATAATGACCTTTGGACCACAGGGTGAGAGGTCTCGTCGCGTTTGCCAGGGCACTGTGCCCCATTCCATTGCTGCCTTGCGCCTCCTCGCTGTCTTGTCCCCAATCGTCAGCAGAAGAGGAGTGGGAGGAAGGAGAGGAAGGGGAGGGGGAAGGGGAAGAAGAGGAGTGGCATTGGAAAGATTGCGAGACGGAGACGTCGGGACATTGTGAGAATGACACGTCCCCGGCCATCGCATCCATCGATGCCATCTGTGTGTGTGTGTGTGTGCGTTATGTGTAAACAGTGCATATTATCGCATGCCCTCGTATGCGTGTTTCAATCCACCGCAGTGAAACAGCACATATTCCCGCGTACCCTCGCACCCCCCCCGCATGCGCGCGCACACAAACCTGTCCTTCCAAATGGACGAATTCACTCTCGATCCAGTTGCCTGGCTGTGTGTCGACGTCTCTGCCGTCTCTTGGCGTGTGATGAGGGGACTCGGGGGAGAGCAGAGGGCGGGGAGGCTTTGTCGGCGTGGTCCCTCCACTGATTATTCCTTCAACAGCACCAAGAGCATCCACATCCCCATCCTCATTCCAACCCTGCGCTCGCGCGTCAAGAGCACTTTCAACGCGACCGTTGTTCGAAAGGGCCTGCACTGGCCTTGCGCTCTCCCTTTCGCTTTCCGATCTAGCCCAGCCTGAGGGGCAAGGAGGGGGCAGCGAGGACCCTGACATAAATTCTCAATAGTCAGTATCCTAGTATATTTACAATGTAAAGTCACTATATAGAGGACTGTTGAGAATGTGTGACCGCTGCACCTACGCCTCTGCTCGCGCAGGGCCGAGGGCCTGATTGCTGCGCCGGCGCCTCCTGCCGGCGACCCTGCGCATGAGCGGAGAGTCTCTCTTCAGAAGCCTGCATCTCGTTGCCGCCGCCACTTACGACATGAACCCTGAACCCTAAACTAAACCTCGCTCCACTTGCCTCATGGCTACGGCACCTTTCTCTCTCTCTCTCTCTCTTTCTCTCTTTCCTGTGACCATCCCATGTACTGTTCTCACAGCACCTAGCAACAACGCGGCAGTTTTCCAGTCTTTCACTCAGCCTCTATGGGACAGCGTATGCCATTCTCGCACCAGATTTCTCCATAGAATGTGTTCTCTTGAATGACTACAGAACGAAAGACAGTGTATGCCAATCTCGCACAAGAGAGAAAGGGGTTTGGGGTTTAAGAGTTTCAAAGGTGTTCCCTGTTTAGGGCTTAGTTTAGGGTTGCAGAGTTTCAAAGGTGTTCCCTGAGGGCGGTTTGCGTATAATAATAATGAAAAAAAAAACTTCATGAACTGACCAGGTGTATCGCGTGGGGTGGCGGAAGAGGCGGAAGATGGCAGAAACTTGGGCGTGACAGAACGCGGAGTGAAGCCTCCCTGAGTCATACTTCCCTTGGTCGCTGTTGGCGTGCTGCTGCTGCCTGTGTGTGATTTTGCTTATCAGCGCATGTGCATGTACGCATAGATGTACACGGACACAGACACGCACGCGCACGCGCACACGGGCGCACAATGGCGATAGCGGGCGGACTCGGTAGCAGAGACCAGTGCGATCAAGTCGAGGGGTGCTCGATCCTTGAGAGACGGATCGCATCAGCGCAGCAGGTGGGGTGGGTGCATCCAGTGTAGGCTTGCCTACGAGCCTGGCGGAGGAGGATGCCGCGCTGGCCGTATTAGGAGTGGGAGTGGGAGGCGGGTTTGCTTTGGGCGTGCTGCTGCCCGGCCTTGGGATTCGTGTGCACGTGGAAGAAATACCAGACAAGGACAGGCGCGGGATGAGGGAGCGGGGGGTCTGCGGCGTGCCAGCCGCTTTGGCGGCATATACGGGGGCTGATGGGCCACTGGATTGCGCTGCCTGCGTGCTGCCGCTGATGCACATAATCCATCTTCACGTGTCAGTGCCGGGCAATGTTCAGCACATCGAACTGACAGATGGGAGTCTCTACCTTGCTGCGGCATGGCACGCTGTGACCGGAGATGGAGCAGTGGCCTCTTTGCAGCACTCGCCCTGGCTAGCTTCTGCAGTCGAGCTTGCGGTGGCAGGGGCATCCTGCTGTAGCGAATTTGGAGGCACACATTTGCTCGTACTTTGGGAGTCGAGAGGCTTGGTCGCGAGCCGTGGCGTTTGGATGCTGGTGTACCTCGGAAGCTTAGACTGCAGGGTGCAGTTGGGCAATTTTGCTTCTTCATCTGCGGTACCTCGGATGCCTTGGCTGTCTCTCGTACCGCAGCCCCCATCACCGTCCGCGACCACAGCGGCAGCGCCCGAGGGCTCGTCGTTTGCATCAATTGCGGTTGGCTGGGCTTCCTCTACTGCCAATTTGTGAACCTTTGACACAGCCTTGGCAGGCGCAATGACCATTGCGCCTCGCCTCAGGGGAGAAGCCCCCAGGGGCTTCTCCCCTGGGGCAAGACTCACCTTGTGCAGTGCAAGCGGAGGAACTGGCTTGCGTGCGCTTGGGGCGGCGCTGGACTCCTGCGGGCACGGCCTGGCGTCGCTTCCCTTGACCTTGAGCGGCACCTTCCTCTGGCTGCTGCCGGCGCGCGGCGTCGGCAGGCCGCTGCTTGCGGGCGTGATGGGCTTCATAGACGTGGACGACGACGAGCCGGGGGTGTCGAGCATTGGCGTGAGGCTCCGTCGTGGAGGCCCCTTGATGCCAGAGGCGCGGCGGCGCGGCTCCGGGGGTGCAGCGCGCGGGGACAAGCGCTCGATCTCATCCCCTTTGGCAACATTTCCCTGAAGCGCCTCGGGCGACATTTCCGAGAGGCACTGGAGGTCCTCGCTCATGCGTCGATCCAGGATGGATCCCTGCTCGTTCTCCGCGCCGCTGGTCGGGCACTTCCCCTTCGCCACGGCTGGCGTGAGCAGCGCCGCGTCCTTGTGGCCCGTTTCTTGCCCTGCCGCGAGCTCGGGGAAGAACAGGTCGTCCATGTCGAGCAGGTCCTGCGCGTCGTCGGGGACCGCGAGCCCCTGCTGCATCAGGGAGACGCCGAGCGGCATCGTGGCAGGCAGTGGCAATACCTCCTCGCCATGCACGAACACTTGCGCGCCACACCTGCGGCTGCCCGGCGTCTTGAGCGGCGAGCACTGCAGCGGGGTTTTACTGGGCGAGCACGGCCCCTGCCGCGGGGTCTTGCTGGGCGAGCACGGCAGCAGGTCCGCCCGGTTCGACAGCTCGCCCAGCGCCATGCGCGGCGTCGAGGGCGCCGACCCCGTCGGCGTCCCAGCCATCCTCGGTTGAGCTGCCGTCTGGCGCTTGCGGTCAATCGCCACGCATTTTCAAACGATTTTGCACAGTTTCAGTTCAAATGCCATTCTCGGAGATGGGTATGACCCAGTTTTCACCACATTTAACAAAAGACTAGAAAAATGGCTAAGTACGAAAAATCGCTCACCACGGCGCTCCACGCCCACACAAAAATCCATGGCAACAGGCGGAACCCCAGCGTCGGCCGGGGGACCGCGCCCACCAGCGGAGACGGGGATTGCCCGGGCGGAAACCCTCGGGCCCGACGGCGGCCAACGGACATGGAAGCCGGGACCGGATGCGGCGGTGGGACAGACGGGCGCACAGGAATCCATGCCCGTTCTATTTCCGTCACCTGCCCGGTGCTCGGGGAACAACAGCGGGGGGCGCGGAGGCGGGCCTCGGGGCATGGACGAGGAGGGAGGCAGGCCA
>Ga0315905_10004974_pt1 | contig 13567 bp, 12 predicted proteins | sample LakEriMetagenome_5_FD_203522 | JGI IMG/M metagenome (GOLD analysis project Ga0315905, IMG submission 203522) | Freshwater fungal communities from buoy surface, Lake Erie, Ohio, United States - Buoy 4 MA121 | ecosystem: Environmental > Aquatic > Freshwater > Lake | place: USA: Lake Erie, Ohio... | reverse complement strand
AGTTCAGGCTAAAAACTTAACCGAACTCATCGCCTATTTAAAAGCGAACCCAGGAAAAATGAGTTACGCCTCTCAGGGCAATGGTTCGACATCACACCTCACGGCAAGCATGTTCATGCAGCTCACAGGGACCGAATTGATTCACATTCCCTACAAAGGCACGGCTCCGGCGTTGGTCGATTTAATGGCAGGAACCGTTGATATTTTCTTTGACAACCTCAGTTCCTCAATGCAGTTTCACCAGGCAGGCAAACTTCGAATCTTTGCAGTCGCGGACGATCAACGTTCAAAAGCATTACCCCAAGTGCTTACTTTCAGTGAGCAAAAACTGCCCGGCATGCAGGCTGTCACATTTTTCTCAGTTATGGCCCCGCCGGGTACTCCACCTACAGCGATGACCAGCATCTACAAGTCCTTCTCTGAGGCGTTGTCAAACCCAGAAATTAAGCAGAAATTCTTAGAGCAAGGCGCTGAGCCCAGAGGCTGGAGCCCTGAGCAAACAGCCAAATTTGTTCGCGATGAGTCAGAAAAATGGCAAGCGGTTATCAAGACCACCAACGTCTCATTGGATTGAATCAGCACCATGAAAACCAAAAGAATTCACTGGAAAAGTGATTCGCTTACTCGAATTCCCTATTCAATTTACAACGATGGCAAAATAGCTGAACAGGAAAAGTTAGATATTTTTCATGGCAAAACATGGAATTTTTTATGTCTTGAAGCTGATCTGAAAGATGCTGGAGATTACCGTACAACCCATGTTGGCGAGACGCCTGTTGTGGTTGTCAAAGATCAAGGTCAGCAGATCTATGCATTTGAAAACAGATGCGCCCATAGAGGCGCATTGATCGCACTTGAGAAGTCTGGCAAAGATGCCAACTTTCAATGTGTTTACCATGCATGGAGCTACAACCGCCAAGGCGACTTAACCGGCGTTGCCTTTGCCAGAGGGGTGAAAGGACAAGGCGGTATGCCGGCCTCCTTCTGCAAAGAAGAACACGGCCCCAGAAAATTACGTGTTGCTATTTTTTGCGGTTTGGTATTTGGAACGTTCTCTGAAGATACCCCCGACATTGAAACCTATTTAGGACCCGAAATATGCACACGCATTCAGCGAGTACTTCACAAACCGATTGAAGTCATTGGCCGCTTCACACAAGCACTGCCCAACAACTGGAAACTGTATGTTGAAAATGTAAAAGACAGTTATCACGCAAGTCTGCTTCACATGTTCTTTACCACCTTCAAGCTCAACCGCTTATCGCAGAAAGGTGGCGTGATTGTCGACCCGACTGGAGGCCATCATGTCAGCTACTCAATCGTTGAAAACGATACTGCAGACAACTCCTACAAAGACCAAGCCATTCGCGCCGACAACGATCAGTACTTGTTAAAGGATCGCTCTTTGTTAGTTGCATTTAAAGAATACGACGATGGCATCACACTTCAAATTTTGTCAGTGTTTCCAGGCTTTGTACTGCAGCAAATTCAAAACTGCTTAGCCATTCGCCAAGTTTTGCCGAAAGGTGTTGCGCGAACTGAATTGAATTGGACGTATTTCGGCTATGCCGACGACACTTTACAACAACGTAAAAGTCGCCTCAAACAATCTAATTTAATTGGACCTGCTGGCTTTATCTCTATGGAAGACGGCGCGGTGGGTGGCTTTGTTCAACGCGGTATCCATAGCGCACAAGATCACGAAGCCGTGGTGGAAATGGGTGGCGATCACACGGGCTCAAGTGAAGGCCGCGCCACCGAAACCTCAGTCAGGGGATTCTGGAAAGCCTATCGTAGCCACATGAAAATTTGACCTACAGAAAGCTCTCATGATTGACTTAATGACACTGTGCGCTTTCAACGCAGCCTATGCAATGACCATCGACAGCGATTCGCTTGAGGCGTGGCCTGAGTTTTTCTCTGAAGATACTCATTACCGCATTACCCACATTGAGAACGAAAACGAAAACTTGGCTGCGGGCATTGTGTACGCAGATTCTCGCGACATGCTAATAGACCGCATTGCCGCTTTGCGTTTGGCCAATATTTATGAACTGCAAAGATACCGACATATTTTAGGCACCCCTGCGATCGTAGAACAAACTTCAGAAGTTACTTGTGCGCATACGCCATTCATGGTGGCTCGCATCATGGGTACTGGGCAAACGGATGTCTTTGCTACTGGTTTTTACAAAGATAAATTTGTCAGAAGCGCTGAAGCAGCATCGAAAGCCAACTCTTTCGGCATTGTGTTGAAAGAAAGAATTGCCGTTTGTGACAGCACCGTCACAGACACGCTTTTGGCCTTGCCTTTATGACCCAGCCCACCCACAAGATTGGGCTCAGCTTAGGCGATCCAAATGGTATTGGTCCTGAAATTGCCCTCAAAGCACTGAGCCAATTACCGGCTAGATCGCTTCAGTCCATCATCGTTTTTGGTCCCAAACTGGTCTGGGACAAAACGGCTGAATCGTTGGGCCTGATGAACTTGGCACAACAAGTTCAAATCAATCACACTGGCGGCTTGTCAGAGGCAGAGTTTCAGCCTGGGCTTGTCTCTGCCGCAGCAGGAAAATCTGCTGTCGAAAGTGCCACCGCTGCCATTCAAGCGTGTCAGTCTGCCCAATTGCAAGCCGTTATCGCTTGTCCACATCACGAGACAGCCATTCACAAAGCTGGCATAGCTTTCAGCGGCTATCCGTCTTTGGTTGCCAAGGTCTGTGGCTTGAATCAGGACGAAGTGTTTCTGATGTTGGTGGGTGGTGGCTTGAAAATTGTGCACGTCACACTTCATGAAAGTGTTCAAACTGCACTCAATCGACTTAGCGCCCAGCTCATTCAAAGGGCAAGCATCGCTGGCATCAAAGCTTGCGTCAGCTTAGGCATTGCGAAGCCCAGAGTGGCCGTTTTTGGCATTAACCCCCATGCTTCTGAAGGCAGCCTCTTCGGTCCTGAAGACATGGCTCATACAGTACCTGCTGTCAAACTACTTCAGGATGCTGGATATGACATTGCAGGCCCGCAAGGCGGTGATGTTTTCTTGGCGCAAAAGCAACACGACTTGTACGTTGCCATCTTCCATGACCAAGGACATATTCCTGTGAAGCTGTTGGCTCCACATTCAGCCAGCGCTTTGAGCATTGGCGCACAAGTATTGCTTTCCAGTGTTGGACATGGCTGTGCCATGGACATTGCAGGTAAAAATCAAGCTGATCCTCAAGGACTTCTGCGAACCTTGGAACTCATAGCACCCCACCTCACAAAGACTCCAAATGACCTTGCCAAATGAATTGAACAACTCAAAAACGCATGTCAGCTCAGCTTGTCAATTGTTGATAGAAGCAGCTCGCAGCGGTGTTTAGTTTATTTTCACCAATTTAGGCAGCGACCACCCCGCCTTCATTGAAGCCTTTGAAGACGGACAGCTGCGAGCCAAGCTAAGGTAAGGGTTTCCCATCTGATCGATGGTTGAACAAGACTTGACAATTTGTTCAGTGGCTTTGAATTGTAAAAAATACTTTTCGAGCAACCCGAATGCGTAATACTTTAAAGGAGATCTACATAATGACTAGCCTTTCTCGTCGTTACATTCTCGCAGCGACTCTCGCCGCTGGAACACCTTTCACCTCCTTTGCCCAGGTCAGGTTCGAGCCCACGAAGCCCGTGCGCATTGTGGTCCCCTTTGGCGCGGGAGGCGCTACCGACATACTTGCGCGCACGCTTGCTGACAAGCTAACGCGAGCCTTCGGTCAGCCAGTTTTGGTGGAGAACCGTGCCGGCGCCAGCGGAATCATCGGTATCAGCGAAGTGGCCCGTGCACCGGCGGACGGCCACACGCTGCTGGTTACAAACACCGCCCTGCTGCAGACGCCGCTGATGGATAGCAAGGTGGCTTACGACGTAGGCAGCTTTACACCCGTGGCGCAGCTATCGCTTTCGCCGCTTGTCTTCAGCGTCAACCCAAAGGTGCCTGCCAAGGACATGAATGAGTTCCTCGCACTTTCCAGGGCGCAGCCTGGCGTACTGACCTATGGCTCGGCCGGCACCGGACAGACCCTGCACCTGATGGGCGAGATCCTAACGCGGTCCACCAACGTAAAGCTAAACCACGTGCCCTACAAGGGCGAGGCTCCACTAATTAACGACCTGATAGCGGGCCACGTTACTTCCGGCTTTTCCTCCATAGCGGTAGCCCGTCAGCACATCAAAAGCGGTTCGCTTCGCCCGCTGGCCGTCGTTGCGCCGGCCCGTTCAAGTCTCATGCCAAACGTACCAACCATGAAAGAGGCGGGGCTGAATGGCTTCGAGGTCATGAGCTGGTTCGGCCTCTTCGCCCCGGTCGGTACGCCGAAAGCAACTGTTGATGCCTTGCACCGTGAAGTGGCTAACGTGCTCCGTATGCCTGACGTGGTGACGCGCTTGGAGGATCTGGCGCTGAATCCCGTGACCGATGTGAGTCCTGCCGAATTTCAGCGCATCGTGACGAACGACTATGCGGCGTGGGGGAAGATCATCCGCGATGCCGGCGTGAAGCCCACACAATGAAGGCCATCTGATGCTCAAAGCACTAACGAACGAACGTCTGGTGCGCGTGGAAAGGGGCACTCCGATGGGGGAGGCATTTCGCCGCTTTTGGCTGCCAGTCTGCCAACTGAAAGACCTGCATCCCGGCGGTGCGCCGTTAGATGTGCGGCTACTTGGTGAGGACCTGCTGGCCTTCCGCGGACCCGATGGTGACGCGGGCCTCGTTGATCGATTCTGCGCCCACCGAGGCGCAGACCTGCGCTATGCCCGCAATGAAGCCGGCGGCCTTCGCTGCATCTTCCATGGCTGGAAGTACGCAGGTGACGGCCGTTGCGTCGAAATTCCCAACGTGCCCGAAGGCGACCGCATCTGCTCGCGTGTGAAGATCAGATCTTATCCAGTGGAAAGCAACGGTGGCCTGCTCTGGTGCTACATGGGACCGCCTGAGCAGCTTCCGCCTTTTCCCGTCCTTCCATGGATGGGCAAGGGGGAGGCGCACTGGTCAGGGACCTTTGTGCAGGTTGAAAGCGAAGGTAACTACTTACAGCACCTCGAAGGCCTGTGCGACGGTAGCCATGTGGGCTTCCTGCACGCCAACCTACAGGGCGGCGGCGGCGGCTCGCGCTTCGTGCAGTCGGCGGCCTTCAGCGACCGAACGCCGCAATGGGCTTACCTAGAAGAAACGGCCTATGGTGCGGCCCTTGCTATGGAGCGCGATGCCGGCGAAGGCAAGCGCAACCTGAGACTGAACCAGTTCCTGCTGCCCTTCAGCGTGGAAGTGCCGACGCCACCACCGTACGCCGTGAGCTCGTGGCAGACCAATATCCCGATGGACGACGAACGCACCATGTTCCTTTACACGTCTTGGTACGACCCCGAGCCCGTGGAGCAACTTCGCGCCCGGGTGGGCGACCGCAGCTACGAAATTCCGGCCCTGCAGCCCGGTAGCTACAAGCCCATGCTCAACCGCTCCAATGCCTACGGCCAGGACCGCGGCGAGTTCATGCAGCGACAGTCCTTCTCCGGCATGCGCAACTTGCGGCTGGAAGACATGGCGGTGGCCGAGTATGTACGAGGCGGCTTGGTGGCGGACCGCTCTGCGGAAACGCTCGTTTCTTCCGACCGTGCGATCGTGAAGGTGCGTGCGCGCCTTCTTGCTCTGGCCGATAAGCTGGAGCAGCAGGGTCATCTGCGCGAGGAGACGCTGGCGGTGGCCAGCCATCGCATCGTGCCCGCGGAAATGGAAATCGAACTGGGCGAGGACGTTGCGCAACGCTGCCGCATCGCGGGCGTTAGCAAAGTCGAGCTTGATCGCAAGTTTAGCGACGCACATGCTAGCTAGTGGCAAGCCGCGCCAAAGGTGCACCTCACTAGCTTTCCGCTGCAGGCTGGCCAGCCCGAGCGCGTCCGCCGGTTGCAGTACAAAGTCATGGGCCTTGAAATCGGCGAGTTCACAGGGCTGCCGCCCATAACAGCCAAGCCTTCAGCCAAGTTATCGCCTACTCAATCAACCTAAAATTCAGGAGATAAACCAATGATCAAAAAACTTTTAAGCGCCTCGCGTAACGCCATACTTCTTTTTGCATTAGCCGTGCCAGCCGTCAACGCACAGGAATCAGCTGCGACATTCCCCAGCAAGCAGGTACGCATCATCGTGCCGTTCGCAGCTGGCAGCAGCGGCATGGAACAGATGGCGCGACTCCTGGCACAGAAGCTGGGCGACAAGTGGGGTCAGCCGGTCATAGTCGACAACCGTGGGGGTGGCAACACCGTCATCGGCACGCTGGCCGCGGCGCGCGCCGCGCCCGACGGCTACACGATGATCCTTGTCAATGCCACCTTCGCGATTAATACTGTCCTCACGCCCAACCTGCCGTATGACTCGGACAAGGACTTCGCCGCGGTGGCGGGCGCCGGCGCTGTGCCGTTCTTGATGGTCGTGAATTCCAGCGTGCCGGCCAACAACTTCCGCGAGATGATGGTCCTGCTTAAGGCCGGAAAGCCGGGCGAGTGGGACTTCGCCACCGTTGGTAGCAGCGGCATCGGCCGCATCGCCGGCGAGACCTTCGCGCAGCAGACGGGCGTCAAGCTCCAGCACATTCCGTTCAAGGGCGGGGGCGAGGTTAACTCCAATCTGCTCGCCGGCAATGTGAAGTTCACCATCGACCCGCCCGGCGTGCACGTGCCACATGTGAAGTCCGGCAGGCTCAAGGCGTATGCCGTCACCGGGCCGACCCGTCTGGTCTCGCTGCCCGATGTACCGACCTTTGCCGAAGTGGGAATGGCCGAATACGACGTGCGCACGTGGTACGGTCTGCTCGCGCCGAGCGCCACGCCCAGGCCCATACTGAACAAGCTGTCGGCCGGCGTGCTGGAGGTGCTGAAGATGCCTGACGTGCAGGAAAAGCTTCGCGCTCTGGACATTAGCCCTATCCCGCCCGCGCCCGAGCAGTTCGCCACAATGATCAAGACCGAGGCCGAGCGGTTCGCAAAGATCATAAAGGCCGCCAACATCAAGCCGGTCGAGTGAATACGTTGGAGGCACTACACCCAGGACATAGCACGCATGTCCGGCCATCCGCAAATTGATGAACGACTCCGTCACATCTTCGCCTCCCATCGTTTCCACAGCCAAAGGCAAGCTGAAGGGCGCTAGGCTCACAGCCGACGGCGAGCACCTGTTTGTCTACAAAGGCATTCCGTTCGCAGCGCCGCCGATTGGCCCACTGCGCTGGCGGCCCCCTCAAGCTGTTGCGCCATGGGCCGGCGTGCGTGACGCGCTGGCATTTGGGCCGGACTTTCCGCAAGCACCTAACGCGCGATCGCGCGCGCCGTCGCAAAGCGAGGATTGCCTTTACCTCAATGTTTGGGCGCCAGCGGATGCCGCGCCGTGCTCGCTGCCAGTCATGGCATGGTTCAACGGCGGGGGGTTCGAACGGGGCAGTGGAGCAGATGCCGCAAACGACGGCGCCCATATGGCCGCGCAAGGTGTCATCGTGGTCAGCTTCAACTACCGCGCCGGCATGTTCGGGTTCCTAGCCCATCCGGGGCTTAGCCGCGAGTCGGCGCATGGCGTGTCGGGCAACTATGGTCTGCTGGACCAAATTGCCGCGCTGCAATGGGTCCGGGACAACATCTCGGCTTTTGGTGGCGACCCTGAGCGCATTACCGCTTTTGGTGTTTCCGCTGGATCCGCGTCCATTGCGTTGCTACTTGTGTCGCCCCTGGGAAAGGGGCTGTTTCAGCAGGCGATACTGCACAGCCCGGGCGCCGCTCGCCCGCTGGCGTCACTGGAAGCTGCCGAAAAGGCCGCGCTTGCGCTGGGCAGCGACATAGAAGCGCTACGCGGCCTGAGCGCCGATGAGCTGCTAACGAAAATGCCGCTGCTGTCACCCAAGGTGCGTGGGCTCACCACACCACGAGTCTTGCGACCCATCCGAGACGGTTGGCTGCTGCCCGAGGATGAGCGCCCGGTCCTCAAGTCCGGCCGCCTGCATGCAGTGCCGCTGATCGTCGGAAGCAATGCCGATGAAGGCAGCCTACTGACTAAGGCATGGCCTGTCGACAACCTAGCGCAGTACCGTTCCATGACGCTTGTCAATTTCGGGGACGCGGCGGCTGAAGCAGGTCAGGTCTATCCTGCGCAAGCCGATGACCAGGCTCATCTGCGCGTGGCCGAAATGTTTGCAGACACTCAGTTCAACTACGGCACCCGCCTGCTGGCCGAGGCAATGTCCCGCAAGGGAGTTCCCACCTGGCGTTACTTGTTCATGCGGCGGCGGCCGGACCAGAAGGACGGCCCTCACCATGGCGAGGAAGTGGGCCACGTGTTCGGCACCTACCGCGAGCTAAGCCCGGGCCAGCCGGCCAGTTTCGACGACGGCGACGAAAAAATTTCGGCTACGATGATGAAAGTATGGGTTACTTTCGGCCGGAATGGTAGCCCGAATTTTCCGGGCCTCCCGTCTTGGGCGCCCTATGATGCCGCGGCGGATAACCACATGACGTTTGGCGACACCATCGCGGAAGGGCGTGGCTGGCGCAAGGAAGAGTTGAATTTTCTCGACAGGTTCTACGATACGAAGCAATAAACGGCGAGGCAGCGGTTAGTGGCACCCGGCCAGCGCTCAGTCTGCCGACTCAATACCCAAGTTGCCGGTCGACCTCATTGATCAACGTCTCGCCTGCTTCCAAGCGACGCAGGTTTTCGAGAAACTGCTCCACCACTGGCTCGACCGAAGGTTGCGCGGCCACGTGCGGCGTCACAACAATTTTTTCATTCTGCCAGAGCGGGCTCTCCGCCGGCAGCGGTTCGGTCGCGAAAACGTCCAACGTCGCACCCGCCAGATGGCCGCTGTTGATCAGCGCAACCAGTTCGTCCTCGGCCACGATACCACCGCGCGCCACATTAACAAGGTAGGCGTCCTTTGGCAGAAACGCGAGTTTTTCCTTATCCAACAGGTTGCGCGTCTCGTCCGTGAAGGGCAGCAGGCACACCAGGAAATTACTGGCCCGCAGAAACTCCTCAAGTTCCTGATTGCCGGTAAAGGTGCGCACCTTGCGCTCAGCCGACTCGCTCCGCGCCCAGCCCACCACGCGAAAACCCAAAGCTTCCAGCGCAGTAGCTACCACCGAGCCAATAGCTCCGATGCCCATAATGCCCACTGTGACTTTATCCGCCTCTGGCAGTAAGAGCCGTTTCCACTGTCCTGCCCTTTGCTGCGCGGCCATCAGCGGCAAGGAGCGAAAATGCTGGAGGATGTGGGCGGTAACGAACTGCGCCATCGAAAACCCAAGGCCCGGATCGGCGGCGCGGGTCACCCGAACAGAACGCGGCAAGTCTTTCGCCTGCAGCAGGCCATCAGCGCCGGCGCCCACCGAGGATGCCATCTTTAGATTGGGCAGCCGCGAAGCCAGGCCATCGGGTAGCTTGAACGCGAACACGACATCGATTTCTTCGTTCGGTCCCGGCGCCAGTTCGGTAACGATATCTAAGTTAGGCGCTTTTTCCTTCAGGGCATGGAAGCGCGCGGTCACAAATTCGGAGGTGAGCAGCATGAGGACCTTGCTGCGGAACTTGTAGGGCGGAGTGTTCATGAGCGTCAAAAAAAATTAATAACAGAAAGCCAAACCGGCGTATCGTAATAAAGGTTGAATTCAATACTAGCTTAAATTCCTCTTCAAATACCAGAACCAACCTGCAACACGTTCGTTGAAAAGGCGCTCTTTTCATGCCTACAGCCTGGCGTTGGGACGCCCGTCGCCTAAATCAGCGTACTGGCCCAAACGGGTGCCTATTCTTGCAGCCCGAAGCAAGCCATTGGTTCAGACTTGCTGCAGGGTAGCTCTGCGGCTGGCATACCCATTGCCCTGAAAATCACTCCGCAAAATGGCTATTTTTGTTGTCACCCCTGCTTGGCAGTGCTTTGCACAGAGCCAAGGTGAGGGTTTTCCATCTTTTCGATGCTTGTTTCAAGGTGAGACACTTTACTACTTGCAATTGAAATGCCTTAGACGTTCAACAAAAACCTTCTAGGTTTTTACTTTCAAGGATCTGAACCATGACATCAACCGCCCGCCGCCCTCGCTCCATCGAAGTCGAAGGTGTGTCCCATGGAGCTGCACCTATCCCCATGGGTGCACGCGTCGGCAACATGATTTTCTCATCTGGCATCATGGGCAAGGACCCTGCCACCGACAAGCTGCCCGAAGACGGGCCGTCCCAGTCGAAGTTCATGTTCCAGAACATGCGCACGTTGCTGAAGAACGGCGGCGCGACGCTGGAGGACGTCGCCCACGTCACCGCGTACGTCAAAAATAACGACCAGCGCGCAGCCTTGAACGAAGAATGGCTGAAGTGCTTTCCGGACCCGCACGACCGCCCGGCCCGCCACACTCAGGTGGTCGACTTACAGGGAGGCGCCTTGATGCAGATTGAAATCATCGCTGTTGTGCAGGGCAACTAAAATGGCACAAGACACCTCATCTGATCCCGTCACCCGCTTGAACCGACTCGACTGCTGCGCGGTGTCCGACGCGATGGATAAGCTCGGCCTTAAAGGTAGCGTGAGCGGTCTGGACCAGCGCGCATCCACGCGCCGCATTGCCGGCCGAATAGTCACGTTCAAGCTCGTGAAGGCCGCTGATGCCCCCGCCACTACTGGCGCACCACGCCACCTGGGCACGACTGCGATAGAGGCCGCGCAGCCGGGCGATATCATCGTTGTTGAGCAGAGCACGGGAATTGACGCCGGCTCGTGGGGGGGCATTCTGTCGCTCGGCGCCAAGGTGCGGAAAGTTGCTGGCGTTATCGTCGATGGCCCGGTACGCGACATCGACGAAGCCCGCAGCTATGACTTTCCGGTTTACTGCCGCACGTTGACCGCACGCACCGCACGCGGCCGCGTTGCGGAGGCTTTTACCAATGAGCCCGTGACCATCGGTGACGTCACGGCAAACCCCGGTGACTACGCCATTGCCGATGCCAGCGGGGTGGTGATCATCGCCGCGGCCGACGTAGAGCGCGTGCTCGACGCTGCCGAAATGATCTCTGGGCGCGAGGCCGCGATGGCCAAGGCCCTGCTTGCCGGCACGCCTATCAGCGAAGTGATGGGCGCAGGCTACGAACACATGCTGCGCTGAAGCTTGCCCAGATGAAAGACAAAAGAACATGACTGACCAACCCACCATCGACAAGAACGTCCAACGGGCCAGCGTGCTCGACACTGCCACACTTTCCGACGCGCTAGACAAGCACGGCCTCAACGGCCAGTGCTACAAGATCAAGCCGCGCACCACGGACAGCCGTATGACAGGGCGTGCCTGGACGCTGCTGTATGGGCCCGCCGGCTCGCCAGCAGGCACTGTTGGGGACTATATCGATGATGTCGCACCTGGCAGTGTGATCGTCCTAGACAACGGGGGGCGCGAGAACGCTACCGTCTGGGGTGACATTTTGACTGAAGTCGCTCACGTTAAGGGAATCGCCGGCACGATGATTGACGGCATAAATCGCGATACTTCTTTAGCACTCAAGTTGGGCTATCCCATTTACGCAAAAGATAGCTGGATGAGAACAGGTAAGGACCGTGTTCAAGTTGAGGCAACTGGTGTGCCGGTCAATATTGGTGATGTTCGTGTTTGTCCTGGTGATTTGATTCGGGGTGATGCTGATGGTGTAGTAGTGATTCCAAAAGAACATGAAGAAGAGGTGCTGGCATCTGCAGAAAAAATACAAACTGCTGAGGATGCTATTCGAGAGTCTGTTCGAGCAGGTATGTCATTAAGAGACGCCCGCATTAGGCATGGTTATCACGCCCTTCAAACAAGGCAAGTCAAATGAAAAAAACGACTGGCTTGCCAGTACCATCGGCTCCCAGTATTCGAGCTGATATCTTGCGGCCTGAGACTGCAACAGTTAAGCTGGCTAGCACATTACCAGCTGCCACACTCCATGAGGCAGGTGGCCGCATTGGTGTAATGCCTTCGGCTATCAAGCCAATAGCACCCCAATTTCGGATCTGCGGCCCAGCAGTGACCGTGCATTCTCCTGGCGGAGACAACCTCTGGTTACACCGCGCGATCTACGTTGCGCAGCCAGGTGACGTCTTGGTCGTTCATGTGAGCGGCGCCCATGACTACGGCTATTGGGGTGAGATCATGTCGGCTGCATCCAGGGCGCGTCAATTGGGCGGTCTGATAATCGATGGCTGCGTGCGCGATGGAAATATTCTTAGTGATTTCGGGTTCCCAGTCTTCGCCCGCGGACTCAGTATCCGAGGGACAGGAAAGGACTTTGGTGCGCGCGGATGGATCAATTACCCTGTACTTTTTGATGATCTCATTGTTAGCCCTGGTGATTTGATGGTGGGAGACACTGACGGAGTTGTTTGCCTGCCATTACCCCGCATAGATGAAGTCGTGCAAATGGCTATTGCGCGCGAGGCCAAAGAAGCTGCAATCATCAAGCGAATCGAGAGTGGCGAACGCACCCTTGAGGTCTACAATTTTTGACATTTTGTCATGATCAAATCACACCAATCCTCAACCGAATTTGGCATGATTAGAGTGCGTGTGCATGCACTGAGCGCCGAGGCTTGCAATGTAATTTCGCTTGACCTTCGGCCAGTTACAGGGGAGACACTGCCGGCATTCAAAGCCGGTAGTCATATAGATATAGAAGTACCCTTGCATGCACAGTCGGCATCTCTCATACGACAGTATTCCCTTTGTAATTCCAGTCAAGAGCAACACCGTTATGTAGTAGGTGTCGGGCGTGATCCATCAAGCAGAGGCGGCTCGAACGCAATACATGACACAGTGCGCTTGGGAGATTCCTTACTTATCAGCGCGCCACGTAATAATTTTTCTTTGAACGAGGATGCGCTGTACAGTGTGTTGATTGCAGGGGGCATTGGAATCACCCCCATCCTAGGTATGGTCCGCCGTCTCTTTTTACTTGGGCGTGCATTCACACTGTATTACTGCGTGAGAACACCCAGTCGCGCTGCCTTCATTGAAGAGCTAATGGCGCTTACTCCTCCCAGTTCTCCTGGGCGCTTGATGACAGTTTTCGATGGAATGCCCGGTGTAGAGCGGCTGGACTTAGAGGCAATTGTGAAACAAGCCCCTGTTGGCAGCCACTTCTATTGCTGCGGTCCGGCGCCTATGATGAAGAGCTTTGTGCAAGCAACCAGAGCTGTTGATGAAAGCCACGTCCATGTGGAATGGTTCTCAGCACCGGTTGTTGCTGTTTCGAAAGACCCGATTCATGAAAAAGTTAACACGGATGGTGCTTTCACTGTCCAGCTTAAACGCAAAGGAAAGACATTCACCATTCCCGCCGACAAGACAATCCTAGAGGTTTTATTGCAAGGCGGTGTCGATGTCGACTACTCATGTCGAGAAGGCCTGTGCGGCTCCTGCGAGACACGCGTGATTGCAGGAGTGCCTGATCACCGCGACACCATTTTTTCAGGCAAGAAGGAACACCCCTTGGACAAGATCATGGTCTGTGTATCTCGATGCACAGGCCAAGAACTGG
>Ga0315905_10004973_pt1 | contig 13568 bp, 16 predicted proteins | sample LakEriMetagenome_5_FD_203522 | JGI IMG/M metagenome (GOLD analysis project Ga0315905, IMG submission 203522) | Freshwater fungal communities from buoy surface, Lake Erie, Ohio, United States - Buoy 4 MA121 | ecosystem: Environmental > Aquatic > Freshwater > Lake | place: USA: Lake Erie, Ohio... | reverse complement strand
TCGCCTTGATTCCATCCCTGGGGGGGGCCAATTCAGGCTGCCCACCACCGGCGGGCTTCGCTTGCTTCGCCTTGATTCCATCCCTGGGGGGGGCCAATTAGGCAAAGACCACTGCCGCACTGTCCGCCAGCTTCGCCTTGATTCCATCCCTGGGGGGGGCCAATTGGCTCCCCCCAACTCTTTTGTGGTGAAGCAGTTGGCTGGGGGCGGGGTTACCAGAACTGGAGTTGTTCCGGCATTTTTTCCGGTTCTACTTCCTGCGGCGGTGGGCCGTAGCAGACGAAGGAGCGCTCCCACTGGGCGCGGGTGATGAAGATAGCGCGCACGGTGCCCTCTGGCGGGATGGCCTGCCGCACGCGGGCCATGTGCGTTTCCTGCCGGGCGATGCTGACGCAGCTCCGGGCATAGACGCTGTACTGGATCATGAGGAATCCGTCGTCGATGAGGAACTCGCGGAATCCGGTGGCCCGTTTGCGCTGCTCCTTCGTCAGGACGGGGAGGTCGAAGGCGACGAGGAGCCAGCCCATTTTGAGTTTTTGGGTATCCACGGCTTGTAGAGGCGCGGGGTGTCCTGGATGACGGCGCGGCGGAAGCTGCGGATGACCGCTTCCGCGCAGGAGCGGACATCCAGGGTGTAGTCCAGGTGGTCGATGCGCTCCAGGGGGAAGCCCGTCACCCATTTTCGGAAGGCCGGGGTCACGCCCGCGGCGAGGTGCCCGGCATCCTGCCGCACCCACTGGGCCACGCGCCAGTCCACACACGGGCGGAAGGGCTCCATGAGGTCGTAGGCCAGCGGCGTGCTCCGCTCACGGGCCGCGTGAGCGATGCCGAAGGTGGGGTCCAGCCCCACGGCAAAGAGCTTTTGCAGCACGGTGGAAAGCAGCACGGCGTACCCGTAGTTTAGCAGACTGTTCAGCCCTTCCGCCTTGCGGTCCCGGACGAAGGACCGCTCCCGCGCCGAGGCCGGCGGGGCGATGGCGCTGCCGTAGAGGCTCCAGAAAAACCGCGCCACGGTGCTCTCCTTCGCCGGGTTTTTCCCCGCGGTGATGCGCTCCATATCGCCGATCTCCAGCGCGTCCGGGCGCAGGTGCCGGGCGAGGGATATCTGGTTTCGGCACTTCGCGTCCACTGTCAGTTCCCACAGGCGGCGGCGCGATTTCTCCGGCAGACTCACCTGAGCGCGGGAGAGCAGTGTATCCGTGCTGCGGCAGGCTGGCAGCACCAGGCTCGCCGGTTTGTGGCTCTCGCAGACGATAAGACTCACCCCGTGCCGTGCCGCCTCCAGCAGCAGATGGCTGTGAATCTGGGCGCTGAAACTCGTGATGATGATGCTCGCCACATCCTCCAGCGGCACGCTCCGGTCCGGTTGCCCCGCCGTCCGGCAAGTCAACTGCCCGTCCCGGCAGCTCAGGCTGCACTGCGGGGAATCAATGCTGATAATGTGGTAAGACATCGCAGGGAGGTAGTCGGATTATGGAAATTATAAGCCCGGCCGTGACTTATGCCAACATCTTTTATTCACACCGGCGAAACTTTTACAGAAACTCTTTAAATTATACCCAACATCAATCGGGACACATCGAACGAGCCTGGGGATTCCTCAGCCTCAATCGGGACGCGTCGAATGCCTCTGGGAAAATGCCCATGAAAAAAGTTTTAATAAACTCCCCCGGAATGTGGTCAAAGGCCACAGAATGCCGCCTGAGTGACGATTCCCTGATGGCAGGAGCACTGGAGGACAGGCGGGATTCTACAACCCAAACCAAAAGAACCCACGCTACCATGAACACGCTCTGGAATTACGCTGAGAATACCTTCGAAGTTGTCACCCGCGGCAGCTTCAAGCTGATGAGCATCCTCATCACCGACCACAAGGCCCGCTGCACCTGCTGAGCAATGCGGACCCGATGAACTAAACCCTTATCGACGCCCTCACCGACGCCACCGCCACCCACGCCGCGTGGACTGCCGCCTACACCGCATGGGACAGCTGCCGCGGCCAATACAAAAGCACCACCCAGGCCTTCTATCAAAAACTGGAGGAACTCTCCAGCCTCAAAATCCGCCAGTGTGACGCCGGCATCCAGACCGCCTTCCTCGAAGGCACCCCGGAATACACCACCCTCCTCCCTCAGGGCCGTGAGCCCTTCCAGAAGGGCGCGCTCGATATGCGCGTCGCCGCCGTGCGCACCCTCGCCGACCGCCTCATCAGCTACCCCGTCCTCACCATCCTCATGGGCCAGGTCAACGCCTTCCTCACCGAACTCGACACCCTGCGCGCCAGCCAGCAGCTCAAGGAAACCGAAGTTGATACCTGCTCCGCCGCCCTCGAAGTCCAGCGCCTCGCCACCGCCAGCCAGATGTACCGCAACCTCGGCCGCTTCATGGCCCTCTACTGGCAAAACCCCGTCCAGATCGAAGACTGCTTCGACATGAACTACATCCGCGACGGCGCCCCCCCTCCTCCCGAAGACGAACCCGAACCCATCCCCCCAGCGCCGCCCACTCCGTAACCGGCTGACAAACCCTCACCCCAAACCCACGACGCCCGCCCGGATGCCCCATGGTGTCCGGGCGGGTTTTTGTTTGGTCCGCCGCGCTTTGATATGGCGGCTGGGATGCGCGGCCCCGTAGTCGTTAGCTCGGCACACCAGTCAGCCGGGAGGGCAGGATTTCCAGTCCAGCTTCCAGCAGTGCTTTTATCCCGACATTGATTCCTGCCCATGGAACTTTATTCTCGGGCTTCACTCGTTCCGGTCGGGCGATGTCGAGGGCGATACCGTACTCGTTGTTCTTCACGGAGAAGATGCGCCAGACGCCGGTGTAGTCGGTCTTGGCGCGTTTGGGCTGCGTCTTCACGCGGATGAGCATCCCGTTCTTGAGCACGCGTACGGCCCTGCCGCCGTTTTTCGCCTTTAGCTCCTGGAGCCGCTGCCAGACCTGATGGTGAGGGATGATTTTCGGCTCCTGTTTCAGCTTCGGATCGAAGAGGGCGAGACCGTAGTTTCCGGCGATGATGCGGATACCCAGATTGTGCTGCAGGCGTCCGGCACGAAGTCCCAGAACTTTGCCAGCACGCTCGCTGCCGGGTTTGGATTTTCTTTTCCGGGCACCGGTTACTTGATCGGTGTCCTTTTTGTCGAAAGCCCGCTGGCTCAGCGTCAGGCGGTCACTGTCCTGGTCTTTCTTCTCAATCGCCCACGTTGTTTCCTCCAGGAGCGCGCCACTCATGTCGGCGGGGACGCGCTGCACGACGCGGCGTTCGCTGAGGCGGGCGGTGATTTGGTTTTTCAGTTCTTCGGGCAGGTCGGCGAGTTCCAGCTTTTGGGTGCGGCCTTCTTTGCCGCCGAGGCGGTAAAGGCGCTGGTCACGGCGCTGGGCGTGGAAGGCGGGCAGTTCCTCCTCGCGGACTTTGCGGTTGGCGATCTGTTCCCAGAGTTTGCCGTTATTCGGCATCAGCGCTGCGGCGAGTCCCATGACACAGGCATCCAGCGCGTGGTGCAGGTGGGTAATGTCGCGGATGTCCTTCTTGGGCTTATGCCCGTGATGCGTGGTGGGGGCCGCGACTTCCGGGCAGGCGGGAATAAGGCAGCCGGTGACGTGCCAGGCTTTGCGCACTTCCGCTGTGACCTGACCGGGGAGGGAGATGATGCGGTGGTCGGAGCGGATTTGATCCCGCGCGGCATCGCCCTCATTCCAGCCGAACCAGCGCACAATGCGCTGCGCGCCGAGCCGCATGAGATGGGAGGTGCGCGTGAGGTCGCCGGGCGTGAAGTCCTTATCCTCGCGGTCCCACTTCTCCAGCAGCATCCGCTGCGCGCGCCTGCAGCGCAGCCACTGCCGAGAGCAGACAGGCCGCCCGCCACAGCGGCCGCGGTGCCCGGCGCGGCTCCACAGGAGTGTAGAGCCGGTGAATGATGACCTTCGGTGCATGCATGGAGGAAGCGGTGGTGTTCATGATGCCCCTACTCTGCACGGCCCTCCCAATTCAGCTATACGCCTAAAGTCCTACCCCCCTGCGACTTTGGTCGGATGCCCGCCAGCACGCTGCCTTAGAGCACTGGAGACGCGCTTGCGGGGCTGCGGCGGGAATGTGATGGCTGGCGGCCTATGGACCAGCCGCCGCCTTCTACCGACACAGATTCCTCCTCCGTGGTGGAAGTGCGCTGCTATTTTGTGCGGAAGCGGAATGCGCTGGTGACGCGGGGGCAGTTTGGTCCGGTGTTTATGGATTATTATCTGCATGCGGCGGACCACGGGCTGCGGCTGCCGGAGACGCTGGACGGAATGATGAAGGAGGCGCTGGTGGGCGTGACGCTGCATCTGGCTTCCAAACCGTGGAATGAGGAGCATGCGTGGACGGTGAATTTCCACGAGCCGAAGGCGAATTTCTTTGTGACGGGGGACAACCGGAATGCGCGCATCGCGGGCCGGTGTTTCACGGAGAATGTGCGGCTGGACGGGGCGCAGTTGTTTTACTCGCAGCAGGTGAAGACGAATGAGCCGGTGCGGCAGAGTGCGGTGGAGTTTGCGGGCGGGAGCTTCCTGCGTGCGGTGGAGCAGTTTTACACGCAGAGTGAACAGCGGGCGGGCCGGTTCTTTGAGCACAGCGACGAGGACTATGTGTTCGTCTCGGCGCAGCCGCAGTGTGACATGGAGTGGCTGGAGAATCTGGACACGGAGCAAATCCGCGCGCTGGACCGCCAAGAGGAGTTGAGCCTGCTGGAGACGCGCACCTACCGCTGGGAATGCGGCTGCACGCTGGAGAAACTGTATGCGGCGCTGCTGCCTCATGCGCGGCGGGACATGGATGCGGTCTTCGCCGGCGATGAGGTGCTGAAGGCGACCTGCCCGCGCTGCGCCCGGCGTTACTTCATCGACCGCGAGCAGCTGGAGGCGTGGGTGGCGGCGCGCAACTAGCCAAATTCCATGATGGCGCTGGGCATAGACTACGGGGATGCGCGGATCGGGGTGGCGGCGACGGATGCGCTGGGAATGCTGGCGCATCCGGTGGAGACGGTGCCGGCGCAGCCGTGGCGGGCGGCGCTGGAGCGCATCACAGCCATCGCAGTGCAGCGGGGGGCGCAGTGCATTGTGATGGGGCTGCCCATTCGTCAGGATGGCACGGAGGGCACGGCGGCGGAGAAGGTGCGGAAGTTTGCCGCGGGGCTGGCGGCACTGCTGCCGGAGGGCACGCGCATGGAGTATCAGGATGAATACGGCAGCACCATCGCGGCGGCGGAGCAGCTCCGCGCGGCGGGGCGGCGCACGCACCGGCACCGGCCGGTGATCGATCAGGCGGCGGCGGTGGTCATTCTCCAGGACTGGCTGGATGCGCACCAGCCTCCGCCGGGGCTGTGAGGCTCACGGGATTTGCACGCCGGTGAGGTCCCAGGCGGGCGGCGGAAATTTCAGCTCCAGCTTCGCGAGGGCCTCACGCACGATGCCGGCGATGGCGAGATTGCGGAACCATTTGCGGTCGGCGGGAATGATGAACCACGGGGCGTTGTCCGTGCTGGTACGGGAGAAGACGGTCTCGTAGGCGTCGATGAAATCCGGCCAGCGTTTGCGGTCGGCGATGTCGTCGGGGTGGAACTTCCAGTGCTTATCAGGATTTTCGAGGCGGGCCTGGAGGCGGCGGCGCTGCTCTTCACGGCTGATGTGGAGGAAGCACTTGATGATGGTGGTGCCTTCGTCGCTCAGGAGGCGCTCGAAGTTCACGATGTGGTCGTAGCGTTTTTCCCAGACCGATTTGGGCGCGAGGTTTTTAACACTGACAGCAGTGATGTCCTCGTAGTGGCTGCGGTTAAAGACGGTGATCTCGCCGCGGGCGGGGACTTCGCGGTGGATGCGCCAGAGGAAGTCGTGGTCGAGTTCCTCCGGTGTGGGGCCTTTGAAGGAAACGACGCGGAGGCCGTGGGGGTCGAGGCCGGTAAAGACATGGCGCACGGTGCCGTCCTTGCCGCTGCCGTCGAGGCCCTGGAGGACGATGAGGAGGCGGTGGCGGCGTTCGGCGTAGAGCATGCGCTGGAGCCGCTGAATGTCGGTGCGGATGGTCTCGAGTTCGCGCTGGCCGCTCTCTTTGTCGCAGGTGATCTCCGGTTCGCCGGCGGGGTCGATATCGGAAAGGCGGACTTTGGAGCCGGGCTTAACGCGGAAGATCTTCATGCAGAAAATGTGTCAGGAAAGAGAGGGGGTTACTCATCGCCGCCGGGTGGACGGCGGAGGGATTTGGTATGGCTGCGGTGGCGCTTCTCGCGGGCGATTTCCGCTTTGGTGCTGCGCGAGCGTTTCTGCTGCTGGCGGCGCTTTTTCGCAATGGCGGCGCGGGTATTTTGCCGTGCGGCGGTGAGCCGGGCTTCGAGTTTATGGCAGAGTTCCTCGCGGGCGAGGTAGCGGTTTTGGGAAAGCGAGCGCTGTTCCTGGCAGCGCACTTCGATGCCCGTGGGCAGGTGTTTGAGCCGGACGGTGGAGGAGGTTTTGTTGACCTTCTGCCCGCCGTGGCCGGAGCCGCGGATGAAGCTCTCCTCAAGGTCCTCGCGCGCGATGCCCAGCTTCGTCATGCGGACGAGCAGCTCACGGATTTTGTCGCGGGAAAACATAGGGATGGGAAGAAAGGTGGCGGCTGCGGAATGCTTCGGAGGCCTTGATAGCCGCATTGGATAAAAGTTTCATGCTGACTGAAGCGAGGCAAGATTTAAGTCGAAAAATTCCCTCGCCCGGCGGGTGATGAAAGGGTAAGGAGTAAAGCAGGCGGCGGCCTGACCAGAGGCTGACGTGCGACTCCTTTCCCCCTACTCCTTCGCTTATGAAATCTCCGCACGCTCCCCGCCGGGGAACGGCCGTCGCCGTGGTATCTGTGGTGTTGGCGGCTGCGACCGCACAGGCCGCTCCGAAAAAGACCACGCCGTCTCCGGTTCCCGCTGAAGCTCCGGCTCCGGCTCCGGCTCCAAAGAAAAGTGTCTTCGGCAAATTGAAATCCACGCTGGGCTTTAAACCGAAAGCAGAAACCCCGGCACCAGCAGAAGCTCCGGCTAAGACCAAAGCCGCGCCGGAAAAGCCAGCCGTCGCGAAGTCGAAGACGAAACCTGAGGCACTGGCTCCCGTAAAGGCCCCCCCCGCGGTAGTGGAAGCGCCAAAGAAGCGCTGGTTCCTCAAGAGCCTCCTGACAAAATCACCGGCGGAGCCCAAACCGGCTCTGGCTCCCGCGGTCCCCAACGTAGCGGCGAAGAAGAAGCCTTCAGCCACACCCGCCCCGGAGGCCGCACCGGCCGCCCCGGAGAAGCGCGGGTTTTTGAAATCCCTCTTTGCCCGCAAAGACAAACCGGCGGCCGCAGAGCCATCCACGGAGCCAAAACTGGCGGGTGCCCGCACGGCAAATCCGGAAGCGGTAAAGCCGGCGAAAAAAGACGAGACGGCCCTGGCTGAGGCCGAAGCCAAACCGAAGCATTCGCTGTTCAGCTTCCTGCGCCGCGATCCCGCTGGGATTGACGATGAGTTTGGCCCGGCGCAGGTGCCGGACAGCGACAAGATTGAGCGCCCCGGTGACTGGGCCGAGCACCGCGTGGTGCAGGAGGATGAGATCGCGCTCTATGAGTTTGGTCCTTCCCAAAGCCACGGTCCGGATGCGCGTCTGAGCCGCGGTTCGCTGGTGAAAGTGAAGAAGGAAACCAAGGGCTGGGCGCTCGTGGAAATGAGTGGCGGCCGCACTGGCTACATCGATGCCTATGCGCTGCGTGCTGCAGTGGAGGGCGACTTCAATGATCCGGCTCCGGTGATTCCTTTCATGGCTTCGGTAAAGCCGGAGGCCTGGGCGCCGCTGGCGCCGCCGCCGGATCTTCCTGCGCAGCCAGGCCCGATGAATGCGGATGATGCGGCGCTGTTGCTGCTGCCGCCGCTGGAGCTGGAGCCGACCAAGGCTCCCTAACGATGACTTACGGTCCCCCTTGCCATGAACCGCGACTGTTCCCGCCGTTCTTTTGTTTCCCTCTGCGCGCTCTCGCTTGGCGGTATTCTCACCGCGCAGGCGCAGCGCGGCCCTGCCTCCCGCGTGCCGGATGCCGTGGGGCAATTGATCGTGTCAGTGGCCGATACCTGGAATTCGCAGAAGGGCCGGCTGATGGTTTTTGAGCGGCAGAATCCGCGCGCGCCCTGGGTGCCGGTCTGGCGTGCTCCCATTCCGGTGCTCTTTGGCAAGAACGGCCTCGCGTGGGGCAATGGCGTGCTGCCGGTGCCGCATGGTCAGGGCGGTATCCCGTCGAAGCGCGAAAAGGACCGCCGCGCACCCGCCGGACTGTTTCGCATCGGCATGCTGTTTGGCGATGCACCGAAAGCTCCGGCCGGAGTGGTGCATCCCTACTATCAAAAGACCGCGAAAGACTGCTGGGTGGATGACCCGGCGCATCCGGCCTACAACAAACACATCGTCGTGGACCCGGCGAACCCGCCGCCCTGGTATGAGAAGCAGCGCATGCGGCTGGGCGACTTCGCCTACGAATGGCTGCTGGAGGTGCGGCACAATTCCGACCCACCCATCCCCGGTCACGGCAGCGCGATCTTCTTCCACATCCGCCGCGGCGTGAGCGCGCCGACGCACGGCTGCACGACGATGGCGCGTCAGGATCTCCTCACGCTGCTGCAGCGCCTGCGCCCGGGTATGAACCCGCATTACGTGCTGCTGCCGAAGGCCGAATACGCCGCCCGCATTCAGCCGTGGGGACTGCCGCCGCAAATGCCCTGACAAGAAGCGCATGCTTCACACCGCCCGGCGCGTCCAGCGGCGCACCATGGCGGAGAAGAAGTCGCCGGCGACGACGATGGCGGCACCCGTTAGGATGAGCACCATCATTTCATCGTAGCGGAAGCGGCTGTTCACATCGCGGATGAGCTTGCCCAGTGTGGCGCAGCCGAGGATGCCGAGCGCGGTGGTTTCGCGCAGGCAGGTTTCCCAGCGGTAAAAGAAGTAGATGAGAAAGCGCGGCAGCAGTGAGGGGAAGACGGCGAGCCCCAGAATGCTCAGGCGCGAAGCCCCGGCGGCCCGCAGTGCGGCGGCGGTATCCTGCGGCGCGTTGTCGATCGTCTCTGCGCCGAGGCGCCCGAGGATGCCGAAGTTGTGCACCGCGAGCGCCAGCACCGCAGGCCAGATGTTCCCGCCGAAAATCGCGAGGAAGATGAAGGCGAGGATGACTTCCGGGATCGCGCGGGAGAGCACGATGAACAGCTTCACCGCCTGGCGCAGGGCTTCCCACGTTAGTGTGAGGAAACGCGGCGGGCGGCGGCCGCCTTTGAGCCATGGCTGCGCCACCGCCACGGTGCGGGAAACGGGCGGCAGAACGACCCACGCGGCGACGGCAGCGAGGACGATGGAGAGCACTGAGATCCAGAGCGTAGCGAGGGCGGCAGGCAGCGCGGTGCGGGCAATGCCGCCGAGCCATTGCCGCCATGTGACGGCATCCGGATACAGCAGCGGCGCGGGGGTGATCTCGCCGAGGAAGCGCTGCAGGTTCGCCATGCGGCGCTCCCATTCGCTGCCGGCAAAGGCCCAGCGCACTTCCTCCGCAGCGAAGAGTCCGCCCAGCCCATGGACGTTGCCCGACCAGCGAATTTCGAGGAGGAATCCTGTCACCAGCGACGCTGCGCCCAGCACCGCTAGGCACCACAGGCTAAAGCGCAGGAAGCCATCGCGCGGCCGCTCCCGGCGCAGCGCGACAGGCGAGAGATCCGCTGCCGTCGCGGCTGAGGGCGAGGCCTTCCGGCTGCTGCCGCCGGCATTGATGCGACGGCGGATGGCGGCGCTCCACGCATCGAAGAACAGCACCATGCCCAGCATGGCGTAGAGACAGGTCCAGGCTTCGCGGTAGTCGGAGTTGTCGAACGACTGCTGCAGATAGAGACCGATGGTACTGAAGCCCATGAAGCTCAGCACGGTGGCGGAGCGCATGCCGCATTCGAAGCGGTAAAGGATGTAGGAAAAGAGATCCGGCAGCGCGCGCGGCACAAGGCCCAGCAGATAGGCCCGCAGTGGAGAGGCCCCGGCGGCGCGCAGCGCGTGGAAGGTGTCGCACGGCATTTCATCAATGAGTTCCGAGAAGACCTTCGCGAGCGTGCCGCTGTAGGGAATGGTGATGGCGATGACCGCCGCCATGGGCGTGAGTCCCAGCGCCGCCAGCAGCAGCAGCGCCCAGATCAGTTCATGCACCGAGCGGCACAGCGTGATGAATACCCTGACAAGACTGTAAACCGCAGGCGCCATGAGGCGGCGCAGCCGCCCGCCGCGGGCTTCGCCGGACCACCATGCCGTGGAGGCGAAGAAGCCAAGGATGAAGCCGAAGACCGTAGAGAGAAAGACCGCGGCCCCGGCAAAGCGCAGCGTATCGAAGCAGCCGCGGGCAATGCGCACGAGAAACGGCGCGACCCCGGCCGTTGGTGGAGATTCGTAGTCGAGCGCGGGATGCAGGGCGGCGGCGAGGAACTGCTGCGCGATTTCCCAGCCACCCTCCGAGGGCCGAAGCTGTGAGGGCCGAAGCCCCAGCAGGCACCAGGCAGCGGCTCCGGCGATCAGGATGCCGGTGAGCAGCAGGCGGCGGGCTCCCAGATACTGCCGCCACGGACTGACCGCTCCGCTAGCCATCGGCGAGCAGTTCATCTTTGCTCAAACGGTAGAGCGCAGCGAATTCCCCGGGACCCAGGTCCGCCGGCGCGGCATCGAAGACGACCTTCCCGCCACGCAGCCCGATGAGCCGCGGGAAATACTCCCGGGCCAGCTCCAGATTGTGCAGGCTCATGACGAGCGTGAGCCCGTCCTCGCTGCTGAGCCGCGTGAGCAGTTCCACGGTGTCGCGGGCGCGGGCCGGGTCGATGCTGGAAACCGGTTCATCGGCGAGCAGGGCGGCAGGTTCCTGGAACAACGCGCGCGCCACCGCCACGCGCTGCTGCTGGCCGCCCGAGAGGTGACTGGTGCGGTGGTAGAGCTTTTCCGGAATGCCCACGCGTGTCAGCAGCCGGTGGATGGCCGCCGTGTCGGCAGCGGAGGGGAACAGCACATCGCGCACGCACCTGAGCAGGCCGCGCTGGCCGGACTTGCCCATGATGACATTCTGCACGGTGCGCAGTCCGGGCACGAGCGCGAGGCTCTGGTGCACGAATCCGATGCGCGCGCGCAACTGCCGCAGCGCCTCCGGTTTCAGTGAGGCAATGTCCTGACCAAATGCCAGCACGCGCCCTCCGGTGGCCGTCTGCATGCCATTCAGCAGCCGCAGCAGCGTCGTCTTTCCGCCGCCGCTGGGGCCCACGATGCCGACTCGCTCGCCGGGGCCGATGGAAAGCGACACGCCATCCAGCGCACGCACGCTGCCAAAGGCGACGGATGCCTCCTCCAGCCGGAAGGCGGGCGTTCCGGGCGCGCTGCTCATGGGGTGCGCTGGTGCCAGCCCGTGCTCGTGTGGCCGATGGAAACCTCCATGCTGCCGTACACCGGCCCCCGGGTCTCCGGGCGCGCTGCCGGAGCTTCACAGGAGGTCAGGCCGGCGGCCGTGAGCAGGGAGAGCAGCATCCATTTCATGGGCGTGTATTTCCGGGCCGGCGGGCCGGCACGCAAGCTGATTTCCAGGTGCCGCGCTGCGGGCGCGCCCTCAGGCCACCCGGATTTCCTGCGCCAGCTGACAGAGGCGCTCCAGTTGCGGCTTCGGCAGGTCATCCACCTGAATGGCGTGATCATTCCGGTCCAGCAGCGTGAAGGTGGTGCCCATGATGCCGTCCTTCATCTGCACGCTGACAATGTCCTTCCACTGGTGGTCCTCCACGAGGCTGCCGCCGAGTCCCTGCCGGTTGATGATGAGGCGCTCGGTGGTCACCACTACAGCGTCCGGTTTGTGCTTTAGAATCTTCGGCTTCTGGTGCGCGATGTAGAGGACCTGCTCCTGACTGCTCAGCAGCGCGCTTACGTGCTGGAAGATTTCCACCACGATGGCCGGGTCCTGTCCTTCATCCATGGAATGCGTCAGCGCCTCCTCCACTTCGAAGACCTGATCCAGCGGCAGCCACTCATTCCGGCCCTCGGAGTAGATCAAATCCTTGCGCGAGATGGAGCCGTCCTGGAGCATTTGGAGCAGATGTTCCTGCTGATAGGGACCGTGCTCGGCGTTGTCTTTATACACGAGAAATTCCATGACTTTAGGGGGTGAAGGGGAGAGGTCTCTGTAATTACAATGTCAACATTAGCGCATTCGCGAAACGCTTACCAGAAAAACTTCCACCTCCGGTGAAAATCGCCCAGGAAAAATGCCCCACGCGATCCGCTAGAGCCCGTACGGAACTAATCAGGACAACTCAATTCCCCCGTCCCGGAGGGGACGCCAGATGGTAGATAAGGTGTTGTGGGCAAGCAAAAGGTGTGTGGGAGAGTTCGTTGGGGCCGGGTCAGTCGAGAGAGGCGTTGAAGGAGCGGGGGCTTGAGGACGCCGCAGGCGGTTTTGAGCTTTCTTCGTATATGCGGACAGCAAAAGTAGGGTAAATAACCCAAACGAATCATGAATACGCTTCCGGTGACCCGACGCCGCCGCAGCGAGCCAGCCGCCGGCGCGCAGCGCCGCGGTGGCGAGCGCCGTATGCGCCACGGCAAGAACCGCGTCCGCCGCATCATCGGCTGGGACGCCGGCCCCGGCCTCACCACGGATCTGACCGTGCGGGCTCTGAGCCGCGCATTGACCGCCCGCCCGGGCTGTGATCTGCGCACCCTCCTGCATCACAGCGACCGCGGCTGCCAATACACCAGCCATGCCTTCCGCCGCGAACTGGCTTCACGCGGCATCACCCAGAGTATGAGCCGCGCAGGCAACTGCTGCGACAACGCAGCCATGGAATCGTTCCGGGCCACCCTGAAGGCCGAATGCTTCGCTCACCACATCCCGGCCACACGGGCGCAGGCACGAGCCAGGATTTTCGACTATAGCGAAACCTTCTACAATCCAGTGCGCAAGCACAGCGCCCTGGGCTACCTCTCTCCGGTAAACTTCGAACAATCACTCCTGAATAATTAACCCTACTTTCTACGTAATCATTTTCGAAGAAAGATCAGTTCCGCTCGCAGACTCGCTCCACCACCGGCTATCTTCCGTCGTCCCTCCAGGACGTGTGGTCTGTGCAAACAATCCGTGCGGCTTAAGAGGGAACCCTGCCGGCTCACTTCCGTGGCCTTCCGTGGGCCGCCGACCCATCTTTACCAGGCCCGCCCCTACGGATTCTCCACTGGTGCGAAGAGTTCCGGCTGGGCCACGGGGGGCTCGGTGTTGCTGGTGATGGTGGGCTCCGGCGCGGCTTCCGCTGCGGCGGGTGCCGGCTCCTCCGTCACTGCGGCGGGTGCCTCTGTGGCGGCGGGTGCGGATTCCTCCGCTGCCGGCGCCTCCGCTGCGGGAGCGGGCTCTGGCTCCACGGGGGCCGGGGCGGGTTGGGGAATGGCCGGGGCGGGAGCCGGGGTGGCTGCGGCGGCCGGTTCACGCACGAGGCCCTGGGTATCGGTGAGGTTGGCGCCGGTGTAGTTGGCTCCTGCCTGGCGGGCACCGGAGAGGTCC
>Ga0315905_10004970_pt1 | contig 13571 bp, 14 predicted proteins | sample LakEriMetagenome_5_FD_203522 | JGI IMG/M metagenome (GOLD analysis project Ga0315905, IMG submission 203522) | Freshwater fungal communities from buoy surface, Lake Erie, Ohio, United States - Buoy 4 MA121 | ecosystem: Environmental > Aquatic > Freshwater > Lake | place: USA: Lake Erie, Ohio... | reverse complement strand
CTAATCCAATTAGCTCTTTCTTGATTAATTAAATCTTTAATTAGACGTTTATCTAGTGAAGTATCATCAGATGAAATCTGAAGAGCTTCATATATCTGATAAATCATTTCATTTAATGTTATCATGTCTATCTATTTAATTGGTAAGAAAAACCAGCTACAACTGTCCTTGACAATGGTAAATAGTTCAGCTGGTAAAGATAACCTTTTTTGTGATAAAAAGTTATACCCATACCAGCATCAAAGTTGTTGTTAAATTGACTACCTGTTAAAATAACTCCCATAGCTAATGCATGATTTTGTTTCTTAACAGTTTTAGTTATAGTATCTACTTGAGTAATAGTTGTTAGTATTTCTTTAGGTACTTTTAACTTATATTTAAAATCAGAGTTTACTAATATACCATCGACTTTAGTAATGAAAGTAGCATCCAAAGAACTATCAGAATGTTCTTGAGTATACATATTAATAGTAGTATCTTCAGGTGCAGGTACAGGTATAGGTACTTTAAGGGTAACACGTCTAATTACAGTGTCAACCTTTACAACAGTAACAGTGTCTCTGTAAGTTTTAACTTCAGTTTTAATAACTTCCCAAGGTTGTTTTTGACAAGACTTGTGGCATTGTTGTAGTAGTAGCAAGAGAAGTAGTAATACTAATATTACTATTCTCTCTAAAGTAAACCAAGATTTATTTTTGCTCATAGTTTGTGTGTTTTATATAAAGTTTTTTTACCAGATTTATATGCTCTTAATACTTGCATTCTGTTATTTCCTTCTGTATAGGAAATGTGAATCCAAGAAGGATTGTCATCTGTACCAAACTCTAATATACACTGATCAAATTTAAAACTAGGATCTGCACATAAGTCTTTAATAATCATAACTAAAGAGCCATTAAACTCTTTACCATCTTTAATAAAGTTAATATCTGCAGCTTGACCATAACAATGTTGTGAAGTCTGTACAGGTTTACCATTGATAATACTATAAGCACCACCTATTTTTGCATTCAATCTAGGACATCTATAACCAGAAGTTACTGTAATAGATGATTTAAGACTATCTCTAATAGGTTGTAATACTTTAGTACACAACAGAGTTAAATTGTTTATTACTTCATCAGGAGGATTAAATTGCTCATCAAATCCCCACCTAACAGCTGAAGGAGATTTTGTCAATTCCTCCAAACTAAAGTTTTTACTAAGTTTCATTATCTACTTGTTTAGTTGTTGTTTTTATTTTAGTTAATCCCATTCCTCCTAATATAATAGAAGTCATGGTAATTAGTATTGTTTCTACAAGAGCTGCATTAGCTATAGTATTCTTTTTATATAACACAATAGTTGTTGTTACAAAGAACATTATTACAAATGCAAATACAGTTAACCTTTTATGGTCAACTTTACCATTACTTCCATTAAAGGAATCAGTAAACATTTTCTCAATTATTTTTGACATATTTATTAAGTTCTGTTTTTAATCTATCTATTTCTATTGCTTGAAATACATTTTGCTGTTCTAACTCTGCAATTCTACTAATAAGTTTTGTTTCTAGTTGAGCAGATTCAGCTTCACGTTTTTCAAGTACTGTTATTTTTTTCTCAAGTCTTTCTATTTCTGCATACAATCTTTCTTGTAATTCAGCAAACATATCTACTGTATCTTTCTTTCTAGTAAGTAACCTTGGTATCAAAGCTGTTACTAAAGCTGATCCAAGGGCTATTATTGCTAAAAGGATAGGTTGTTCCATGATTAGGTTAGGTTATTTTATTAATGCTACTCTTCCAATTTTAGTAAATTGTTTACCTTTAGTATCTTTGTAAGTTATCTTGTAAACATATACATCATTCTGGCAAAGCCTGCCTTTATAAAATCCATTCCACCTATTATTAATATCTTCTGCACGAAAGATAATCTCTCCCCATCTATTAAATATAAGCATTGTAAAGTCTAATACATTTATACCATAAGCACCAAAGTTTTCATTGTTATTATCACCATCAGGAGTAAATACATTAGGAAAGTAGATAAATGTTTCAGTGCACTCTATTATTCTAATAATTAGTTTATCCTCTGCATAGCAAAGACCATTATTAAATTCAGCAGTTATTACATAAGTACCTATATTGTTAAAAGTAATATACATAGTATTACTATTAACCTGATATGGTGTCTCAGGAACAACATCCCAAATAATAGAGTTGCTATTAGTAACAGCTCTAATCTCTTTATTTAAATACTCATCACATATCTCATATTCTCTTATTGTTGTTGTTTGTGAATTTATATTTAAACTAGATAAATAAATAAATACAAACAGTATATATTTCATCAATCAGTGTATATAATTCCAGTTGGTAAAGGGTTTATAGTAGCTGTTCCTGATCCAATAATTAAACAGCCATTTGTTGTTTGAGAGTTAACATATATATTATAAATTCCAGGAGCTAATCCTGTAGGATCAAAAACATTTCCAAATACTCCAATCCCATTGAATATAGGATTGACACCAAGATTCTGTCCTGTAATAACTACATCAGCACCATCTTGACATACTACTATTGGATCTATTGTAGCAATGACAGTAGGTTGTACAGTAATTTGAGCAACAGTTACAAATTGACAACCTGCTGAGTTAGTTTCTGTCATAGTCATAGTATATACTCCAGGTATAGTCCAAGTAACTTGTATCTGTTGTCCAACAGTAGTAAATGTTTCTGCAGGTACAATACTAAATGTATATGTTGAAGTAGAGTTAACTACTTGGTCTCCATAGAAGTGCATCTCATTAGGACACACTACTTGTCCATCAGCAACATTAGGTGTTGGTACTTGAGCAAATAGTGTAACATTTACCAATATAAAAATTAATGACAATAGCAAATTTTTCATAAAAAAATCTTTTAACAAATATACTTAATATACAAATTACCAATTCTACCTAATAGTTTACATTATATTTAGTGAATAAGTTCTTAAAATAAGATACATTATCTATGTTTACATAATACTTATTTTCAGTAATTATGTTGTGAATCTTAAGCCTATATACTAAATGAGATTTTAACCAATCAGAATCTTTTTCTGACAAGTTATAAATAGCAAGTATTTCACAAGACAATCTTTTATAACTCTTAACAGTTAATGAATCTGAGTTAGAATAGAAAGTTAAATCAGTTTCATCAGAACAATAAGAGTTCACAGGAGGACCTTTTCTAAGTTCTATCCCATGAGGTAGTTTATCTTTATAATATAGTTTGATAGTCCTTATGTACCAATAATCAGGACCCAATTCTTCATTCTCTATAATAGGTACAATTCTAATCTCACCGTTAGTTAATGTTTCAGGTGGTCTATTTATAGATAGAAAACTTATAAATAAAAATGATATTACAAATTTATATTTCATAAGGTTAAGATTTAAAATCTTGTGTCCTTATAAAACATCTTATTTCAATGCAAATATAATCAAAAATTGTGCTACTTAATCTACTTAGTTTGTGTATATAATTGCTGTAGGGTCTGGTACAACTACAATAGGTAATTGTACTGTTCTTACACAACCATTAAATGAAACTAAATTTAATTGATATGTAGTACTAGTTGATGGTGTAACATTAATACTTTGTGTAGTTTGATTAGTTGGTGACCAACTATATGATTGATAACCATTAGGTGCATTTAATGTTACAGATTCTCCTACACATATAGTATCAGGATATGCATCTAAGAATGATTGAGAACATGCTGCATCTATATAAGCATAACCATAATGTGCACCTTGTGCACAATCACCAGTAGTAAATTCTGCTGTTACTTGTTGTCCTATATAGTTATCTAAGTCTACATTAACTGTACTCCAAGGTTTATATCTAACTCCTAAACAAGTAGTTGAATTAAAGAATCCAGGTAAATTTCCTGCTGCAGATACTACAAATTCAGAACATGGAATGATATTACCATTCTGATCTCTTAATAAAGCTCTAAAGAAAGGTTGTTCATTAGATGTATGACCTGGATCTTCAAACACAACAGCATATCTATATGTAAAACTATTGTTAGTATTACTTACCATAAATGTTTGTGTTAGTTGTTCTGCTTGTGAATTAACATTTGCATCACCTAATCTAACAGAAAATGGTCCTCCTAATGGATCTACTCTTGGAAATCCACTACAAGGGTCATTACCTCCTGACATTATAGTATGTCTACTATTAACTATACCTAATGCTGTTGCATCATAGTTAGGTGTTGGTGCACCTATATATGCTCTTGTAGCTAAACCTGTAGTACCAAACCATCCTGTAAAGTTGTTATTACTAAACCCTATATTAGTACAACTAGGTTGAGGTATTACTGGTGTAAATTGTATATTTAAATCAAATTGAGAGCAGTTAGCAAAGTATGTTCCCCAAACATAGTTGTCTACTAATACATAGTAAGTTTGACCTGCTTGTAAATATTCAACAATTGATGCATTGCTTGTAGATGGATTATATAATGCAAAACCCATACATGCTCCAAATGTTCCTGGACAAGCATTAGATAATGTTATTACTGGATATGCAGTTCCTGTAGCTACAACATCATTTAGTAAAATACTTACATAACCATTTTGTGTTGGTGTAAAACTATATAACCAATCCTGACCTCCATAATAGTTACCTGTAGATGTAAATATACAAGGGTTAGCTCCTGTATAATCATTCCCATCACCACAAGTAGATTGATTGTTACCAAAGAATGGTAAAGTTATAGGATTAGCAGCTGCTCCTGCACATGTATTAGAACCTTGTGAATATACTTTAGTATATATAAATAATATAATTAAAACATACTTAAACATGTACAAATATACTAACTTACAAATGTATAGTAGACACTCCCTGATGGAGCAATTTTATTATTAAGATTGTTCAGTATTATTAATTTCTTCATTTTGAATATTGCAATTAGAACAAATAAAACCATAATAATTTTCATCATTTGGTTTTTCTATTTGACCAACATATCCAATAACAAAGTCTTTACACTGATCGCAAAGTATTTCCCAACCTTTATCTTGATTAAAATTTCCAATCATAATTAATATTGTCCTGTATAAAATGTTGATATTCCTGATGTTGTGTTTACAATTATAATATATCCATCTGCTCCATTAGAACCATTTGTTGAATATAAAGCTGCTCCTGTTCCTGCTCCAAAGCCACCTGTTCCACCTATACCACGTTTTGCTTGAATATTATTAGCTGGAGTGTATGTTAAACTATTAGTTACCAAATAAACAATACCTCCTGCTGCACCTCCACCACCAGCTCCATGAGCCCAATTTGCTCCATTACCTGCACACCCATTACCTCCATTACCTCCATTACTTCTAATTATTCCTGTTGCACCAATAGATAATAAGTTTGATAAAATTTTTACACCATATGGATTTCCACCACCACCACCACCTGCACCTCCCCAACCTCCTGCTAAATTTGCTCCTGCTCCTCCACCAGCACCAGGGGCTGAAATAAAAACACCTCCAAAGTTTACTGCATTGACAGTTAACCAACCAATATGGTTTGATAATCCCATACTAAATGTAGGATATGGTAAAAATTTTCCAGTACTTACTGTTACAGTTGAGGCTGGTCCTTGAGTAGTTGCATTAGTCCATCCTCTTCCACCACCACCACCTAATGAACCATAATAATACCATGTTACATTTATAGAAACACCAGCTGCTCCCCAAGCACCACTACCATTATTTCCATTACCACCACTAGTAGCACTTGGAACTAATATTTGGTCATTTACTGTTGAGTTATTTTTTAAAGATGTTGCTCCAGATCCTGCTGTAGAAAAATTACCAACAATAGCTACTGCATTACCACCATTATTTCCAACACTACCTACTGTACCATTAATAGTGGTTGTTCCATTACAGGTTATTTGATACCCATTAGTGAGTAATGTTATACCAGCATTTACAGTTAATGAACTTGGGAATATAGACCTACTTAATGTATAGGTACTTCCTACAAGAGTCATTATTGATGTATATGTATTTGTACCATTCAAAATAATAGTACCATCAAAACCATCACCATAATATATTGTAGCAGAAGCAGCAACACTATACTGAGGAATGTTTAACGTAGCTCCTATTAATGTAGCAGGACCACTTGTTCCTGTTGTAGTTAGTTGAATTTCTTCTACAGCTCCAGAACTTGCTGTTGTTCTACCAAGTAATCTATCTGTAGACATTGATAATTTATTTACTGCAATAGCAGCATTTGTATCAACATCTGCATTAAATAATAAAGTTGCAGGACTTTGATATACTGAATTAACAACTTTTACAAGTCCAGTTCCAGTAACTGAAGGTATTGTAGTATGAACATGGGATGGAGTATTTGTTCCAAAATGAAATGAAACTTCTCTAAGTTGATTAACATTTTTTTGTGCCCAAAATTCAATATAAATCCTATCTGTTACAAGTAATGTAGTTTGTGGCATTGTTACATTACCAATGTACTGTGCTATTACTGTAGGATCATAGATAAAAATAGGATCTGAAGAAGCTATTGGAGCACCATAAGTTCCAGTAATAGAATCATATTTATAAACTCTAATTTGAAATTGAGTTTGATTTGAACCACCAGTTCCTCCAACAACATCTGCCCATATATTAAAATCCCAAAGACCTGCAGGAATAGTTGTAATTCCTGGTGTTCCTACAATAGTAACAAATCCACATACAAGAGTATATACTCCTTGTGTTAAAGGACCAGAAATAATTGAGTTTGAAATTGCATCATAAATTATTCCAAGTTGAGAAGGTGGAACAGGGGTTGTTGGTAATCCTGTAGTAGGAGAAATATTTGTATAGTTTTGATAGTTAAAATAATAAAATACACCACCACCACCAGATCCACTAGTAGGAATATTTGCAAGTGCCCATTCAGTACCATTATATTGTAATATTTTACCAATTGTAGGTGTTGTAGTAGTAATAGGTTCTCCTCTTAATTTAGCAACTGTAGGATCAGTATATGTACCATTTAAATCTCCACCTGCAGCTATTCCTGATATAGTAGTTAAATATGTATTATTATCAAATACCCAAGCAGAACCATCCCATTTAAGTAATCCTGTACTAAATCCAGCAGGTATATAAGGAACTTTAGTTATATCTATGTCTACATTACCACTACTTGTAATAGTAGTAAAATTCATACCAGTACCAGCTGATACTGAAGTTACTCCTGATCCACCTGTTCCATCAGCTCCAAAAAGAACCCATGAAAAAGTAATAGTACTACCACTAGTAAATAGACCAACTGAACCTGATATATATGTCAATCCAATTAACCAGTATTCTATAGGAGATGAAGTGAATGCCATATTTCCTATCTGATAAATACCAAATACAGAATTATCTGAAGAATCTGTTATTTGTATATATGCTTTACCTGGATTAGCTGTCCTATAGTTATTTAATGCAGTAAACCACGCTTGCATATCAGCATTAGTTTCATCATATCGACTAATTCTAATATCAATTACAGCAGATGGGTTATCAGTAGTTGCACCAGCAGTAGTCCTAAGTCTAGCTAATCCAGGTGGAGGTGCTGAAAATGTATTAAGACCTGTCCATCTCCTACTGTTTGCACCATCAATACCACCTCCACCTCCTGAAACAGGTATTAAGGTAACTCCTGTTACTCTACCCCACTGATCTATTTGTAAAACAGGTATATTAGTAGCATCACCATAAGTACCAGCTGTTACACCAGTAAGTGTTAAATCTGCAGTTAGATTTAAATTTTCTAAAGTAAAGTCAATATTAGAACTATCAGTAACAAAAAAAGGAGTACCATCTACCTGTTGTCTAGGTGGTTGAATACTAAAATCTCTTCTCTTATTACCAAAAAAGGACATTTATTATCTTACTAATTTATTAATATGTTGTATGATATTACTCACTTGTTTATTAGATAAACACTCTTGTTCAGCAATTGTTGCTTCACAAGGATTATCATTTACAAAAGTACCAATGTTTCCAATTAAAAATTCTCCTTCATATGGAGTTAATGTAGGATCTATACCAGTATTAACAAAACTTCTATCTGCATCAACAATACTAGTGTATTGAGGTGAAACATAATTATATGAATATCTAAATATAAAGTTATTAAAGAATGAAAAACTATCTGTAGGTGATAAGAAAGCATTTCTATTTGGATTAGAACTATATGTTATTTGAAAGTTTACAGGTAAAGGATTTGCTGCATTAAATATATTAACTAATGATTGTCTACTTAAATAGTTTTGAGGAGTAATATCATCATATAAAGTAGCATAAGGACTTAAGTCAGGATTTAATATTTCAACAGTAAGTTGTCCTACTGTAGGATCTACACCACCTGAATAATTATCATCAATATCATATTCTCCTGTATTATAATTATAAGTTATTGTTTCACCATTAAATGCCCAGTTTCCTGTTCCATACTCTGGAGCAGTAAGTGGTGGAGGTGGTGTATAAAATTTAACTTTAGTTGTTAATACAGCATCTTCACCACCTAAAAATGTTGCTGAATTTATAAATGTACTATTAGTTACTCCACCAGTAAAACTTGAAGTAGTATTTAATACTCCAACACTACCTTGAATTACTGTTAATACAGAAGGTAATGTATTATAACTTGAACCTGTGTAAGCAGGAGCAGTAATACTTAATATACTTCCACTAGGTGTTGCAGTAAAACCGTGAGTACCAGTTCCACTATTAATTAATGCAGCATAACCAGTTGCTACTTGAGTTGCTGTTTCAGCTGAAAGACCTAATGAATATGTACCTAAATCTATTCCATTAGCTGTTATTTTAAATGAACTTAATCCAACAGTAGTTCCAAAGAAAATATAACCAGCAGCAGCTAATGTAAAATCTTCTCTAAATATTGAAAAAGTATTACCATTATAACTAGCCCCAACTCCTGTAGGTGCTGACAATCTAATTCCAGTATTACTACCAACTGTACCTATTAAAGATGCTATTCCTGGAAAAACATTTAAAAGATTAATTAAATTTTTTAAACTATTAACAACACTATTTTGATTAACAGCACCAGTTGTAGGAACATTGTAAGTTGCAATTACTGTAGTTAAATTTAATCTTGCTATAATTCTATCACCATTAGATGCTCCTAAACTTGTAGTAAAAATATTATCAGCTAAAGCTTTAACTTCAGGTATAGTAGTTCCTGGTCCTGCATTCTCTGCATAATATGCTAATATATTAGAGTTAAAATCATTAACTAAATCATTAACATTTGCATAATTATAAGTATTAGCTAGTTTAGAAAATATAGTTGAATTTACAGTATCACTAATATCAAACTCTTCAGCTACTCTATCAACACCTCCTAAAAATGTTGATTGATTACTAGTATATGATAAAGGATACTGAGCAGAGTTATATACATATTGTAATACTACATAGTAATTATTATAAGTTGCACCAAGTGGATCTAATAGATCTGTTGTTAACACTATTTCACTATTTACAACAGTTGCAGTAAAATTACGAGTTCCAACATTATTAGAATTAATATTTATATCATCTGCAATTTCTTGCAAAGATGCATAATTTGTAACAGTAAGATTTTGTATTGTAGGAGTTTGAAGAACATTTGATGGATTATACAAAGCTAATACATAAAATCCTTCAGTAGTATCAATTCCTCCTGCATAGTTACTTGAAAAATTATAAACTGGTCCAAAAGTAGTATAATTTATAGCAGTTCCATTATAAGACCATCCTGTTAAAGGTGGTGCTGTAAATTCAACATTAGTTGTAATTGATGTTGCACTACTTATTTGAGCAACATACCCTAATAGATTGTTAGCATTAAAATCATCTACAAAATCTTGAACACTATTAAATGTTGGATTTAGCACTGAATAAGTTAAACCAAAACTATCATTAACATCTACAAAATCAGGTTTAGCAGATAATCCTCCAGAAAAAGTAGCACCATCATCTTCAAATACTGGATTATAATATGTTATTGTTATTTGAGTACCATTGTAAATAGCACCACTTGGTGGACTTACAATATCAAATAAATAATTTCCAGTTGGAGCTATTCCTACATAACTCATGGTAAAACCATTTCCATTATTAAGATTAAAGTTATCAACTAAATCTTGAGCAGTAGCAAATGTTCCTCCTGTATGAGAAAACATAAATGTTGGACTACCTCCACTCCAAAAGAAGCCTTGAGTTGTACTACCATTATCAAACATTGCAGTAAAATTAACATCAATAGTTAATGTTGCAGGTTGTAATATTGAATTAAAACTATCAGTTGGCATTCTAACTGTTACAGTAGCAGGAGTATTTTCTGTTACAAATGCTTGTGGTATTTTAGGTAATATAGTAGTAGTTGCAGGAACACTGGCTACAAATGTTTCAGGTATATCAATTTCACCAACAGCTGATAATCCAGAAGAAACAAATTCTTGAGGAATAAATGTAGCATTTATAATTCTAGAATCAATTCCACCTTCATACTGACTAAATTTTATAATATAATTACTATAATCAACTTGATCAAAAGGAGTTAACATTGTAAATTGATTATTATTATATACTAATAACCAACCAGGAATACCATTAGTATTCCAATATTCTACAATTGCTTGTGGATCATCAATTATATCTACAAGTATTGGAAGTGGATTTTCAGGAGCAACTAAAAGTGTAGTTCCATCTGGTTTATATATACTAATATTACCATCTAAATTTATCCATTCATCATTAGTTACAGGTGGATTTTCTATAGTTTCAATAGTAGCTTCTTCTATTGGAGATAAAGTACTTGTAGTAAAATTACAACTATCACTAAAATTAACATTTTCTAGATTTAATTCATAAGGTAATTCAGTTGATGGATCAATAAGAGTTGTAAATCTTAAAAATACTTTACTATTAGGTTCATCATAATAATAAGTAAAAGGATAACCAACACCATTAAAAAGCATATAACCTTCAGTATCACAACCAAACTGAATATTAGCTTCAGTTACTTCTGATAAATCATTTAGCAATACAGTATAATCACCTTCTATACAACAACTACATTCTATAGTACTATCTACTATAGTAAAGTTTCTAAGTATTTCTACATACTTTCTAAGTAGTCTTGCTTGTTTTAAAAGACAACTGTTGTTTATACCTACAGTTAAACCTGCATAATATTTAACAGATTTTAAAGCAATTGAATACCATGCTTTAATTATTGCTACTTGTATTTTTAATGGTGTTAGTATCATATTTGTTAGTTGTAAACTCTTATTTCAATTGGAGTTTTATTAAATTTATTGTCTAAATAACCAGAACCAGTACCATCCTGACTACTATATAAAACTAATGTAGATGAAACACCACTAATATTAATAAAACAAATGGTTTTAAATCCTTCTTCCTCCGTAAAAAGTCTGCCTTGAATTGCAGCTCCATTACCTATATAAAGAAAAGTTTTATCTATATCTATAGGAATTGGTAAATTGATTTGATAAGTTCCAACATCCAGATAACTAAACGAAATATTCCCAATAGTATTTTCCAATTCAATAGCTACTGGAGCATCTATTCCTGTTTGAGTTAACAAAGCTGTATATATTTTATAAGGAAGTGCTGCTCCTTCACCTGGAGGCCCTTGTGGGCCAGTTGGTCCTGGAGGTCCAATTGGTAATTCTGAGTTATAACATGTCATAGTTTATATAGTTTTTAAGAAAATCTTTTCATTGATCTAACTTCAAGATGTCTTCCATTAATAGATAAAACAGTATCATCATCTGCAGAAGCCATAATAAATTGAGTATTATTAAAAGTATTAGAATTACTTAGTGTATATGCACCAGTTATAAGAGAATTCATACAAATGTCAACAGTATTATTAGTATAAAATGGAGCACTGTTTGTTTGTTTAGAACTATACCATTCTGATTTAACAGCTATTCTATTAACACCTACTCTTTGTAATTTACAATTTACATGAACTACAAAATATTCACTTGGTAAAGTAGTAATTGTTCCACCTGGTGGTATATATTCAGCAATTATATCTGATAAAGGACTAGTTGATGAATTTACATTTGACATTCTAAGATAAAATGCACAAGGATTTATAGTTACATTTGGTTCTACTACAAATATAGCTTGTATATCTAAAGCATCATCATTTACACTCATATATGAAGGTGCCACAGCAATAGATGCTTTTAAAGAATTTAATCTACCAGTACCAAAACTACTAGTATTCCATTGAGAATCTATAATTACAGGTCCTGCTGGTCCTTGTGATCCATCAGCACCTGGAGCACCAATAGTACCTGATGGAATAATAAAACTAGTATCAGGAACTAAACTTCCTGTAGATACAAATGTTACATTAGGTGCAGTCCAATCAAGTCTTGTAACATTTACTGTAGTTCCTGTTTTACTATTTATTTGATAAAATCCACCAACAAAAGTATTTGATGAAATATATACTATTTGTTTAATTCCCATCCAAGCAGTAGGCTCAGCATCTATATCAATAGGAGTAACAAAATCTGGTTGTATAAAATCATTAGTTAATGGTGAAAATGCATTTATACCATCAATTCCAGGAGCACCTGAAGAACCTGGTGGTATTGTAAAATTAAATACTGCTGCATTAGGAGTACCTGAATTAGTTACTGCTGCAGGTGTACCTTGTTGTACATTACCTACTGCAATAGTTGCAGCTGCTCCAGTAGCTCCTGTTGGACCTTGTGGACCTCTTGGTATTGTTGTTGAATTGCAATTACAATTGCCTGAACATGAACACATATTTTTATAAGTTTTTAGCTGCAACCACAACCACAGCCTCCTGTAGTTTGATTACATAGTTTTTGAAGTTTTGTTAATAGTTTAGTAAACTCTTGAGTACCTAATGATTCTGCTGTAGCTTTTAATGCTTGCAAAATACCATCAGCAATTAAAAAATCATTGTAAGCATCTGAGTCACAATCATTACATAATTCTGCTGCTACATTTGCTGCCATCTTAGACACACAACAAGCTACATTACAATACACTACAAATTGAATTTCTGTTTGGTAAGTGTTTTCTAGATTATCAACAACAGTATAAGTAATGTTGTAATATCCATCTTGAAGATTAAAAACACTACCTGTAGAATCTACTGGAGTATATTCATATAATGTATATGTTGGATAAATAGATCCTTGTACAACATTTAGTACATTGTAGGTTGTAGCTTCTCCACCATTTAATGATATACTAATATTAGCTGTAGCAACAAATGGTTCCCCATCTACTTCATTTTTCCAAGCAGTAGAATCGTCATTCCAACCTCCAGAATTGTTATCTTCATTATAAAATCCTGTTGTGTCATTGATAGTAATTTTAGTACAACCTCCAAGACAAGCTGATATAGTTGGTATTAATGCCATGTTATATTATAGGTTTTATTCTAAACAAAAATAGTGAAAAACCTAATTGTAAAACTAGGTCCTTCACTAT
>Ga0315905_10004965_pt1 | contig 13584 bp, 15 predicted proteins | sample LakEriMetagenome_5_FD_203522 | JGI IMG/M metagenome (GOLD analysis project Ga0315905, IMG submission 203522) | Freshwater fungal communities from buoy surface, Lake Erie, Ohio, United States - Buoy 4 MA121 | ecosystem: Environmental > Aquatic > Freshwater > Lake | place: USA: Lake Erie, Ohio... | reverse complement strand
GAGCTCTATGCTGTCCGTCTCTGAAACCGGTGGTGGCGTGGTGGGAGTTACCTGACCTGGCACAAAGGGGTGCTCTTTCGAAGGCGTTCCCGCGTCGCTTGGCGGAGGCTCTTTTCCCCGCTTCGGGGTCGGCTCAAGGCTTGCAGAGGACAACTCCGCTTCCACCTCGGCACGGGGGCGGCCGTAAGACTGGCGCGAGGCCCGGGTGTGGATGAGCCGTGTATTGGCCATCACCTCCGCATCAGGCTCCTCAAGTAGCGGGACGGCGAGATTAAAGTCGTTGTCAGCACGTTCGATGCGGCAAATGGCTTGCCCGATTTTGAGAGATTGGAGGTCGGCGGGGGAGAAATGAGAAAAACCTTCGGCGAGGGCGCGAGCATCGGAATCTCCAACCCTGAACACCACCCGCGTGAAGGCGTTGGCCAGCACGGCAGCGGCTACGTCGCGGTCGCGTTCAAGTTGCCGCAGGTCCTGGTGCGCAAGGATGAGGCCGAGGCGATACTTGCGCGCACCACTGAGAATTTCCGCCATGCTCGGGCAGATAAAGTTCTGGAACTCGTCGGCATAGACGAAGAAGGGACGCCGGTTGGCGGCGTCCATGCGCTGCCGGCTCATGGCCATTTGCTGGAGCTTAGCGACGATCAGAGAGCCCAGCAGGTGAGCATTTTCGCGGCCCATCTGCCCCTGCGGCAGGCGTGCGAGAAAGATTTTGCCGCGGTCCATCATGTCTGCGAAGTCGAGGCGGTTTTCCCGCTGCGAGACCATGTAGCGGATGGCTTTGGGAGACAGGAATGTCTCCAGCCTCGTGAGGATTGGGCCGATGCTTTTGTTGCCCCCGAGTTGGGGAAATCCTTTCCGCCAATAGAAAACGAGTTCCGGGTCGATGACGCTGGTGAGGAATTCGTCGCGCCATCCGGGATCAAGGAGGAAGCGCCGGACATCGGCGAGCGTGCCGCCACGAGGACTTTCAAGGAATGCGCGGATCGCATTGCCAAACACCATGTTCATCTGATCGCCCCACGAACTCGACTGCGCCCGGAAGATGGCGACAAGATCGGAGGCGAGCAGCGTCTTTTCAAAGTCGCTGTGTGCGGAGAGGAAGTTGAAGGGGATGACAAACTCCTCGTCCGATGGATCGAGGAGGACGACATCATTCATGCGTTCCTGCGGAATGATCCCGAGCACTTTATCCACCAGATCACCATGCGGATCCAGCAGGGAAAAGCCCGCTCCGCTCTCTGCGTCCTGGCGAATGAGATTGAAAAGGAGCGTCGTCTTTCCACTGCCGGAGGCTCCGATGAGGTGCAGGTGACGCACCCGCTGTTCCGGCTCCAACCAGACATCGCGGCGCTGGCCAGCATGTTCGTTGCGGCCCAGCAGCACGGCCCCATTGCACGCACGGGATGGTGCAGCTTCGCGGCTCGTCTTGTCGAGACGGAGCAGCGCCGGCGTGCTCACGGATGGCCCGGGCAGTCGAATGAAGTTGGTCAATTCGTCCTCATTCAGAATCATCCCACATCTCCGGGAACGACGCTGCACAAGGTCCATGCAGTGTTCCATCTGCGGGTATGCGTCATTGGCCGCAGGCATGAGCCGGTTGCCATGCGGCGCGGCAGCCAACCGCAGCGGGGCGGCCATGAGCCGGAGCAGTTCCCATACCCGATCAAAGTCCGGCGAACGGGCGGCCAGTCTCAGCAAGGCGGCAAAGAGGGGCCGCGAGACTTTGGCTTTTGCTCCGGCCAACAGATCAGCACCGTCATCAAAGGCGGGCTTGCCGTCGTGCCTCATCACGGACGCAAGACCTTCCTGAGCCCAATCATCCTGCGCGGGCATGAAGGTGAACTGATAAACCGCAGCCTCTTCCGAACCCGTGCCCGACATTGCTCCCGTCAGGCCAATAAACAGGTCAGCTTTGGCCGAGGTTGCGAGCGGCATCATGTAGGGAAGCGTAAGGGCGAACTCAACGACCGCGCGTTCATCGCCATCCCTCGGATCACCCCAGACATCGGCCAAATGTCCCTGCGTTGGCTGCACCAGCACACCGGGAAAACATGCAGCCAGTTGCTTCGCCGCCGCGCGTGCATCTGCGGGATGTGTTACAAACTGAAGCACGCACTGGCCGCTGCTTGCGGCGAGTTCCAGCGTGACCGGGTATTGGAGTGCCGAGAGGCTCGCGAGAAGCAGGGTCATGGCCTCCGGTTTCACCATATAGTCAGGCGGCAGCAGGAGACGAAACTCCACGTGCTCAGCGGCTTCCTCATTCCATTGAGGCTCCCGTTCTGTAACAGCCTGCGGATGCGGTTTTGCGGGGGGCGGGTGGAGAGTGGCTTTGAACCCGCCAGTCAGCCGTGAGAAGAAGTTTGGCCTGCGGCCATCGTCCGCGGAGGCTGGCAACGGCAACCTGTGGCCGGGGAATGGCACCAGCGGTGGCTCCGGAAGCACCGGACGGGAATAAACTCTCAACCCGCAGCCGTTCGCCGCCCACTTGAAGAAATTCTCCACAAGCTGGTCAAGTCGCGTGCTCATCAATGGTGCGACTTGGAAGACTTCGCCGGGGCCGAGGATGGCTCCATCACTGCATCTTTCAGTGTGCTCATATCTGCGGCGAATTCCCGCAGGAGCTTCCCGGCGAGATCACGAATACCTTCCGGCTGCGCAGGATCATGGACTTCCTCAAAATGCACCTCTTCCACGCCGCCCAACCGGGCGAACTCCTGCACTTTCTCACGCACAATGGAGTTGATCACATTGAGCCACATGAGCCGTGTATCCTGCCGAAAGTAAGTGTCACGGCGAAACAGCGCCTCATAAATCACGCCAACCACAGGCATGTGAATCAGCGCCTCATCCAGGCCCGGCCACCTCCCAGCCGTGATCATGAGCGCAAAAATCGCCGCCACTGTCGCACCCATCACGATCAAACCTAAGGCCCAACCAAAAGCCATCTGATAGATCATGTAAAAACTGCCGCAGGTAAGGAGGGCAAAAACCACATCCATCCACGTGAGCCAGCGGGGAACGACAGCACCACGACAGGAGAAGAACCAGTATTTTCCAAACGGCCCGGCTCCAATATCGAAAACCAAACGCTCCCTCATGATGCGAAGGTATTGCCGGCCGCTGGAGAGCAGTCCACCCTCGCGCCAATCCATCAGCATTATTTGCATCGGCGGCAGGTCGCGCTCGTGAATGGTTTCTTCAATCGCCCCGTAAAACTGCCCGACATCGCTGCGGAAGTTTTCGAGCGGCACCATCCATTGATGCTGCACAACAGCACGTTTCTTTTTAAGGAATCCAAACATGACGGTCAGCGTTTGGGATTGTGGGAAAGAATGCGGAATCCGCCCTGCACTCTTCGCAGAATGAGCACCACCTTGGTAATTTTTCGGTCGAATGGTGTCGCCTGAGAACTGATTTCGGAAACGAGATCGTAGCGCACTTCCAGGGAGCCATTGCGCAGCGCTTTGACCATCAAGGGGTCTCTGACTGTTTCCTTAACCCGGAATTTGGTATGATACTGCCTTAAATCCTCTGTAACCTCCGGCTGGCTGATGAGCCCCTTTTCGAAATAGTTTACGCTTCCATCGTAGTCCCTACCAGCCGCCTCCCAATCGCCGGCCGAGGCTTTGCGGTGATGCTCCATCACGAAGTCACGAATGCTATCCGTATCCGGTGGTGCTCCCGGGGCGACTTCTGTGACTTCGGTTGAATACAGAACGGAGGGAATGACAGGCACAATGTCTGGCCGTTTCAGCGCCCACTCAAATGCACCCGGAACAAAAGTCCCCCGGTCAGGCATGAAATGAACAAAGGGAAGCGCGCCAGCGTCAGTGAGCGAAGCACCGGAAGAAGCCGGCTGTCCGACTTGAACCCACCAGCGGTGGGATGTCTCCATGTCAGCGAGTTCCAGTGATTCACCATTCATCAGATGAGGGTCAGCAAAGACGGAGTTCTGCGGCAGCGATCCGGAAAATTCCGTGAGGCGGACTTTTGCCAGCGTGCCTTCCCATGAAACCACCCGGGCGCGGGCTAGAATATGATTCCTATCAGGCCCAAGGCACTTGTGCGTCAGTGGATGCTCCAAAGGCGCATATACCATAATGTGCAGAGCTGCGCGCACGGTTGGATCGTTGAGCTGCGAGCCGGGCGTAATCTTAATCGCGTCTCGCGGCATGGTCACTTCGTAATCCAGCGGCAGAGGCGTTCGACTTTTGAAATAGCAAATCCGCGCACCCGACCGGTTCAATTGAAGCAGCGTGCTGCCGTCACTGGTTATGAGGAACCTTTCGCCTCCCTGAAGGGTAATTTCCGGAAAAATGCGGGCCAACTCTTCCCTCGGATGCCGGATCGCCATGCTGGCAGCGCGCGCGACTTTCCAGTTTTTAACGCTCCCGGACGGAGGCGGCAGCGACGCTGTTTGATATTGAGGGACCACACTAAGTTGCCATGTTTCCGTGGAGGGAAGCTGGACGCTGAATCCTTTCCCTGAGTCTTCCGAAAGCAGGAGAGTGTCGAGATTTAAAATTTGCACCTGCTTACCACGACGGTGAATGGCAACCTCTGAATCATTGCGCCATTCGATGCCGAGCTCGGCCAGAGGCAGCGGTTCCACCACTGGGAGCAGGGTTTGATTTCCGTTGCCTTCAAGCAGCGAGAGATGGGGGCTATTCTCTTCGTGCATCACAACCAGTCTTTTGCCATTCTCAGAAAATGCCATGAACCCAACCCGTCCGGGTAGTCTCCAAGCCTGCACTCTTTGAAGCGTGCGAAGGTTTACCAGCATCACCTTCATACCCCCTGAACCTGTCTCCAAGCCGGCAATTTGCGTTTGATCCGGCGAGAGGGCCACTGGTTCACTACTGTCCAATTCCGGAATGGGCCGCGTATCAACCAACTCCCACGCCTCCGGTCGCGACTTCGTCAACGCAGGGTCGGGTTTAAACTCAAATGCAGGGACGACGGGGGCAGTGGTGGTTGCTGGCTGAAATTCAGGAGCCGGTCTTTCTATCGGCCGCGGCGCGGTCTCGAACTTTGCCGCAGGAGGCGGGACCGAAGACTGTGATTCACTGCTCTTTGAAACAGAAATCACGAGAGGGGATAAAAACCCGAAGATTCCCAACACGACCACTCCAGCAACCCAGCCACGTCCTCCGCTCTCTTCAATCAGTCGCGGCGGTGCGACATCGTCCTCAACCAGCTTCATACGAGACACGAGCCCCGTCGCCGTAAAGATGGCCGCCAGCGTCCCTGGTAGGATACTCAACAGTGCCGGAAGCCAAACCCAAAGCACACCGATTCCGCTTCCGAGATATACTCCCATTACAAGGTAGCCCGCTGCCAGAAACGACGCCATCAGTCCCGCGCGCGCACCTGTTCTCCCAGCCAGTGGCAATCCCACAGCCCTCGGAAGTTTACCCAGAGGCAGAAAATGCACTGACACACTCGCCGCGACGGCTGCAATCAACACGACGCAAATAAGAACACCCAATGCCGGGCGGGGAACATCAAAAATGGCCCGCCCTGCAAAACCCGCGATGAAACCGAGCAAGCCCGCTCCCAGCGCGATCAGTGCATCCCGCTGGCGGCTGATTGTTGTAACGGCTGAAGAGTCCATGCTTAAGCGCTGGAAAGAAGTTGTTGAAGGTCACAGTTCCTCGGCCCTCCGCAGAATTTTCCAGACTGGGACGCCCAGCCCGTCGGCAATCCTCCCCAAACAATCGAGAGTGGGTGTTTTCATCCCGCGCTCCACGTAGCTCACCATTTGCTGGGAAATTCCCGCCAACTCAGCAAGTTGATTCATAGACATACCCTTTCGTTCGCGCTCGGCCCGGATGATCTGCGCGGTACGGGAACAGAGAGGGTGCTGGGAGCATTTTCCTGCCACGACGATTTCATAACCTGGAATCCCTTGACTTTGTATCTCACCATAGTGAGAATGCCATGAGCCATGAACTTCATACGCCGCATTGGACCTGATCCCCACGCCGGAGGCTTCAAAACTGCTGCCGCCAACGGTTGCCCCGACATTCTTGAACTCGCCGATGGCGACTTCGCGATCATTGGTACAGACATCACTGCGGTGGCGAGAGGTCTCGTAGAAGCAGTGCCGGGAGCAGGCTGCGGCCATGATGAAACCATCATTCGGATTCCACGCCGCACTCTAGTGCTCGCCAAGCGTGACATCCCGGATTCCCTGTAAGGCAGGGCCGTGATACAATAGGCAGGATGCAAGTCCTGCACTGGATCACATTACACGGCCCGGGGTTGCTGGAATCCGCAGGAATTATTGGCGGTTTGCTTTTTACTGCTGTCACTCTGCGCCGGGATGTGCGTTCCCGGCACATCAGCAATCTCATCACGCTCACTGCTCAGCACCGCGAAATTTGGGAGCGCTTTTACGAGAAGCCAAAACTGGCGCGGGTACGGGACGCGCGGGCGGATGTTAAAAAGCAGCCGCCAACCCGCGATGAGTCCCTGTTTGTGCATCTGATCATACTTCACCTGAATTGTTGGTATCAGGCTGTGAAGCGACGTGAAGTGACTGAACCTGAAGGAATGAACCTCGACGTTGGTGAGTTCTTCGCTCTGCCAGTTCCTCACGCTGTCTGGATGAAATGGCGCGAATACCAGGATCGGGAGTTCGTCAGGTATGTTGACGATGCGATCCAACATTTCTCCAGATAGCAGAAAGCCCCGTCCAGTCTGTCACTGAACGGGGCTATTTCGATTCACCGGCGCGGCGCCGGTGGAGAAGCGGGCAAATCAAAGGGGCGTCACGGAGACGCTTGAGTATTGACCTGTGCCGCATCACTCTTCTTTGCCGTCCGCCTGCGCTAACAGGTTGTCCGGGATGTGATACACTCTCGCGTCCCGGACGGGACGGCGCTTTTGTTTGTGCGAGAGGTTTGCGGGCGATGACAGTTCGCCTGTGGTGCGGCTCAGTAATCGGAGGGGAGCAGCACGGTGGTGTAGGACCGGTCCCATTCGGTGATGATCCAGAACTTGGTTCCGTTGGCCCCGGAGTAGGCGGAGAGAAGGCGGCAGCCCACTTTGAGAGAGCGTTCGTTCTCCTCCTTATCCTCGGCACAGACGTCGCCCCAGTCACCACTGAGGTGGCGGCCGAGTCCCGACTGAATGTCACTCTGAGTGAGTGCGGCAAGTGCGGCTGTGGTCGCCACGATCTGACCCGGCAGGAATTTTATCCCGTTGTCTGCCGGTCCGGCAGCTTCTTCTGAGGGTAGGATCATAAGCCGAGGTCTTCGTAGTGAGCGGCCAGTCCGTCGTCGTCGCCGGCGAGCATGGCCTCCAGTTCCGCCTTCATGTAGAGCTTGTCGCGATCCGGCAGCGCGCCGGGCGGACAGGCTGGACACTTGGTCACATTCATCAGGGAACGTCCGAAGTACCATCCGGCATTCTCGAACTCCTGTCTGACGCTCGATGCCAGTTTCTCTTCCGGGGGCAGTTTCCTCCACTCCACGATTTCCTCCATTGGAATCCCGGTGTCGCAGATCGCTTCATGCGTGAGGTGGTAGGTATCCCACGGCTCTCCGCAGGTGGTGCAGTGAACTTCCATGTCAGTCGAGCAGGGTATGGAGTTCGTCTTCCGTGAGGTGGTCCGGTTGCACACCTTCGCGCGGCAGGGGAATGGCCTTCACGAAGGTTCTTGCCGCCAGTTTCAGCAGGGCCTTTGCCCGGCCGGTGCGCCCGGCGTTGTCCTCATCGAAGAGCAGGATAAGCCCGCAGCGGTTTCCCGCTTCTGAGAGCAGCCGCTCATGTGTCGCCGACAGGTGTGTGCCCATCAGTGAAACCGTGCGCCTCCAGCCGAGTTGCCAGAGTGTCATCACATCGAAGAATCCCTCGACGACAATGAGAGGGGACTCATCCGGCTCCCGCAGGGCGCGGTGCAGGCTGAAGACCTCGCTCAACTTGTGGAATCCCTCGGGCAGCTTGTACTTCGGCCGTTTATCCGTGGCTTCTCCCGGCAGTCTGCCGCAGTAGCCCACCAGTGCGCCTTGCGCATTGTGGAGGGGAATGACGATGCGGCCCGACATGGTGCCACGCTTGCAAAAGCCCAGTCCAAACTCAGTCGCCGTCTCCGGTGTGAGGCCGCGTTCGGCGATGTAGACATGGTCGCTTTGCAGGTCTTTGAGCGCGAACTTGAGCGGGGAATTTGGCTCCTCGGTTTCTGCGACGGCTTCCGGTTCTGAAGGTGGCGCTGCCACCTCGGCGTCCTTTGCTCTCGCCGGTCCTGCTGCGGTCCTGCTCTCCGCAGGCCGCTGATAGACTTGCCGTCGGTCCTCCCGTGGAGGCGGCTGTTGCTTGTCGAGGTTCAGTTTGAACCACTCGTTCATGCGGATGGCGGCTTCCTGCGCATCGCAGTCCTCCATTTTCGCAACGAAGTCGAGGACATTGCCCCCGCATTTGCAGTCGGAGAAACAGTTCCAGCAGTTCTTCGGGATGGATACCTTGAACTGGTCGGGACTGTCGCCCTTGTGGATCGGACAGGGGCCTTCCAGCGCCTCTCCGTTCTTCTTTGGAGTCATCGTGGCCATCAGGCCGTAGTGCTCCAGCACTTGTGTCATGTTCACGGCGGCTTTTATCGCCGTGAAGTCAATATATGGTTTGCCCATTGTAAGGAACGTTGGTGTGTTTGTTGAAACGGGGCGGTGCGGAAATGCACACACCTCCGTGTTCCATAGTACCACAAAGAAGCCGCCGCCCCGTCTTGACGGGATTCCTGGCGCGTTGTGCTGTTAAGAGGCTATCCCAGACATCAAAGCCCAGGGTCTTCCTGCTCAAGGCAGATTGAAGTCCGGTATTCGCGGCAGTCCGTCACCACTTTAAAGTCCGTCCGTTGCGGGGACTGATGTTTCGTCACAAATCTTTCGGACAGGCAGTCGGCGCGGGCTTGCTCCCGCTCATGCACCGCCAGCGCCTCAAGAATGGTCGCGAGTGGCACCGCTTTCAGCAAAGCTGCGGACATGGTCAAATTTCCTCCGGTGAACCGCCTTGTCCGAAATTCATGGCCGGACTTCTGGTTCTCATGATGGTGTTCCATTTCTCCATTCTATCACGATGCTTCCTCGCATTACTGGGGATAAGTGACCGCGCAGATCAAAAAATGCCCCGCTGTGATGAGCGGGGACATGATAAGGTGAACGTCTTACTCACCGGGGAGCATGATGAGCGTATGTGAACGCGTGCCGTGGGTTTTGACCCAGACTTCCGTGCCGTTGGCGGAACGGTAGGCTGACATTACCATGCAACACCGGGAAGCGCCGCGGTTGTTCATTGCGATGTCTGCTTCATCAAGGTCGCCATATTCGCCATGCTGGTGCCGGTGAAGGAGCCGGACGATTTCGGCCGGGCTGAGGATCGCCTCTGCTCCGGGCGTGATACGGACTTCACCAAGATCAAAGAGCGGGGTGGGGCTGAGAGTGGTCTGGGGCATACTGGTTGTTCAGGAGAAGCCCGCGACGGAATGGCGTGGGCTTCATGCTGACAACCTTGGCGTCCAGCCCTCAGTATATCACACCTTTCAGGTGTGGGTTCAGTGCTCAGAGAGCGCTGTGCGCTCGCCGCTGCGTCCAGTTAATAGGGGAAGTCGCAGCAACGCATCGCCCGACAGGACATCCGTGATGCTGCCGAAAAGGAAAAGCCCCTGCCCTCTCTCAAGCTGTGCGCAGACGGCGGCGAGGTTTTCAGTTCGCTCCGGTGAGTTCGTAATGGTCAGCACGCGGAAGCGGCTGATGCCGAGCCGGGTGCTGTGGAGGCGCTGTGTCCATGTGGCTTCGTAGGCGAGCATTTTTCGGAAGAAGGATGTCTGGTCGAGACTCTGACGCAGCACGGGCATGGTGCCACGGTCTGCTTCAAGGAAGAACCACGCGCGGTTCCGGCCTTCGGGCAGGTCGGCGTATTCCAGGCCAAACACAGCGTCGGGAATGACGCCGACACGATGCCTTGTGCTCACATTGACGTGCCAGTGAAACGGCTCGCGGGATTTCTGAACTGCAGACGGAAGCGCAATGTCGTCAGCAGTGAGAAACCGAATCCCCGGTGTCCTCCGGCAAGCCAGTTCCAGCGACACCATGATGTCCGACACCATAAGCGTGTGCTCAAGAAAGAGACGCCCCGCCCGCTTGTTCCGGCCACTCCAGTCCATGCGCGAGAAAGGAATATCGAGATCTCTCCGCAGCCTTCCGGCTCCCCGGCTGGCGAGACCATAAACCATCTCCTGCGAGCCGCCGCCGCGGTGGTAGTAGTCAATCTGTGCCACGGGACGGTCAAGGTAGCCGTGGTGGTAAAGCAACTGCAGCCGGCGCAAGACTTGCCGCACGCTACCGCCTGCGAGCGCCGTAATCTGTGATGAGCGCAGAAAACGATGCGCGGCAACAAAGCGGAGGATTTCCAAATCCCGCGCGGTCATCTGCATGGGTTGTAGCGCCACGGCTTCCCGGCGGAAGCGGGGACGGCGGACGGGGGCTTCAATCATCCGAATGATTATACCAAACCAAGAGCAGTAATGCCAGGCACCCCCGGGACGCGGGAAACGTCTTGAATCGGACGGTTTTTAGGATACAAGTCCCTAATATTTACAAGTATGCATCCGTTCTACATGATTTGGTCCGGCAGTCTAAACTTGGGAGACACTCCCGGTGTGTTCAATGATGCCTCCTTTGCAGGGCTTCTCCTCCAAATTCCCGTCACGATTACCTACATTCAGGATGAAGCAAAAGAACCTGTCCGCTTCCTTCTCGAAACCACTGAGGTTGAAATCTTTGGTGAAAAGCGGCATGCCGTTTATTGGGACTGGACACCCGGCCAGGTATTCCCTGGGCCGGTGGGATTTATTGACGATACCGACCAAGTCCCCGGTAAGCCGGAATTCCATATTCTCGAAATTCCGGCGGAACAGGCGGGAACGGGTCAACACTCCATTACGATAGTTGTGAACCCAGAAGTTCCGGCAGGACTTCGGGATGACTTCGTTTTGCGCAGGATTGAAGCCCATGAATCCGTGGGAGCAAAGGTTGGCTGGTAATGCAGCAAGGGGCAGTGTCCGCAACAATGCCCCCAACCCTTTGTGCCCCCAGCCGGACCCATCAGAAGTCATTGACTGTGACAAAAAAGCAGCATCCCGATGAAGGGATGCTGCGGTAGTGATGCACCTAATTCAGGCCGCCTGGGTGTCCTCATGGCGATTGAGGATGTAGTCGGCTGCCTTCGCTGCTTGCGCGGCGGCCTGCACGATCCATTTGCGGTGCTCTTTCGCTTTCAAAGCGGTGAGCCAGCCATTCAGATAGGCGGCGGACTGCTCATGCCGGTCCATGACGATTTCGGCTTCCATGCCAAGGAAAGCTGCGCCCATTTCGGCGACAAGCTCTTCGCGGGAATAAACCGGCCCGCCAAACTCGCCATGCGTTACCAGCGTATCGCGGTTTAACCGCGTGCTGTGGCCACTGGCGTGAATGAACTCGTGAAAGAGCGTCATGTAGTAGCTCTCCTCGCTCTCGAACGAACCAAGCGCCGGCATGAAAACGCTGTCAGTGGATACATTATAGTAGGCCCGCGTGCGTTCACCCTCGAAGAGGTTCGGCCGGTTCGGCATGGCGGCGACAATGGCTTTGGCGCGAGCAATGCGCTCACTCTCAGCCCTCAGTGGCGCGCCTAGTGTCGCCGGGAACTCGATGCCGTCAATCTGCGTGGCGTTGAACACGGTGAACAGGCGCAGGTAGCCCAGCTTTCTCTTTGCTGGAGTATCAGCGCTGAGGTCGATGTCGCTTCCTCCAGCGCTATTCGCATCGAAGGTTCCATATTTCACGACCATCGCGCCGCGCTCACCTTTGCGGACTTGTCCGCTTCGCTCCTGCGCCTGCCGGTAGGTCAGCCACCACGGAGATGCAAAATGACGCCAGCCGAGCAGCAGGGCATTGATGCCGCGATAGGGTTTGCCGGATTGGAAGTTGCACGGGCGGCCAACTTCACGGTTCCATGGACACCGCCACGGGACGGTGCCTTTTTCAAGATGCTCAAGGATCAAATCGGTCACGGCCTGATACGGGTCGCGCCGGGTTTCTGCGGTGCTCATGTTGTTTGCGTTTTTGGGATGTCAGGAGAAACCGGCCTCGGAATTGAGACCGACTTCACGCTGACCGCCCGCCCACGCGGCACCGCGGATGTCTGTTATAAGTATACCAGAGCTGACACAGCATGGGAAGTATCACCGCTCGCGCTCCAGCCACCGCGTTAGCTTTGCCTCAACTTCGATGCGCGGCGAACTGAAGCGCTCCCGGGAGCGGGCGATTAGCTTATCCTTTCGGCCCTTCCCGAGATGAAGCGGGGGCAGGCCGGTGGCACGGAAAGAGGGCAGCGTCTGGCCATCCTGCATCATGCGAATGAAGGTCTCGTATTTCGGAAGATCCACGAATTGCTGGGCAACATATCCTTCGCCGAACTCATGATGCAGCAGATGCGCATCCAGATACCCCACGCGAAAAGAAACGAGCGTCCCCACGTTGCCGAACACGGCCTGCCGCAGCGGAACGGATAGCTGCTCGGTGAACTGGTGAGCCAGCGTGAGATTGAGCCGGTATTTTCGAGCCTCCGAGAGCAGCGATGAAAACGCATCAGTCACGAAGTTCTGAAACTCATCCACGAAGAGGAAGAAGTCCTGGCGCTCCGCTTCCCGCTGATTCGACCGGGCCATTGCCGCGAGCTGGAACTGACTCACGAGCAGGGAGCCGAGGAGGCCGGTTTTGTCGTGACCAAGCTTTCCCTTGGAGAGATTGGCGATAAAAATGCGCCGGTTCTCCATGATGAAGGGAATGCTGATGCGGCTGCGCACCTGACCAAGAATGTTGCGAATCGCTGGAGATTGAAAGAGCTGCCCGATTTTGTTCTGAATGGGGGAGATCGCTTCGCGCCGGAAGCGGGCATCGTAGCCCTCAAATTCCTGCTCCCAGAAGTCGCGCACGAACGGATCGCGAACCTGACGCACCACCCAGCGGCGATAGGCATCATCGGTGAGCATCCGGTTCACACCGAGCAGGGTGGCGCTTTCACATTCGGCCAGTGCGGCGACGGCATGATGGAAAATATATTCCATGCGTGGCCCCCACGAGTCCGGGAAGATGTTCTTGAACGCGCCGACAATTCCCGAGGCCACGAGGTTGCGCTCGTCTGGAGCGATATCGGCCAACACATTCCAGGCTGCCGGGTGTTCCACGTCTCCCGGATTGAAGTAGCAGAGGTGATCTGCCCGCCACGGCGGAATTTCAGTGAGCAGGGACTCCGCGAGATCGCCGTGAGGATCAATGATCGCTACACCGTGGCCCATCGCGATGTGCTGGAGAATCATATTCCTGAGCAGCGTGCTTTTCCCCGAACCCGTCTTTCCCACAATGTAACAGTGGTTCCTCGCATCCTCCACGCTCAAACCAGCCGGAGACACACCTCCACCCCACACCTGCCTATTCGCCATAAAAATGAAATCTCCGTTCATGCGCCAGAGTCAGCCGCGACTCCGGAATGTGCGCAGGTGAAGCCATCGCCCCTTCAAAATTGCGGCGGCCTCATCCGTGGGCA
>Ga0315905_10004963_pt1 | contig 13586 bp, 14 predicted proteins | sample LakEriMetagenome_5_FD_203522 | JGI IMG/M metagenome (GOLD analysis project Ga0315905, IMG submission 203522) | Freshwater fungal communities from buoy surface, Lake Erie, Ohio, United States - Buoy 4 MA121 | ecosystem: Environmental > Aquatic > Freshwater > Lake | place: USA: Lake Erie, Ohio... | reverse complement strand
CTGGCATCACGGCGTTCGAGGACTTCGTGGCACACTCGGTCAAGACGATCGGTACGGACGAGACGTACAAGCTTGGAGCCTATCTGAGGCGAGTAGGCGAGATCGTTGGCATGACAGGCATCCGTCCCGTCAAAGACATCCTCGGCGTGCCAATGACGCAAGCCGAGTACGTCCAACTCGGCAAGGAAGCGTTTGCGGGTTCCCCCCAGGTCACACCCGAGCAGGTAGAGGCTGGTATTGAGGTGGCGATGCTTACGGGACTGCCGCAGATGGCTGCTGGTTTCTCGCCGGCGGGAACGCCTGTGCCTGGACGCAAGACCCGAGAGGTGCTCACGCAGGGGGACTTCGACCAGCCAGCCGACTACAAGTTCACCGAGAGCGACTACCGTCCTGCCGTCGTGTCATACGCTCGCGACAAGTGGGGCGATGCGGTGGCTTCGAACGGCAAGCCAACGTGGCAGAACTTTGTGCGATGGTTCGATGACAGCGCAGTGGTGGACAAGGACGGAAAACCGTTGGTTGTCTACCACGGAGGCCAAAGAACGATAGACAGCGACATCGTTCGCACTCCATTCTTATACATGACCGCCAACAGGTCTGAAGCGGAATACTGGGCGGGAGAAGACGGCAGAGTTCACGAGTTCTACCTGAAGTTCACCAAGCCATATCGGGACAGTCAGCACGACGACCGATTTATGGATATGGAGGAAAGAGCGCAAGATTACGATTGGGACGATCCCGCGTTTGCCGAAGAACTGCGAGAGGCGACGAGGCAAGCTGTATCTCGGATGAGTGAGTTGAAGGGTCAAGGGTACAACAGCATTGTGATGCAGGGGGAAGCAGATGAGGACTACGACAACTTCATTGCCTTCGACCCAACCCAAATCAAATCAGCAACGGGTAACGCTGGCACGTTTGATCCAAGCAATCCAAACATGCTCATGCAGGGAGCAACGCAAACCGACACGCCAGCGTTCAAGGCTTGGTTTGGCGATAGCAAGGTGGTTGGCAAGGACGGGGAGCCTCTGGTGGTTTACCACGGGCGTGGATCTGGATACGATATTCTGAAAGGCGGAATGGGCGTCCGAACAGGACTTCACAGCGAGGGTATCTGGTTCACTCCGAACCCAGGCGTTGCTTCCGAGTTTGCTGAATACGCACTATGGGAGGGTGGTGCTGGTCCAAACGTAGTTGCGGTTTATCTTTCAATTAAAAACCCTGCGACTGTCTACAACAGCGAGCTTAGGTACGTGCGAGTCGCTGACCTGAAAGCACAAGGGTACGATGGCGCGTATGACGCTCAAACAGGCTCGTGGATCGCCTTCGACTCCACCCAAATCAAGTCCGCCACCGGCAATCGCGGCACGTTCGACCCGAACAACCCGAACATGCTGTACCAAGAGGAGGCCAAGACGAAAATTACTCCATCTCGCGCAAGAGGGTATACACTAGAGCGCAAGGTCGGAAACGGCAAAATAATGTTTGAGGTTGGCGTTCAAGATTTTTACAGCGATGGTCTGTACCAACTAGGTTGGGATATGTGGGTAGAGGGAGAAGACGTACCAACTGGTACTGGCGCAGCCACGCAAATGTTTATAGAGATACTGGAGTTAGCGCAAACCATAAAAGTTAAAGGCAACCCCATCAGATACGCTTCCGACTCTATTCTAAGCGCTGCATCGCACGCACTACACAGACGACTCGCGGAAGCTGGTGTTCCTTTCACTCGTGAAGGCAATACTTATGTTTTGTCACCTGATGCTTTGGCTGCGCTGTCGATAGAAGACATCCGCAATCGAGTAAATGCGAATGCTGCCAAAAAGCGCAGCAAACCGGAATTAGGCAATCAGAACCTCATGCAGACCCAGCAACAAGACGGCAACGTCAAGGGCTGGACGAAATTCATCAGCGGCACCCGAGCGTTGATCGGTGCGACCAGCAAGGCGGACATCTCCACGGTGATCCATGAATACGCTCACGTAATACGCCGATTCCTGCTCAACAGGGACGTTCCGCAAGATCAGCGAATCGACATCACGGACGAAGAGATCGCGATGCTCGAGGAGAAGTGCGGCGTTAAGGACGGCAATTGGGATGTGCCAGCCGAAGAGAAGTTTGCCAAAATGTGGGAGCAGTATTTCTTCGAAGGCAAGTCGCCAAACACGCTGCTGGACTCGCTGTTTGAGAAGATCTCCCGTTGGATGCGACAGGTCTACTTGACCGCCATGAGCATCACTGGAGGCACGTTGGATCCCGAAGTCCGCGATCTGTTCGACAAGATGGTCCAGCGTCAGTTGCCTGCCGATCAGCGTACTGGCGCGAGGTCACGAGACGGCGGCAAGGACAAGCCACCGATATACCTCCCAGTGACAAGCGACCAATGGGGTGACAACCTGACCAGCCTTGCCAATGCTGCTGCGAACGCCACCAGAGAGCGGCTTAAATTGCCGAGCCTGACTGAGCCTGCGAGCGAAGGGTTTCAGGAGTGGCTGGACGCTGCGGTCGTACTTATGAGAAACGATCCGACTTATGCGAATCGACTGGTCAAGGAGTTGCAGCAGAGTTCTAGGAGCATCGACGATGTTGATGTTGCTGTCCTGAATCTGCACTATCGCCACCTCAAGAACCTGTCGGACGCTGCTGCCAATCGATTGTTCAAAGCGATCGACGACAAGCAGGGAGACGTTGCTATCGTTCAGGCTCGTCGGGAGTCCGACGCTCTGATCAACGAAATCGAGGATTTCACAGACATGACCAAGAAGGTCGGCACTGAGGCTGGTCGTGCGTTGGTTGCGCGAAAGATCGCACTTGCGGAAGATTACACACTCGGCAATCTGCTTCTCAAGGCTCGAGTCGCCAACGCTGGTCAACCGCTAAGTGAAGCGCAACTGCAAGAAGTAAGGGAACTGGCAGACAAGATTGCCAAACTCGAGGGTGATCTCGCCAAGGAGATACAGGAGAAGGATGACCTCGCACGTAAACTCGCAGCCAAGGAGAGCATCGACGACACCCAGAAGGAAGTTGGCAAGCCTGTCCGCAACACGGCAACGAATCGAGCGGTCAAGAAGGTTGAGAGCTTCGTCAATAAGTTCGTCAATATCTTCGGCAAGCGAGACGACACGACAACGCTCCAGCAGACCGAAGACGAGGCGATGGCTGAGGACGGCGAGGAAGTGATCAAGAGCTTCGTTGAGGCAGGCGTCTACTCGTTCGGGGAGTTCATGTCCAAGTTCAAGGCTGTGATCAAAGGTGACGTTCCTGTCGCTGCGAGAGCTGCTTTGCGCAAGGCTTGGGACAAACTGAAGGCGCAAGGCGACATTCCCGCTCCCGATATGTCCGACGAACGGCAAACTGCGGAACTCAGGCGGCTTGCCAAGATGGTCGAGCGTAACTTGGTCGAGTTCGGCATCACGGATCCCGAAGAAGTCATCGACGGCGTGCATGAGGCGTTGCAGGAAGTGTTTGAGGATGTCACCCGACGCGAGGCAATGGACGCCATGAGCGGCTATGGTCAGTATTCGACGCCAAGCCAGGAGCCAGTGGACAAGATTATTCGCGACCTGAACGCTCAGTATCAGCAAATGGCGAAAAAGGATGATATGCAACAAGGGATCGCTCCAAGGAAGAGCGGAAGGGGGAGGGACGAGCCAAGTCCTGAGTTGCGAGAGTTGATTCGCGAAGTCAACGAGATGAAGCGGAACAGCAAATACTTCATCACGGATCCCGAAGCTCAGCTAAAAACCATATTTCAGGCTACCAGGACGGCACTCAGGAACCGTATTTACGACTTGAACAAGGCGATTAAGGCAAAGGAGCCGATCCCAGGACGTACACCCAACACTTTCGAGGGTGAGCAAGCCAAGGAAATCGAGAGCCTGCGCAAGCAACGTGACGAGCTCATGGCTGACTACAAGGCGACGTTCCCCAAGCCTGGGTTGACGTTTGAGCAGCGTGCTGCCATCGCCGAGCGAGCTGTCGATCGCGAGATCACCAAGATCGAACAGCAACTAGCCTCGGGCAATGTCGCTGCAAAGGAGCGTGCCGAGCCAGTCTCGACGCCGGCGCTCAAGGACAAGCAGAACAGGCTGGAGTCACTGCGAGCTCAGCGTGAGGCCGTCAGGGAGATGCAGATGACAGACGCAGACAGGGAACAAAGAGCAGAGAGATTGGAGCGACAAGCCGAGAAGGCTTACGTTGCCAACCTGCTCAATCGGATTGCCGACTACGAGGATCGCAAGGCGCAAGGGTACTTTGGACCAAAACCGAAGAAGGAGCCAAGAACGCTCAGTCCGAGGGAGGTTGAGTTGTCTCGACAGCTTGTGAGCCTCAAGGACGAGTTTTTCCGCTACGCTGCGGAATACCGACTCAGGAACATGAGCAAGGTGGAGCGATTTTGGGATCGGACGAAAGAGACGATGCACCTGTCTCGAGCGATCATGACATCGTTTGACTTGTCAGCGGTGTTCCGACAGGGTGGCATCGCTTCGCTGGCGCACCCGAGACTGGCGGCAGCAGCTAGCCGAGAGATGTGGAATGCACTGTGGCGAGGGGGTGCTGAGTTCGACACCATGGACAAAATCAGCAAGGACGAGTTGTACACTCTCGCCATGCGAGCTGGACTGAGCATTACGACCGACAGCGGCAAGATCACCAGACAAGAGGAAGCGTACATGGGTAGGTGGGCGAAGTGGGGCATTGGGAAGAAAGGCACGAAGATCAATGAACTAAGCCTGAAAGCTTTGTTTTTTGTCGCACCATCAGCTAGATCCTACACCACGTTCCTGAACTCGATGCGGTTCCGAGTTTTCAAATACATGGTGAGCAACCTGGGTGCTGGCGGTGAAGTGACGATCGACGAAGCCAAAGTCATCGCGTCATACGTCAACGCCGCTACGGGACGTGCGGAGCTCGGCAAGTTCAATCAAGCCGCCGCAAACCTCAACACGGTGTTCTTCGCTCCTCGATACGTTGCGTCGAGGTTCCAGTACCTTGCCATGCCGTTCTACCTGCTCCCTTCGACCAAGGTGTCAGGACGAGTCAAGAAGATGATCGCCATGGAGTACGCTCGGCACGCCATGGGTTTGACGGCGTTCCTCGGGTTGTCTGTGGCACTTGCAAGCCTGCTTACCGACGACGAGGAGGAAAAGCCGACCGTCGAGTTTGACCCGCGATCGAGCGACTTCATGAAGCTCAAGATCGGTGACACTCGAATCGATCCGATGGCAGGTCTTTCCCAGACGGTAACACTCATCGGCCAAATGGCAACGGGACAGAAGAAGGGACTCCGCGGGGACATTCAAGACCTCTACGGCGAAAACCGCAAGTTTGGGGATCCAGACCTGTGGGACGTTGGCACTGGGTTCCTGCGCAAGAAGCTGGCTCCGATTCCTGGCGCGATCGTAGATCTCCGAGTCGGAGAGAACGTCATCGGCGAGAAGGAAACGGTACTCAGTGCAACGACCGATTTGTTCGTCCCGCTGTCGTTCCAGGAGGCTGGCGAGACGATGAAAGCGCGAGGACTCGTCGGTGGAGCGGTTGTGACCGCATTGTCGCTGCTCGGGATGGGTGGTGGCACCTACGGACCCAAGACGCAGTATGCGACTGCCGACGCTACCAAACGCGAGGAGTTGTTCAGCAAGGACTTGGATAGGGTCAAGTGGAACGATCCCGACCTTGCTTACAAGGACTTCCTGACGACCGCTCAGTTGGATAAGTTCAACAAGCAGCGAGAAGGGCGTAAGCAATCGCTGGTGTTCTCAGCAGCAGCAGATCCGAAGCGCAAGGACTACAACAGCGACGAGACGTTCAAGAAGTCGGTCGAGGATCGTGACAAGGCTCTCGATGCCATAGTCAAGGCTGGCATGGGGCCGAAGGAAATCCAACTGCTACTGATCGCCTACTACAAGCGCAACTACGGTTCAGCCTATGAAACGCGAGAAGGTGTGTACCAAATGAAGGAGTCGCTCGCCAACAGATTGCGGACGATTCGACGCAAGCTAAACGAGAAAAAGACCCCCGCGAAATAGGCGAAAATTTCCCAGGGTGCTATTGCATGCTGGGGTGCGATTGCTACCATGGGATACGAGCCGAGTATCGTACTTGGCTGTTCTGAGGCATTTTGGGAGATTTGTTTATGCCGCTTTCAGGCATTTTGGGAGATTTGCTGGCTGACCCTGAGTCAGGATTCTTGTTGAGATTTAGAGCTTCGTCGGTTGGTCAGTTGCTCGTTGGTGGGAATGCGATCACCGACAAGCAACTTGAAAAACTCAGCGAGTTAGAGACTCGCAAGAACAACGCGAGCGTCTACGACGATGACGGGAAGCCTCTTGCCAAGCCGCTTACTGGTTCGATGCAAGCCGAGCTTGACGACTTGATTTCCAAGCGTGACAGCGAGTTCCAGTTTGGAGCCACTGCCACCAACTACATTCGTGACTGCTGGCTCAAGAACACGTACAACTACCATGAGCCGATGGTTACAAACGAAATCCTAAAGGGTCTGCTCTGCGAGGACCAAGCGATTGAGCTTCTGGGTCGCGTGATGAACGACAACACCTTTCGGCTCAAGAACCAAGTGACATACTGCGACAGTCACTTTACTGGCACGCCAGACATCATTCTCGATGACGAGTGGGTGGAAGATATCAAGTCGTCTTGGAGCTTGCGGACGTTCTTTGAGGTCACTCGTCCCGACCCGCTTTACTATGCGCAGGGTCAGGTGTACATGGCGCTCACTGGACGCAAGCGGTTCAGGGTTGCGCATGTCCTGGTCGACACGCCGCAAGCGATCGTTGATGAAGAATGCAAACGGTTCTACTACCGATTCAGTGGGGATGAAAGCAATCCGCATTATATCGATGCGGTTGAAAAGACCCGAGCAATGCACGCTCCGAGTTGGATGGTGCCAGAGCCGGAGCGAGTGAAGCGATTTGAGTTTCACCGCGATGACAGGTATATCGACACGCTCAGGTCGCGAGTCGAAACCGCACGAAAAATCTACGCTACGTTGTCTCTCGGAGGATCCCATGAATAGTTTGAATCTGTACCAAAGGCTGATCGAGGTTATGCGGACCATGGGTGCGATCGCTAAAAACGGTCAGGCCACATACGGCGACAAGTATGCCTACCATCGGATCGATGATATCGACGACAAGTTGCGCGATGCGCTCATTGAGCATGGGGTTGTGGCAATGGTTACTTCCATCGAAGATCGGCAAATGGATTATTGGCAGGATCCTCCCGACAGGTACGACAAGGTGAAAACCACTTGGCATTGCCAGTGCTTGATCACGATCGAGTTTGTAAATGTTGACAATCCCGAAGACAGGACCAAGATCATTGGTTGGGGTCAAGGACTGGACAATTCTGACAAAGCAACAGGCAAGGCGATTAGTTATGCTCTCAAGTCGGCGTACCTGTCAGCGTTCCACCTGCGGGGACAGCCAGACAATGAAGCCGACAACATCACCAAGCCTTCCCCTGTCGCGGATCAGCCTCCAGCAGGCGGGGGGCAAGGCAGGGTAAAGACGACCATCGCGCCAACCTCAAGCGTCAAAACGGAAGACCAGCGAATCTGGGTCGACAGGCTCCACAAGTGCGATAGCGTTGAGGCGCTCGAAAAAACCGCAACGGAGTTCCGCAACCAGCCAGTTGACCTGCAAGCTTCGATCGAGCCAGTGTACACCGAAGCACACAAGCGATGCTGGATGCTCGAGATGGACCGATGCGAGACTGTCGCAGATCTTGAGAAGTTACCGCCAAGGTTGACAGGGAAGCCTGAAAACCTGCGTGCTCCGCTGCAAGTGTTCTACATGAACAAGCTCAAGAGCCTGAAAGCAGCAGCAGCAAAAACGTAGGATCCTAGTTCGCAATCGTAGCGGCTAGGCAAAGATTAGTTTCAAAAACGTATTGGAGGGTTTGATTGATGTCCGATGACAAACAGGCGGTAGTTCACGAAAACGAGTTTGCAGCACTCAAGGACGCTCGCATGCGTGACATGCAGATGTTCAAGATTGCGAGCAACACCAACGGCGATTCGAAGTGGGTGGTTGCCGTCAGCGATCACCAAGCCAAGTTGGCGATGGTGGAGTTCCTGTGGCCGATGGTGAAGCTACCGAAGCGATACCGCGACGATCAGTACACTCGGCTGCTCGAACAGCAGGTGGCGCAAGCTACGGAGCCGAAGACATCGTGATCGATACGGAAATGGCTGGGTCTCAGATTGGACTGGACCTGCTGTTGCGTCTTTGCCTGGAGTGGCACGAGGTTGGCAGTCGCGTTACTTGCGATCCTCCGGTGGTGGACACAGACAGGGACGTGCTTTGCTTGGTCAAGGACCGGAAAGAGTTTTTGGACGCTGCGACACGCGAAGGGTTCGTTATGGCTGGTTCAGTTCCAGCAGACCAACTGGAGTTGCATCAATCGCCGTTCACTTCCATGACGCGAGGCAAAGACAACTTGATTGTCACAGATGCCGCATGGTTTGCGAGTCGGTTCATGGTGGCAACAAGGCTGGCGAAACGATTCAACCTTCAAGCGAAGGCTGAGCGAGTGGCGTTGTTCCAGGCGGTGCTTTACGGCAACGGATAGACGGAAATTGTTTTTAGAAAGGGTCCAACTGTGAAAAAGAAAACCAACAAGCCGAAGGTGATCGACGTTTTGAGCGTGGTCGAACGGAGAAGCCTAGAAAGCCTGGAGAAGGTGATCGAAAGCGGCGTCGAGTCGTTCCTGGCGACTGGATCGGCGCTGAAGGGAATTCGGGACCAGCGGCTGTACCGCGAGGGGCATAAGACGTTTGAGTCCTACCTAAAGGCTAGGTGGGGGTTTGATCGGTCCTATGCGCACAGGCTGATTGACGCTTCGGATGTCAAAAAGGATTTGTTGCCCATGGGCAACAAAAACCCCAAGGTGGGGGAGATCACAACTGAGCGTCAGTTACGAGAGCTTGCCTCTGTGCCTCACGAGTCCTTGGAGGATGTCATCGAAAAGGCGGCTGAGATCGCGGGTGATACACCGCTTACCGCGAAGGTGCTCAAAGAGGCAAGGGAGCAAGTCTTAGAGCCGACCGAGCCTACAGCAGAGGAACCCGCCTGCGAGGACGTCGAGCCTGAACCCGAGCCAGTTGGTCCGCTGCAATGCGTCGGATGGTTCAAGGGTCAGATCGGCTTGGTCAACGAACTGGTTCGTAACATGGATACGGTGGTGGAGGCTCCAGGGAATGAGCTTCTTATGTCCAGGCGGCTTTCGATCCGTCGCGAGATCGAGCATATCAAGGGAAGTTTCCGCGCTGTGATGCCTCACGCAATATGTCCAAGGTGTCAAGGGAAATGCTGTGCGCAATGCGGCAACCACGGTTGGGTCAACAAGCAACGTTTCGATGAGCTAAAGGGTTAGTCAAGGTGAGCGCATGGCAGGCGACATTAGATTTCGAGGATACCAACTCGATGCAATTCGAAACATCTACTCCGATTGTGGATTGCACCCAAATGGACCAGCAGACGATGAAATCGTTGCTCATTGTTGCGGCGACGGGACTCGGGAAAACGGTGATCATGGGCGGCTTGGCTCGGAGTTGGCCGAAGGGACGGGTGATGATGATCTCGCACCGATACGAACTGAACACCCAGGCGATCAAGTCGTTTGATTGGATTTGCGGTGAGGACGTTGACCTGGAGCAGGCGCATTTCAAAGCCGACCAGCGATTTGACAAGACGCGAATCGTGGTAGCCTCTGTCCAGACTCTCAACAGTACCCGACGCGGCAAAATGCGAATGGAGCGATTTGACCCCGAGGAGTTCGGATTGCTGCTCATCGACGAAGCGCACCGATCGGCAGCGGCAACCTACCGCAGGGTGATCGAGTACATGCGGCAAAACAAAGATCTAGTGGTTGTTGGCGTCACTGCAACGCCTGACCGACTCGACGGGGTTGGGCTTGGGTGTGTGTACGAAAAGGTGTCCTGCAACCTGGATATGCTATGGGGCGTCAAGAACGGCTGGCTTGTCTCGCCAAGGCAGGTAATTGTCACTCTCGAGCGGCTTGACTTGAGCCAGATTAGGACGGTCGGTGGAGATCTCGACGAGAAGCAGTTGGCGAACGTCGTGATGGAGGAGGAGAACCTGCATGGGATGGCAAAACCCATTGTGGACTTCGCTGGAACAGACAAGCAGTCGATCGTTTTTGCTGCGTCCGTTGCTCACGCCAAGCGACTATCGGAACTAATTCGAGACTACCACATCCGTGCTCACGGACCAACTGACGCACCGATCGCAGTGTCGATTGATGGATCCATGAATCCGCAGCACCCAGACCGCATAAGGATCGTGAAGGAATTCAAGGATGGCAAGATCCAGTTTTTATGCAACTGCGGAGTAGCTACCGAAGGGTTTGACGCGCCAAATGTGCGGCTGGTGGCAATCGGACGTCCAACGAAGTCGCGAGCGATGTACACCCAGATGATCGGGAGGGGGACCAGACCGCTGGTTGGCGTTGTTGACCAGCTCGGCATGAGCGTGGCTGACAGGCTTGCGGCAATCGCGGCAAGCGACAAGAAGCATGTCGATGTGCTGGACTTTATTGGTCAATCGAGCCGACACAAGCTGGTATGCACCGCTAGCATCCTGGCTGGCGATGAACCCGACGAAATCGTACAGGCTGCCAACAGGATCAGTAGCGCAAAGGACTTCGACGGGTCAACACTTGACGCGATCGAAGAGGCGAAGGAAGCCAAGAGGCTTGAGCAGGAAGCGAGACGCAAAAAGGTGACGGTTGGAGTCGAGTACCGAGCCAGGGAGCAATCCAGCGAGGTGTGGAGCCTGGACGAGATGCCAAAGACGACAACCCCAGGGTTCCTGAAAAACAAGCGTCCCTCGGATAAGCAAACCAAGATGCTTACGCGACTTGGTTTCACGACAGCGCAGATCGAGAAGATGACGGTCAAGGAGATTGCGAAAAACATTGACTTTGCGATTCGGCACCCAAGAACGCCTTTTGCGATTTGGCTTAAAAAGCAGAAGATTGCAAACGGCGAGATGTAGACACGACTTTTTACCGCGAGGATGGCGCGATGAAGAACTGGGAGGAACTAAAGAAGCGAACTAACCTGTACGCAATGCAGCGATGTCCATCGTGCGGTCACGACAAGTTGCACGAGAAAGCAGTTGGTCCTGCTTGGTCGTGCCAATCTTGCAATGTGTCGTTCACCGTGACGAACCCTTCGTACTTGAAAAGAAAACCTCGCATCGCAGTTGTTGTCGATGGCACAGAACCGAATCAATAGTCGATCCTTTTACCTTTTACTTGGAGCAATGATGGCTAAGTACCGAAAAAAACCTGTTGTGATTGACGCTTGGCTTTGGGACGAAACCAAAGAAACATACGCCATGCTGATAGACGCTGGTATGCCAGGCTGCTCGTACGATTCGCACATGACAGAGAACTATGTTCGCAACCTTCGGCTTCCGACGCGCGAAGGCACAATGAGCGTCGAGAAAGGCGATTGGATCATTAAGTTCATTGAAGGCGGATTCTTCCATTGCTCGCCGGGAACTTTTAAGGCGAATTACGAGGCGGCAGAGCCGTGCTAGATATGTGGCGAACCAGGATCGGCGTTTTAACACTGCTAACCCGGTACGGACAAGCCGCAAGCAGACGAGCCACCGAAAGAAGTGGTGGCACCGGGCTAACCAGAAACACAACTAGCGGGTCTTGCCCCGCGACGAATAAGGGGAGTAGCCATGAAGATTTAATCGCAAGCAGAGCCGATGCCGGAGGCGAAACCGGCGAGGCGGCAACGGCCTAACAGTTGCTAGGATCGGCGGCGTGGCGATAACCACGGTGAAGTTTGTACACACATGCGGTCCCTAACATGAACAAGGAACTGACCCGCACAAGCAGGTAGCCAATCCTGCCCGGTCCTTTTGCCAACCCATTTCGGGGAGTTTGTTTACCTAGAAAGGTTAATGATGCTTACATTAGAACAACGTGCGACGAATAACGAAACGTTTCGCCATATTGAGCGAGTGCGAAATTTGCTCAATGCTTGCGTGGTTGAATTGCTCAAGCGTGGAGAGCTCCACGATCAGACAAAGCTAGATTCCCCAGAGGTCGAGGTTTTCGCGGAGTACACGCCAAAGCTTGCTGGCTGCACCTACGGGAGCGATGAATACAAGGGATTTCTTGAAGCGATCAAGCCTGCTTTGCAACATCACTACGCGCAAAATCGCCACCATCCAGAGCATCACAAAAGCGGTGTTAACGATATGAACCTGCTCGATATCGTTGAAATGCTTTGCGACTGGAAAGCAGCAAGCGAAAGACACGATGATGGAAACATCAGAAAGTCAATCGAGATCAATGCGAATCGATTCGGATTGTCTCCGCAGTTGGTAAAGATCCTGCAAAACACTGCGGATCTTTTGTTTCGGTAGGTCGCTTTTGCCAACCCAATTCGGGGCGGCGTTATGGAAGCTGAAATGCGGTCGACCTTCCTTAATGAACTGATTGCGTTCACGCTAGAAAACGAATGTTCACTAAATTGGTGCAGGTCAGTGTTGGTCTGCGTGCAGGAAAACAAAGAGGGATCATGAGCCAACCTATCGATCAACAACCTGTTCCCGATTCTGACCTAAGGGACTTCGGCGATGACGACGGTCCCGAGCCTACTTGCATGAACTGCGGAGGGGATGGGTTTGTCGACTCGGTAGCCGGTGAGTCTGGTAGATACAGATGGGATGACGACGAGCCGGGAACGGCGAAACCCTTCGGGGTCTGGGCTTACTAACACTTTTTTGGAGACGATGACAGATGGCACGATACAAGCTAGACACAGGCAACAGCGGACACGATGAAATTTTGTTCGGGGATTCGGTCGCCGAGGTTACTCAGGACGTTTTGAATTTCCACGAGATCGATCAGCTACCAGAGGGCTGGACGATCGAGGAAGTCGCCGAAGACCAGCCGGCATGCGATTGCATCGCCTGCGAGTAGCTATCTTTCGCCCCCCTGCCGGGATGGGCTCCGGCCTAACACTTTTTTGGAGATGATGAAGATGAACAACACGCAAAGCGAACGAATGACTAAGCAAGCAATCGAAACAGTTCGGGCGTTTATGTCCAATAAGATCGCTCGATGCTATTTCACGCACAACCACGATGAGGACACGGAAGGCCGGATCACTTGCTACTTTTCAGGCACGGTCGAGACGGGTCCGTTTGGATTTTGGGTCCAGTTTGGCGGCGAGGTGATTGCGGACAGCACGGTCGGCAGCGGCGAATTGCCGAGCTTCAAAATCGTTGAGCCATGCCAGCGGGCAGCTAAAAGCTACCTCAATTACCGATCATGAAACCTTGCACCAAATGCAACCAAGCCAAGCCTTTCAGCGAGTTCCGCAAATACAACCGGACTCGCGACGGGCTAGACACTCAATGCCGAGATTGCCGACAGGCAGCGGCTAAGACGACACAGGCACGAAACACACCTTCGACGCGGGCCAATTGGGCTCGTGGGACGATGGCGAAATTGCACTTAAACGAGAGGGATTATTCGTGAAGAAAACCGACGAAGAACTACTCGACGATATCCGGCAAGCG
>Ga0315905_10004961_pt1 | contig 13600 bp, 10 predicted proteins | sample LakEriMetagenome_5_FD_203522 | JGI IMG/M metagenome (GOLD analysis project Ga0315905, IMG submission 203522) | Freshwater fungal communities from buoy surface, Lake Erie, Ohio, United States - Buoy 4 MA121 | ecosystem: Environmental > Aquatic > Freshwater > Lake | place: USA: Lake Erie, Ohio... | reverse complement strand
CTGTTCCGAAGCCGAGCCCTCCGCGGGAATGTGGTAGTTCCAGCAGGCCCACGCGCGACGGTTGCGGGGCAGCAGCCGGGTATCGGTATGAAGCACAGCCAGATTCTTTTCGTAAGGGAATCCGCTCAGCACTTCGCGCTCGGCTTGAGTGGCAGACTCTCCCAGAATCGCCAGAGCCTGGTCACTGTGGCAAGCCAGAATGAGATGATCAAAGCACTCCGGCTCCCCTCCGCGGCGGGTCCGGATATGAACACCCTGGGCGGTTCGCTCCACCCGAGTCACAGGCGAGTTCATGCGAACGGAATCGGCGAGAGGGCGGGCCAGGACTTCCACGTAGCGCTGTGAACCGCCATTGATCACCCGCCACTGCGGGCGATCGCGGGTACTGAGCAAGCCATGATTGCGGTAAAAGTCGGCAATGAAGCGGATCGGAAAGCCTTCTACCGTGGAGTGAGGACAACTCCAAATCGCGGAAGCCATCGGCAGGAAGTACTTCTCGACAAACATCCGGCCAAAGCGATGGCGGGCAAAGAACTCTCCAACGGTCATCGAGTCCGGAGCCGCAGCCAGCAATTGTTCAGCCTGCCGATTGAACCGCAGCAACTCCCAGAGCAAACCGAGAAACTTCGGACTGAAGGCGTTGGTCCGCTGGGCAAAGAGCCCATTCAAATCGGCTCCGCGGTACTCCAGGCCGGATGCTTCACAGCTGACGCTGAAAGTCATCGAAGTCGGTTTTGAGGAAACCCCGAGTTCGTCAAGCAGGTTACAAAAGTTGGGATAGGTCCGGTCGTTGAAAACAATGAAGCCGGTATCGATCGCGTACTCGCGTCCGGCGAGTTCAAACTCGACTGTGTTGGTATGGCCACCCAGATAGTCGTTCGCTTCGAACAAGGTGACGTCGTGCTGGCGGTGGAGATAGTGAGCCGCGGTGAGCCCCGAAATACCCGAACCAACGATCGCAATTTTCATTTGGCCGTCTTCCTTTCTGAAGTGATCTGACCGAAGAAGCTTCGGCAGAGCGGCCGTAAGGGGGCTGGGGGAAACAAGGGCGGTGCCGCTTGCTCCCCAAGCCGGTAATCAACCTGTTGCGAAAGAACGACCATCGATTTCGCACCGGGCGACTGCCGGGCGACTGCCGGGCGGCTCATCCGGCGGACCGGATTGGCCAAAATTGGTCGATGCCTGCGGGTTCGATGCCTGCGGGTTCGAGGGCAGCGGGGTCGAGGGCAGCGAATCACTGCCGAGTCAGCCCGGGAAGAGACCCCCGGAAAGAGACGATTGCTCCAGCCCGCAAACATTCAATTCGTTCAAATCGTTCAACGAGTCTATACCGTTCTATTTCGGGAAACAACCCTGAGTCGGTCACTTTTTCTGTGAAATTTTGACTGATTCCACGGATTAGGCACCGCTGTTAATACGCGGAAAATCACAAAAACGTTCGCAACGTCCAAGCACGTTTCTGAAAGGACTACAAAATGAGAGCAGAATTGACGGGTTGGCGAGGCTTGCGGGGTGGTTGGAGAGTGGCCGCCCGAAGAATGGCCGCCAGAGCATTCTTACTGACCGCCGTATGGGCTGGGGGAAACTCGACGGCCCTGCCTGGCTTGGCCCAGGAATCCGCAGCTCAATCCCCGGCCACTCAACCGACTTCGGTGAACACCGATTGGACCCAGTGGCGCGGTCCCGATCGGACGAGCATGTTGAAGTCCGACATCCTGGCGAGCCAGCCGAATCTGGAGAATCTGGAACGGCGTTGGCGGGTGGAAGTTGACGCCAGTTACTCCGGCCCGATTGTGGCTGGCAACAAGGTCTTCGTGACCGAGACCAAGGACCGCAAGTTTGAGGTGGTTCGCTGCCTCGACCGGGAAACCGGGAAACAGCTTTGGGAGTCCCAGTGGGAAGGGTCGATGAAGGTTCCTTTTTTCGCTGCCGCCAATGGCAGCTGGATCCGGTCCACGCCGACCTACAACGACGGCCGGCTCTACATCTGTGGCATGAAGGATGTGCTCGTCTGCTTGAATGCAGAGACGGGCGCAGAGCTTTGGAAAATTGACTTCCCGGCCCAGTATGAGACCAAGCTCCCGGACTTCGGATACGTTTCCTCTCCCTTGGTCGATGGCGATGACCTCTACACCCAGGCTGGAAGCGCCGTGTTCAAGCTGGACAAGCGGACTGGCGAGCTGAAGTGGCGGGGCATGCAGGGAGCTCAGAACATGATGTCCGGTGGTGCTTTCAGCAGCCCGATCATCGCCACTCTGCACGGTCAGCGGCAAATTGTCGTCCAGTCGCGCGAGGAACTGGCTGGATTGAGCCTGGAGACCGGAGATGTGCTCTGGCGGCAACCGGTTCCCAATTTCCGCGGCATGAACATCCTGACTCCCCTGGTGATTGGCAACAAGATTTTTACCAGCACCTATCAGGGCGGAACGTTTCTGTATGACATCAAACTGGATGGCGGCAAGTGGAGTGTCGAGCAGCTTTGGAAGCAGCCGACTCAAGGCTATATGTCTTCGCCGGTTGTGATTGGCAACCACGTCTATCTGCATTTGCGGAACCAGCGTTTCACCTGCATCGACCTGGCAACCGGCAAGTCGACCTGGATTTCTGAGCCATTTGGCCAGTACTGGAGCATGATTGCTGCGGGAGACCGGATTCTTGCCTTGGATGAGCAAGGAGACCTGTTGCTGATCAAAGCCAATCCGGAAAAGTTTGAACTGCTGGGCAAACAGCATGTCTCCGACGAGACAACTTGGGCACATGTGGGCTTCGTGGATCGCGACATCTTTGTGCGAGAGTTGAAGGCCATGAGCGTTTACACGCTGACCCAGCCGAAGCCGCAGTAACGAAGCCGCGGGCAACGCGATGAGCCGCGTTGGCACTTTGCCCGTTGGCACTTTGCCCGTTGGCACTTTGCCCGTTGGCACTTTGCCGGGCGAGAGTTGGCAATCTGACTCTGCGAGGGCGAGGCAGGGAATTCTGAGATCTCAGGCAAGCGGGGCGGTCACACAGACTGCCCCGCTTTTTTTGCCTCCCAGCGGGCGATCGAATCGTTCACGAAAAACCGGTTTGGATCGGCTGGGACCGCTAAGAAAACGAGGCTCAAGGCGGTATCATGGTTGGTGCTCAGGCGAGGCCCTGCCGCTCCAGCCGATTGGCTGGCCCGAGGGGTGCGCGGTTTGCCTGCGGCTGCCGGCCCGGGTGCGGCCCGGTTCGATACTTTTTCTCGTTCAGAAATGATCTCATGCCTCCGCTTCGTTCGTACTTTCAGCCGGATCGCCTGGCGATTTCGTTTGAGTTGTTTCCGCCCAAAACGCCCAAAGGCGAGGAGAACATGTATGAGCATGTCTCCCGGTTGATGGCGTACGCTCCAGACTTTGTGACTTGTACCTATGGAGCAGGCGGGTCGACTCGCGACAAGACGCTGGAAATCGTCGACCGCGTCAAGCGCCGATTTGGTCTCCCGGTGGCTTCCCATTTGACTTGTGTGGGAAGTTCTCAGGACGAGCTCCGTTCGTATCTGACTCGGGCTCTCGGTCAGGGAGTCGACTACATCGTGGCGCTGCGGGGCGATCCCCCGCAGGGAGAGAGCAATTTCCGTCCGACCCCGGGAGGCTTGAGCTATGCCAATGAGTTGGTCAGCTTGATTCGTGGGGAGTTTCCCGATTTCGGAATTCTCGTCGCGGGCTATCCGGAAATGCATCGCGAGGCCCCTAGCCGCACGGCCGACCTGACTAACTTGCAGCGCAAGGTTTCGGCAGGCGCCGACGTCGTCGTCACTCAGCTGTTTTATGACAATGCCGACTTTTTTCACTTTCGGGACGATTGCCAGAAACTCGGGATTCACTGTCCGATTGTTCCGGGATTATTGCCGATTCTGAGCCTTCAACAGATTGAGCGGATCACGTCGCTGTGCGGTTCCCAACTGCCGGAGAGACTGCTCAACCGGCTGCGGGAGCACGATTCGCCCGAGTGGCATTTCCAAGTCGGCGTGGAATGGGCGATCGAGCAATGCCGCGACTTGATCGATGCCGGGGTCCCCGGCCTGCACTTTTACGTTTTGAACCAATCGCCAGCGACGTTGCAGATTCTTGAATCTCTGGGCGTCGCGGAACAACGCAAAGAAAACCGGAAGTAAACCGATGCGCAAGTCCCTCACAACTGTATTTTGCGATACCCGACGCCCTGCCTCCGAACGGGTCAACTGGCTTGGTTGCGTGGCTTCGCTGGCGGTCCTCGCGATGCTCGCATGCTCGACCGAAGCGGTCGCAGCTCAGCAAGCACCGGGCTCGGCAAATAGTCCTGGAGCGGCGGGCAGTCCCCAGCAGGAAACCAATCAGAGCGGCAGTCCCCAGACGAGCGCGGAGAGTGATCCGAATCGAGTTGCCCTGCTTGAGCGATTGACTGCTGAGGTTGCCGCCCTGACTCCCGGGAACCTGGAGCAACCTCCGGAGCTGAAGTCGGAGGTCACAGCGGCAGTGACGCTGTTGCTTGAAGGGAAGGTCGAGCCCGCGCGGCAAAAGCTGGATGAATTGCGAGCCAAGCACCCCGAGTTACCACCGGTCCAACTTACCTTGGCGGCCGTCTACTTCGCGATCAACAACAACCAGGAAGGCCTGCGTCTCCTCGAGGAAGCCGCAACGGGCCATCCGGACCTGCCGACGATCTACAATGCCTTTTCGCGCCTCGCGATCGCCCAGAGACGTCGCACCGACGCCCTGGCTCTCCTGGACAAAGCTCGAGCGAAGATCGATTCCGGAAAATGGAGCGAACTGGAGCGGGGACACTTCGAGTTGGCGTGGCTCGATGCCATGAGCGACTTGATGATGATGCGGCGGGATTTTGGGGAAGCTCGCAAGTACCTCGATCAGATTCTGAGCCGCAAGCCCGAGGACCCGCGCACCGTGATGCGATTGGCCGAAGTCGATTTCTCGCAGGACAAACAGGCCGACTGCCTGAAAGGTCTGCAGCGCTTTTCCGAATTGAACCCCGAACGCCCCTCGCCCGAGTTGATGATGGCAACACTGCTTGCCGCGAGCAAACGCCTCCCCGAGGCCGACGAGTGGGTGGAAAAAGCTCGGAAAGCTCAACCGGAAAACCCCAAGGTCCTGATTGACTATGCCAACTGGATGCTGGACCGGGAAAAATTCACCGAGGCAAGCAGCGCTTTGGAAGCTTTGCAAAAAGTGAATCCCGACCAGCCGGCCGGAAGCCTGCTGCGGGCCAAAGTGGCTTTCGCCGGTCGGGACTATGCGGAAGCGGAGCGGCTGCTGGGAGAGTTGCGGGTGAGCGACCCTGGCAACCCGGATGTCGCCAACTTGTGGGCGATGGCGCTGGCCGAGAATCCGGAACAGTCGAAACGGCAACGCGCGTTGGAGGTGGCTGCCCAGAACGCCCAGCTCCAGCCTCAAAATCCGGTGGCCGCCGCGATCCTCGGCTGGGTGCTGTTCCGGCAAGATGACCTGAATCAGGCCCGGGAATGGTTCGGCCGGGCATCGCAGAGCCAACGCCTGACACCCGAGATGGCCTACTTCCTCGCCAAATTCCTGCAGTCCAGCGGACAAAAAGAGCAGGCTCTGCAGCTGGTCACCCAGGCTTTGGAACAACCGGGACTGTTCCTTTATCGAACTTCCGCTCGGGAGTTGAGAAAAGAGCTGATCGGCGGAAATTAAACGGTCGACTTCCTAACCAACTGCGACCGACAGGAAGCGAAAAACCAGCCCGCGGAGCGACGAAAGCTCCGCGGCGCCCAGGTAAGGCATAAAGCCCTCGCTCGGAAATGGCCGATCCCTGCTTTAACAATCGTCCGTTCGTTTGGGGAACATTGCCCTGACTCTCGACCAGAATCCCGAAACTGAATCGGCGGTTATCCAAACTGCGGCTGGGACACTGAGCTCCCAACAGGCGACATCAAACGATCGCGCGTTAACACCCCAGCATGCGGTACCCCACCGGAACGCGATGCCGCCATGGCAGGCGGATGCCTGTCTGCTGGCGACGGCGGTAATGTGGGGTGTCAACATCCCGGTGGTCAAGGAAGCGATCACGCGGCTCGACCCCTTTCTGTTCAACGCTGCGCGATTGGTGTTCTCAGCCCTGGCACTTGGGCTCCTGGTTTGGCTGGAATGGCGATCGGGATATCGCCAGCACGCTCCAACGCCCTGGCGAAAGGTTCTGGTATTTTCGGTCATGACCGGGCTGGTCTACCAAATCCTGTTCATGCTCGGGATCACCCGAACGACGGCTGGCAACACGGCGCTGTTGTTGGCGACCATGCCGGTGTGGACTGCGATCCTCTCTTTCTTTGTCTTTCAGGAACGCTTGCCGAGAGTTACCTGGCTGGGGCTGCTGGTGACGCTGATTGGAACGACCATGGTGATTGTCAGCGGCGGCAAGGTCAGCTTGCGTTCGGATTTTCTTTGGGGCAACCTGTTCATGTTGCTGGCGGCGATGCTCTGGGCTGCGGGGACGGTCTACAGCCGTCCGCTGCTGCGCGAGTACAGCCCCCTGCGGCTGTCGCTGATCTCTAACGGACTGTTCGTGCCTTTGCATCTGGCGCTGGCGCCGCTCTGGATGCAGTTTCCGGCCAAAGAGTACGAGCCTTGGCAGACGGTGCTGTTCCAGCCCGCCATTCTGATCGCCTTGGTCTACTCTGGCGCGTTTTCAACCGGCTTGGCCTATGCCACTTGGAATATTGGCGTCCGGCAACTGGGTGGTTCCCATGCGGCGGTTTACCAGAACATTGTGACTCTGGTTGCCGTACTGGGGGGTTGGCTATTCCTGCAAGAGCCGATCGTCGCTGCCCAAATTGCCGGTGGCGGAATCATGCTGGTCGGGCTCTATCTGATGCGCCGCGGCAGGCGTTAATCCACTCCGGGCCTTGGTCCCAACTCGGCCCAGTGCAGTTGGTCCAGCGTTGACTGCGAGGTTAGCCGTCAATCCCCCGCTACCAGTCCCCTGCCCCACTTCACCGGTGGGCATCAGTTTTGGCTGGCCGCCTCCAGCGACAGTTGCTTGACCCGTTTGACCATGGCAAACAGACCGTTTCGACGCTGTGGCGAAAGGTGCTGATTCAAACCGAGTTGGGCGAAGTACTGATTTTCGTCGAGTTGGAGAATTTCCTCCGGGGAGCGACGGTCGAAAACGGCGAGCAGGGCAACGATCAGGCCTTTGACAATCAAGGCATCGCTGTCAGCCTGGATCCGGACCTGCTTCCCGCCAGAGTCGGACTGCTGAATGGAAGTTGCCAGCCAGACCGTACTCATACACCCTTTGACGATGTTCTCGGGAGTCTTCAGCTCGGGAGGTAGTTCCGGGAGTTGTTTGCCCAGGTCGATCAGATAGTCGTAGCGTTCTTCCCAGTCTTCGAGGTCCTGGAATTCCTTGAGTAATTCGTCGAGCGTGGGAAGCATGATTGGTCGGCGTGATGACAGTGCGGACGGGAGGATCGGATTCAATCCTAATCCTAACCGCAAAAGATGGCAGGGGTTCATCAGGTGGCGAATGCGGGAAACAGGATCGCTGTTTTTGCCAGCCGAGGCGCAAAAAACTGGCCGGGGAGAATTTCCCCGGCCAAGCCATGGTTCGCGGACCGCTTTCGTTTTCTGAGTCGGTGGGCAAGCGCCTTATCGGTCGCGCGAAACCCGCTGCCGCTCACGGGTGCGGGTCACGCTCCGGCTCCGCTCCAGCTCGCGACCGAGTTGGCTGTCCGAGCCAAAGCCAACTCCAGCGCCGCCCACGGCTGTCTGCAGATACGTCCCGCCGTAGGTGGTGGGACCGGAGTAGCCCAGTCCGGTCGGTCCCATGTAGCCGAGCCCTGTGGGGCCGGAATAAGCTGGGACGGGATAGCTGGTGCCTGTCCCCCAGCCACCTGTCCCCCAGCCAATTCCTCCGCCACCTCCCCAAGGGTCGCCCCAGCCAGTCCCCCAATTCCCGCCGTACTGTCCCGATTGCACCAACGCCTCAAGCAAGGCGGTACGATGGCACATTTCCGCGAGGATCCGCTCGACGCGGCTGCTGCAACCGAGGTCCAATCCCAAAGGTCCAAAGTCGCGACGAAAGCCGCGAGCCCGGTCGACGAGACAGCGAAGTTCGTGCACTCGTTCGGAAAGGCAGGCGACTTCCTGTGGCAAGTCACAGATGCGACTTCGCGAGCGAGCGGCCGAGCGCACCCGGCGGGCGGCCTGCTCAACGCCGTTGCGAGCTGCGTTCAGTTCGCGAAAGAGACAGCTGCAATGAAAGTGATCGCGAAGTTCCGGCCGGAGTTCGTCCGCCAGGCAGCGAATTGCGTCAGCCTCGGCCTCGATTCGGCAGAGGTCGAGCGGTTGGCGGGCGGACAGTCCGCCTGCGACCAGCGCTCCCAACAACCAGGCTCCCAATCCAATTCTCAGGGCAATTCTTCTCATCGCGGCTCCTTCAGCGTCAGGGCTCATGTACTCGTTTCTTCGCGCGGCCGAGTCGGGTCGCGACTGCACCTGGCGAAGTCGACCAACATTTCCGGTCGACGAATGAGGACAGATGCAAGCCGTGCGCCAAATCGAGCGCAGTTGGCAGCTTCCTCAAAATTTGCCCAGTTTGCAATCGTCGGGCGGCTTGCAGATTTTCCAGCGCGGAGACTTGGCAACAGTTCGCCATCAAACTGACGGCGCGGCTGCGTTCAGTTTGATACCATCGACCTGGAGCGGGAGAAGAGCTGCCCTGAACGCTTTAACGGCTGCTCTGGCTTGAGAAAGCTGGAACGGCGGGTAAATTCTGAAGCCGAGGCCGATGTCGTTCGAGGCCGGGACTACAACGCTGGAAACCTCCATGCGATATCAAGGCTTTTTTATCAATCTGGCCGAGAGCGTTTCCCGCCGGGAGAACGTCGAGCGGCAATTGGCCCAGTTGCAACTGGGGCACCGGTATCGGCGGTTTGAGGCGATCCGCGGCGACCGCGCCGCCGAGCAACCGCAGACGACCCTTTCCCCGGGCCAACTGGGATGCTGGCTCAGTCACTTGGCGCTTTGGCGTGCAGCCGGCCAGACGACTGGGCATCTGCATATCCTCGAAGATGACGTTCGCCTGACCCCGCTGCTGATTCAAATCCTCGACCAGTTGGAACTGGACGAGTCGAGTTGGGACTTGCTGTTTACGGACGTTTACTTTCATCCGCCTCCGACACCCGAGCAGTTCATCCAGTTATGTCAGGCGCGGGAGGCGTTTCTGGAGAAGCGGAAGATCGCCTTGATTGACCTTCGCCGGCTCTCGTTTACCGGGACGACTTCCTACCTGGTCAACCGCCGAAGTTTGGTTCGACTGGAGAGTTTGCTCGCCGAGGGTTGGCGTCAAAACCAGACGATCGACGTGGCGATACAATCGCTGGTCCGACGAGGTGAATTGCGGGCGCGGCTGGTCTTTCCATTTCTCTCCACGCTCAGCCCGGAGCACGAGCTCTCAACCGCCGGGATGCAGGGACCGGCAACCCGGGCACTGGATACCTTCCGCCAGGCCTGGTTTTATGAGGCAGACCTCGCGGCCTTACGGCAGCGTCTGGGGGCGTGTCGCTGCCAGCCGGAGACCGGGCCGCTCCTGGAGTTGTACCTGCACGTCCTCCGCCAGGTACTTGGCACGGTTCATTCAGATGCGAATCGCCCGGGCTGACTTGTTTTCTGCTGCCTGGTTGATTCCACTATGGATGGCGGATGAAGGCCTGCCGCGGCGCGAGCTGCGGGCGGGTCGGTCGCGCCCATCGCAACTTCAAACGTTCGATCCTTCCCTGGCTTTTCGAGGAGCCCCTCACATGCGCGGCTTGGTCATCGGCTTGTTTTTAGCGGGACTGTTTTCGGGATGCCAACCGGCGACAAAATCCAAGCCCGAAACGCTGGTTACTGGGGGCTATGACCAAGCTGAGATGGAGCGGGCGATTGCGCAGGCCCGGAGCACCGTGGACCGTTTTGTAAAAGAAATCGAACAACCGACTGGCACCGATCACGCGGTCAAGGCTGCGGTGACCGACAAGGGCGAGGTCGAGCATTTCTGGTTGACCGATGTCAGTTACTCCAATGGTGTTTTCACCGGCAAGCTGGGAAATGAGCCGGGGTTAGTGAGCAATGTCCGGCTGGGACAGACGCTCACCGTGAAGCGCGAGGAAATTTCCGACTGGATGTTCATTCGCGACCGGAAAATGTACGGCAACTACACCATGGTGCCACTGTTGCCAACGCTGCCTCCCCAGGAGGCAGAGTTCTGGAGAAACTTCAGGGCTCCCGACCAACTCCCTTAGCCCCAACTCCCGGAGTTAATGCGTCACGGGCTGGGGATGGAGTGGCGCGGATTTGGCCCGCCGAGCCGACATCGGGGTGGAGCTCGTTTGCCGGTCCCGGCGAGACGCAGGGACGGTGGCGTTTACTCGTCAAGGTTGCTCAAGAGCGGCCAATCGGGCTCGGCTGGCAGCAATGTCGTTTGCTCGAGGACTTCCAAAGCAAGTTGCCGATAGTCTTCGGCTCCATGTGAGCTGCCAGCGTATTGAAAGATTGTCTGACCGTGACTGGGAGCCTCTGCGAGCCGAATATTGCGGCGGATTTTTGTTTCGAACGTGCTCGCCTCGGACCAGAGCCCGTTGCTGCGGCGCTCGTTGGCGAAGAACTCCTCGACCTCGGCAATCACTTCCTGGGCCAGCCGGGTGCCGCCTTCGAGCATGCAGAAAACGACCCCGGTCAGGGTGAGAACCGGGTTCAATCTTCGGGCCACCAATTCGATCGTGCGGAGCAACTTGCTGAAGCCGTGCAGGGCGAGATAGTGCGGCTGCATCGGCAGGAAGACTTCACCGGCGGTCGTCAGGGCGTTAAGCGTGAGGACGCCCAAAGATGGCGGGCAGTCGATAATCAGGTAGTCGAATTCTTCGGTATCGCGGCTGACCAACTCTCGCAGAATGATTTCGCGTCCAACTTCTCCCGCCAATTCCAGTTCGGTCGCGGCGAGATCGATGTGCGAGGGGACGACCCAAAGGTGGTCGTCAATTCGTTGGCGAGCCTGTTCAAGGGTCGCTTGCCCGGTGAGGCAGTGATAGATCGAGTTTTGACCGGCACCGAGCACGATCCCGAGATGCAAAGAGGCATGAGCCTGTGGATCGAGGTCGAGCAGGCAGACTCGCTGGCCTTGTTCGGCGAGTGCAGCTGCCAAGTTGACTGCCGTCGTGGTCTTTCCGACCCCACCTTTCTGATTGATGATCGCAATCCGTCGCATTGCCCGTTGGCTCCCTGCCCGACCATGTGGTTGCTTGCCGCAGGACGCTGTTGCGTCGCGGGGCGGGGAGTATAGCGGGCTGCGAAGGGTTGCTCCAGCCGAGAAAATCGGGCCTTGAGCGACAGAAGCTGGGCAAGCCGGGGGCCTTGGGTTGGCAGCCGATCCACGCCCGCTCAGCGGCCTGGCACTGGTCACCGGTCGAACCCTCCGCCCGCCTTGTTCCCGGACTCACTCAATCATCGGCAGGTCAAGCCCGTTTCGCTTGGCGCAATCGATGGCGATTTCATATCCGGCATCTGCATGGCGCATCACGCCGGTAGCGGGGTCATTGAAAAGCACGCGGGCGATTCGAGCGTCCGCCTCGGCGGTTCCATCACAACAGATGACGACCCCCGAGTGCTGTGAATAGCCCATGCCGACTCCGCCCCCGTGATGCAGACTGACCCAGGTTGCTCCACTGGCGGTATTGAGCAAGGCATTCAGCAGCGGCCAATCGCTGACTGCATCCGAGCCGTCGAGCATCGCTTCGGTTTCGCGGTTGGGACTGGCGACACTGCCGGAGTCAAGATGATCGCGACCGATGACAACGGGCGCGGAGAGTTCGCCGCGGCGCACCATTTCATTGAACGCCAGACCGAGCCGATGTCGCTGACCGAGTCCCACCCAGCAGATCCGGGCGGGGAGACCCTGAAATTGGATTCGCTGGCGAGCCATATCGAGCCAGTTGTGCAAGTGCGGGTCGTCGGGGATCAGTTCCTTGACTTTGGCATCGGTGCGATAGATATCTTCGGGGTCTCCGGAGAGCGCAGCCCAGCGGAAGGGGCCAATACCTTGGCAGAACAGCGGACGAACATAAGCGGGGACAAAGCCTGGAAAATCAAAGGCGTTGGCGACACCCTCCTCGAGGGCGACCTGGCGAATGTTGTTACCGTAGTCGAAAACCGGGATCCCCCGGGAATGGAATTCGAGCATGGCCCGCACATGGACTGCCATGGAGCGGCGAGCGGCGGCGACGACGGCCTGGGGGTCGCTCTGCCGAAGGCTGCGGGCCTTCTCCAGCGACCAACCAGCCGGCAAGTAGCCGTTGAGCGGGTCATGGGCAGACGTTTGGTCGGTCACGGCGTCGGGACGAATTCCTCGGCGTACCATTTCGGGGAGGAGTTCAGCTGCGTTGCCCAAGACCCCAATCGAAACGGCTCGTCGATCGCGACAGGCCTGTTGAATCTGCTCGAGAGCTGCGTCGAGGCTGGGCGCCGCGTGGTCGAGGTAACCGGTATCGAGCCGTTTTTGAATTCGGGTTTCATCGCATTCAATTGCCAGCATGGAGGCGCCGGCCATGGTCGCAGCGAGCGGTTGGGCGCCGCCCATGCCGCCCAAACCTGCAGTCAGAATCCACTTGCCGGCGAGATCGCCGCCGAAGTGAGTTCTTCCCATCGAGACAAATGTCTCGTAGGTGCCTTGGACGATTCCCTGGCTGCCGATGTAAATCCACGAGCCGGCGGTCATTTGACCGTACATCATCAGTCCCAACCGGTCGAGATGATGGAAGTGTTCCCAGGTTGCCCAGTGCGGGACGAGGTTGCTGTTGGCGATCAGGACGCGCGGCGCGTCGGGATGAGTGCGGAAGATGCCGACTGGCTTTCCGCTTTGCACCAGGAGCGTCTGATCGGCTTCGAGCCGTCGCAGCGATGCGACGATTCGGTCGAAACATTCCCAGTTCCGCGCGGCCCGCCCGATCCCGCCGTAGACGACAAGGTCTTCGGGGCGCTCGGCGACCTCCGGGTCGAGATTGTTCATCAGCATCCGGAGGGGTGCTTCCGTCAGCCAACTGCGACAGCTGAGCTGGGAGCCGGTCGGGGACTTGATGACGCGGGGCGAAGGAGGTGATTCGAGAAGGCTCATGGTTCCGGCTTTGTGCTGGGGGACGGAAGTGGGGGCGAGCGATGGCCGAACGCCTGCCCGGCAAATCGAGCACCGTGAATCGGCACCGTGAATCGAGCACCGAGAATCGGCACCTTAATTCTGCACTATGATAACGCAACCGGGGGAATCCCGGCCGGCTGATTGGTGTTCCGAACCGCAGGAAGCTCTCGAATGTCACGACACTTTGAATTCCGGTCCGGCGTTTTGCCGCTGTTGGTCAGCATCCCGCATGCGGGGACTGACTTGCCGGACGGGTTTGCCGAACGCTTGACCGATTCGGCTCGGAGGCTGCCGGATACCGATTGGTTTGTCGACCGGCTGTACGACCTGCCGCTGCTCGGGGAAGCGTCGATGATTGTCGCCCGAACCAGCCGCTACGTCGTTGATCTGAATCGGCCGCCGGGGGATGAGAGCCTCTATCCGGGACAGAGCACGACCGGGCTTTGTCCATTGGTTC
>Ga0315905_10004959_pt1 | contig 13603 bp, 9 predicted proteins | sample LakEriMetagenome_5_FD_203522 | JGI IMG/M metagenome (GOLD analysis project Ga0315905, IMG submission 203522) | Freshwater fungal communities from buoy surface, Lake Erie, Ohio, United States - Buoy 4 MA121 | ecosystem: Environmental > Aquatic > Freshwater > Lake | place: USA: Lake Erie, Ohio... | reverse complement strand
CAGTGGGACAAGTCCACCGATCAAATGCCGGTCTTTGGCACACAAGCGTCACGCTTCAATGATGATGGCGTCACCGCGCTGTATCAGGGTCTGTTGCCGCGCCTGACAGAATTAGGACTCAACATCAAGCCCGGCAAGCTCGCGCCCGTGACCGTGCGTTTTTCTTCGGGCCGCAATGCCATCGTGCCGCCGGCACGCAGTCGTTATCTGGCGGAGATTGCCGACACACTGCGCGCGTATCACCGCCGCGTGAGTAAACAAACAGTTATCGCGCGCGAGCGTCAGCAACTGAGCGAAGCCAAACGGCTGATGCTCGCTGCCGGCAAAACCGTGGACATGGATGATCTGATTACGCAGCGCGATAACGCGCTCGATAGCGAAGCGAAAAACTTGCTGACCCAATGGCCCGCTGTGCAAGCGACCTATTCGGGTGATGAGCATGTCGTCAAAATCCGCGACAAAGAAATCCGTACGCGTCTTGAATGGGAAACCTTATCAGGCAATCGCATTCGCAAAGTATCGCTACCGAAATATGCGGATCAGGGTGATCTGCTCGGTTGGTTGATGAAAGAAAATCTCCCCGGCAGCTTTCCGTATACCGCCGGTGTGTTTCCATTCAAGCGCGAGAACGAAGATCCGACGCGTATGTTCGCCGGCGAAGGTGATGCATTCAGAACCAATCGTCGCTTCAAGCTGGTGTCCGAAGGTATGCCGGCCAAACGTTTGTCTACTGCATTTGATTCGGTGACGCTGTATGGCGCTGATCCTGCGCTACGTCCCGACATTTACGGCAAAGTGGGTAACTCCGGTGTGTCGATCGCCACGCTGGATGACATGAAGGTGCTGTACGAGGGCTTTGATCTGTGCGACCCAACCACGTCGGTATCCATGACTATCAACGGTCCCGCGCCGACCATCCTTGCGATGTTCATGAATACGGCGATTGATCAGCAACTCGCCAAGTTCAAAACAGAAAAAGGGCGCGAGCCCACGGCGGAAGAAGCAGCAGAAATCCGCGCGTGGGTGCTGCAGAATGTGCGCGGCACGGTGCAGGCCGATATTCTGAAAGAAGATCAGGGGCAAAACACCTGCATCTTCTCCACCGAATTCTCTTTGAAAGTGATGGGCGACATTCAGCAGTATTTCGTCGATCACAAGGTACGTAATTTTTATTCCGTGTCGATCTCGGGCTATCACATTGCCGAGGCCGGTGCGAATCCGATCTCGCAGCTGGCGTTCACACTCTCCAATGGCTTCACCTTTGTTGAGGCCTATCTGGCGCGTGGCATGTCGATTGATGATTTCGCACCAAATCTGTCGTTCTTCTTCTCCAATGGCATGGACCCGGAATACACCGTGCTGGGCCGGGTGGCGCGTCGCCTGTGGGCCGTGGCCATGCGCGAGAAATACGGTGCAAATGATCGCTCGCAGAAACTGAAATATCACATTCAGACCTCCGGTCGTTCGCTGCATGCACAAGAGGTTGATTTCAACGACATCCGCACCACGCTGCAGGCGCTGATTGCGATTTACGACAACTGCAACTCCCTGCATACCAATGCCTATGACGAAGCGATCACCACGCCGACCGATGAATCCGTACGCCGCGCGCTGGCGATTCAGCTGATCATCAACCGCGAATGGGGTCTGGCAAAAAATGAAAACTCCAGTCAGGGCTCCTTCATCATTGAAGAACTCACTGATCTGGTCGAAGAAGCCGTGTTGCAAGAATTCGAGCGCATCGCCGAACGCGGCGGTGTGTTGGGCGCCATGGAAACCGGCTATCAGCGCGGCAAAATTCAAGAAGAATCCATGCTCTACGAGCACAAGAAACACGACGGCAGCCTGCCGATCATTGGCGTCAACACCTTCCGTAATCCCAAGGGCGACACAGTCGTTCAACAGCTGGAGCTGGCGCGCTCGACCGACGATGAAAAGCAATCGCAGTTGCAACGCCTTGCAGATTTCCATGCGGCCCACAGCGACGCGGCCAAGCAATCACTGGCTGCGCTGCAAGAAGCTGTGATTCGTGACGAGAATGTCTTTGCTCAGTTGATGGCAGCGGTGCGCGTGTGCTCACTCGGCCAGATTACCGATGCGCTTTTCGAGGTGGGTGGACAGTACCGGCGCAGCATGTGATTCGGCGGCGATGAATGTACCCCACTGAATCAGCGCTGGCCGATACCATTGCCGCGATTAACATCGCGGCTTATACCAAAACCCGCAATCATCTCGATGGCAAGGTCACGCGTCTCTCCCCGTACCTGACGCATGGCCTTGTGTCGATTCCATCGCTGTTCAAGCGACTGCCCAAGCTAACGCTCGAGGACAAGCTCGCCTTTGAGTTTGGCTGGCGTGAATTTTTTCATCATGTCTGGCACCGCGCTGGCGATGCGATTTTTAGTGACATGCGCACGCCTTTACCCGGCATTCAATACAGCGACACACTCCCCGACGATATCCGCGAAGGTCGCACGGGTCTGCCCGTGATCGATCGCGCAGTACATACGCTCTATCAAACAGGCTATCTGCATAACCATGCGCGCATGTGGCTCGCTAGTTACACAGTTCATCTGCGCAAAGTGCACTGGCGGGTTGCTGCCGATTGGATGTACGGCCATCTGCTGGATGGCGATCTGGCATCGAATCATTTGTCTTGGCAGTGGATTGCAGCGACCTTCAGCAGCAAGCCGTATTTATTTAATGCAGAGAACGTCGCCAAGAATGCAGCTCAGGCCTGGCATTGCCCACGCAGCGTGATCGACACAAGCTATGAAGCACTGGAAACGATTGCGCGCAGCCAGACAACGGTGGGTATCCATCCATCCTTATTGGGCATCAGCGAGCCGGCACTCAGCGTCCCACCCGATAGCCTGAGCGCTGATAAAAATACGCTGAGCCATGCCCGTCAGGTGCAACTGGTGCATCCCTGGATGCTCGCAGACTCTCCGTTAGATGGGCTTCGGCTGGGCGTGATTCATCGCCCCTTTCATGAGCGCTTCCCGTGGTCGCAACAGCGATGGGATTTCGTCATGCAGCGCATGCAGGCTGTCACCGACCATATCTTCGTCGGTGATCTGACAGAACTCAGTACAATGTTCGGCAATGCTGCCGACATCAGTTCGGTGGCCACATTTAATCCTGGTTATCGCGAATTGCTACCCGTGCTTTGCTCTGACTTGCAAGATTCACCACGCCAGTTTCCTGATCCCGAAAAGGCCTGCCGTTCGTTTTCGGCGTTCTGGAGTTTTTGCACCGCCGCTTCTACGGACGCGCCTCGGCGCACCTGGCATCGATGACATCACCCGGCATAGCCGTTGTCTGGTTCAAACGTGATCTGCGGGTTTTCGATCATGTGCCGTTGTTCGAAGCCAGTCGTCATTCCGCCGTGCTGCCCCTCTATGTGTATGAACCAGAACTTCTCCGTGCGCCAGATTGCGCTACTCAGCATGTCGCCTTCATCAATGAATGCCTCGAAGATCTGGATCAGGCGCTGGCCGGTCGTGGCAACTCGCTGCTTATTCTTCATGGTGAGATCACCTCCGTTTTGCAGCGCGTCCGTGAGCAGTTTGGTCATTTCACGCTCTACTCGCATGAAGAAACCGGCAACGCCATCAGCTATGCCCGCGATCGCCGCGTAGCAGACTGGTGTCAATCACAAGGTCTGCGCTGGAAAGAATATCCGTGCAATGGTGTCGTACGGCGGCTGGCGTCGCGTGATAACTGGGCCAGCCAATGGATGCAGCGCATGCGCGCGCCAGTGCTTAATGCACCTGACTTTCTGCGTTCGACCGGTAAGACCCTATCGCCCTCCGGCATCATGACGCCGCGCCAACTGGGATTGGATGGGCCGGACAAACCGCTGCGACAGCGTGGTGGCCGGCGCGTGGCTTCGAAGCAGGTAAAAGAATTTTTCAGTCAACATCTCGCCGACTATCGCTATGCGATGTCCAGCCCACTGACCGCTGAAACTGCCTGTTCGCGTATGTCACCGTACCTGGCGTATGGCGTGCTGTCGGTGCGTGAGCTAATGCACAAGATCTGGAAAACGCGCGAACAACTTCAGGCGCTGCCGGAAACGGTACGACCCTCGGGCACGCTGGCGAGCTTGAAATCTTTCGAAAGCCGCTTGCACTGGCATTGTCATTTCATTCAAAAACTCGAATCTGAACCAGATATCGAGATGCGCAATGTGCATCGCGGATTTGACGGACTGCGTGAGCCACATTTCAATCAAGATTATTTCGAACGCTGGTGCGCAGGCGAAACCGGCTTTCCGCTGATTGATGCCTGCATGAAGATGCTTGCGCAGACGGGCTGGATTAACTTTCGCATGCGCGCCATGCTAATCAGCTTTTCCAGCTATCAGCTTTGGAATCACTGGCGTGAGCCAGCATTGCATCTGGCGCGCGAATTTCTGGACTACGAACCCGGCATCCACTATTCGCAAATACAAATGCAATCGGGCGTTACCGGCATTAACACGCTGCGTATCTACAATCCAGTCAAGCAGGCGCAAGACCAGGACCCGAAAGGTATTTTCGTGCGGCGCTGGCTGCCCGAGCTCAAACGCGTACCGGATGCCTTCATCTTCGAACCTGCCACCATGCCACTGGACCTGCAAAAGGAACTGAAATTCCTGATTGGTCCTGACTACCCGGAACCCATCGTCGATCATTTGACTAGCGCAAAACTGGCGCGCGAACTACTGTGGTCCATGCGTCGTGATCCTAAGATGCGCGCAGAAGCACGTCAGGTCTTCGTCAAACATGGCAGTCGCAATCCGATGCGCGAGGGCCGCTCGCGCTCCTCTGCCAAGTCATCCGCAGATAAGGCCGCAGAGCCCCAACCTCAATTGCCGCTGGCACTGGATTAAGCGATGTTCCTCGGCATACTCAGTGCGGGTACTGCATTTACTTTGTGGGGCATTTTTCCGCTGTATCTCAAGCTGCTCAAAAGCGTACCCTCGCTCGAAATACTGTCGCATCGGGTCATGTGGTCGGCGATTTTTCTTGGGCTGATTCTTGCCCACCGACGTCAATGGGACTGGATGCAAAGCATACGCGCACGACCGCGCATCGCATTGGCGTTTGTCACGAGTGCGGCCATGCTGGGCGCGAACTGGGTGATCTACATCTGGGCGGTGAATGCGGATCGTATTGTCGACGCCAGCCTCGGTTATTTCATCGCACCCTTATTCAATGTGCTTTTTGGCGTACTGCTGGGCGAGCGATTGAAACCACTGCAGTGGACAGCGATTGCGCTGGCCGGTGGCGGCGTCGCTTGGCTCACACTTAGCACCGGAGAATTGCCCTGGATAGGGCTGGTGCTTGCGATCACCTTCAGCCTGTATGGTCTGATCCGCAAAACCGCCGCGCTGGGCGCGCTGGAAGGTCTGAGCGTAGAGACCTTGGTGATGCTGCCGCTGGCGGCGCTCTTTCTTCTGCTGCCCGATAGTGGTTCTTCGCATGCCTTTGCCAGTGGCAGTGTGTCTTTGATGCTCATGCTCGTGGCCGCCGGACCAGTCACGGCCGTGCCACTGCTCTTGTTTGCTTTCGGTGCGCGCCGCATTCCATTGTCAGTCGTCGGGCTTTTGCAATATATCGGCCCGAGTATCCAGATGATGCTGGGGGTGTGGCTGTATCACGAGGCTTTCGGCATCAACCGGCAGATAGGCTTTGCGCTAATCTGGACTGCGCTGGCTTTATACTCGGTCGAAGCGCTGTGGCGGGCATGGCGACCGGCAGCAGCCAATCCCTCCGCCGACCGAGACGGTCAATGACGCGCACGTAACGGGCACGTGAGGCGTACCTACGGCATACCCAACGTGCAACGAAGGCGCACCCAACGCGTACCTAAGGCGGTGACGGCCGGAGCCGGAGCCGCAGCCACAGCGCCGGCCGTTCATTGAATACCATCCCACACGCAATCAAGCACCAATAAATCACTGCACACGCTGTACCGGCTTGCTGGCTTACGTTATCCTCGCGCTTTGCCGACGACCGGCTTTTCAGATCAATTTTTCCTTCGTTCCCCATGGCCAATTACGTTTACACAATGAACCGCGTGGGCAAGATCGTCCCGCCCAAGCGCCAGATTCTCAAAGATATTTCCCTGTCCTTTTTCCCTGGCGCCAAGATCGGTGTACTGGGCCTGAACGGCTCGGGTAAATCGACGCTGCTCAAAATCATGGCCGGTATCGACAAGGATATCGAGGGCGAAGCCATCCCCATGCCGAACCTGAAGATCGGTTATCTGCCGCAGGAACCGCAGCTCGACCCGACCATGACAGTGCGTCAGGAAGTCGAAAGCGGACTGGGCGAAGCCTTCGAAGCGCGCGCCAAGCTTGATGCGGTCTACGCCGCCTACGCTGAAGAAAATGCCGACTTCGATGCGCTGGCCACCGAACAGGCGCGGCTTGAAGCCATCATCGCGGCCAGCGATGGCGGCAATCTGGATCTGCAGCTTGAAGTCGCCGCCGATGCGCTGCGCCTCCCGCCATGGGACGCCAGCATTGCGGTGCTGTCCGGTGGCGAGAAGCGGCGCGTGGCCTTGTGCAAGCTGCTTCTGTCCAAGCCTGACATGCTGCTGCTGGACGAACCGACCAACCATCTTGATGCCGAGTCCGTCGACTGGCTTGAGCAATTCCTGCAGCGCTTTCCCGGCACCGTAGTCGGCATTACGCACGATCGCTACTTCCTCGACAACGCCGCCGAGTGGATACTCGAACTCGACCGTGGTCACGGTATTCCGTGGAAAGGCAATTACAGCTCGTGGCTAGAGCAAAAGCAGGACCGGCTCAAGCAAGAAGAGGCCTCTGAATCAGCACGCCAGAAAGCGCTGCAAAAAGAATTGGAATGGGTGCGCCAGAATCCGAAAGGCCGGCAAGCCAAAAGCAAGGCGCGTATCGCCCGCTTCAATGAAATGTCCGAACACGAATACCAGAAACGCAATGAAACACAGGAAATCTTCATTCCCGTGGCAGAGCGACTGGGCAATGAAGTCATTGAATTTAATAATGTCAGTAAAGGCTATGGTGATCGTTTGCTGATCGATAATTTGTCGTTCCGCATTCCGCCCGGCGCCATCGTCGGCATCATCGGTCCCAATGGCGCGGGCAAGTCGACTTTGTTCAGCATGCTGGCCGGCAAAGAGCAGCCGGACAGTGGCGAAATCACGGTCGGCTCGACCGTCCGGCTGTCGCTGGTGGATCAGTCGCGCGATATTCTCAACGATAAGAAAACCGTCTTTGATGATGTCTCGGAAGGCGCCGATATCCTGACCGTGGGTCGCTTTGAAATGTCATCACGCGCCTATCTGGGTCGTTTCAATTTCAAGGGCGGCGATCAGCAAAAACTGGTGGGCAATCTGTCGGGTGGCGAACGCGGCCGGCTGCATATGGCCAAGACCTTGCTCATGGGCGGCAACGTCCTGATGCTGGATGAACCCTCCAACGATCTTGATATCGAAACCCTGCGCGCGCTGGAAGACGCCTTGCTCGAATTTGCCGGCAGCGTGCTGGTGATCTCGCACGATCGCTGGTTCCTTGACCGTATCGCCACGCATATTCTGGCGTTCGAAGGCAATTCGCAAGTGACTTTCTTCGACGGGAATTATCAGGAATACGAAGCGGACAAGAAAAAGCGCCTCGGTGAAGAAGGCGCTAAGCCGAAACGTATTCGTTACAAGCCGCTGCGTACCTGATTTATTGGCCGGGAGTGATGTTGGTAGATGATGAGTTGCCAACATCACTTACAGAGCAAACTGCGCCGTATCTGCGGAGTAGGTCTGCAACTTCTTGATGGCCACCGGCGAGCGCAATATCAAGCGCCCCACCAGACGGCCCTCGAGCGGCCAGCTGAGATTTAATAAAACCAAAGCCTAGCAATAATTGCACGACTTCTTTGTGCCCACCTTGTGCCGCGTACATCAAAGCATTTGCTCCTGAGGCGCTCTTCGCTTGTATCAGTGCAACGCCATGAATTGAATTCAGTAAAGTCTTCGCCGCCTCTGCTCGCCCTTTGAATGCAGCAACCATCAGCGCATTGGACCCACGAGCACTGCTAGCTTGTACTAGAAGGTCTGCTTGAGGTGATGCCAATAAAGTCTTTACTACATCCGTATGACCTTGTTTTGCTGCAAAAATCAGCGCATTGAATCCATCCTGCATCTTGCAATTCACCAGTTTTTCTGCATAGGGTGATGCGAGCAAAATGTTTACTACACCCACATGCCCCTGATGTGCAGCGAGTACAAGCGCGTTAGCTCCGGTTCGGTAGGAACCCATCGCCAATAATCTCGCATACGGTGATCCCAGCAAAAATCTCACCGTTAGCTCATGCCCATGTGCTGCGGCAAGTGCCAGTGGATTACTGCCATCTATATTTTCTTTTGTTTCATGTGAAGCAAAAATCTGCTCTTTTGCTGAACTCAACCCCAGCAGCATTACCACACTGACCAAAGATCCGTTTGCTGCCGCGCGACTTAACGGCAGCGTCCCATACTTGGATTTCTGCATGGCCATCTCGCTTCCAGAAGACAAATTCAGCAGCAAATCTTGCGTGAAAATGTCATTTTTGCCGATGGCGTGAAATAGTGCATTTTTACGTTCCGCATCAGCCACCATCGCGATCTCGCTCGCACCTGGGCCATGCAAAATAAGTTGTATAACTTCCCTATCATCTGCAAGGATTGCTGCACGCAGCTCGCCTGCTTTTTGGGCAATCAAGGCCTGAGTCGAATTTTCATTCGCAACTCCCGTCGAAGTCTCGCCAGCGGGCAACTGCGGTGGAACTGAATCATGACTATCAGGAACGCTTGGCCAGACAACACGGATTAAGGGCCGCTCCGCAATCGTTCTCATGACTGGACGCACCGTTGCAGCGTCATCAGCTAACGTCTCGGTATTTATTTGACGATCTACATTCTGAGGACGAGAGAAAGGTTGAAAGGCAGACTGTTTGTGGCCAAAGCTTTGGTCGAAGCTACGTTTCATAATAATTTCTCTATAAAATTGAATTTTTATGAGTCAATGATTTCTGACAATAGTTCCCACATTCATCTGATATTTTTGTCCAGCTTTATGTTCTCAGAACTGAAACAGACTTTCATCGCGGCACATGACAGCATTAGCACTAAGATGGTCGCGTGTCTTGTCGATGCGCGCGGCGCCAAGGCAAAACGTATTCTTTACAAGCCACTGTCTGGCTGATTTATTGGCCGGGGTCAGTCGGCGTTATCGACTGATCACCGGCCTTGCTCTGCGTCGCAACAGCGCCATATCGAATCAATACCTCCGCTAAGGTTAAAAAGCCTTTCTTAATGACGTTGTCGATTGTGCAGCGCTCACAATAAATACCGGCCAGCTGTTCCTCGACAAAGCCAAATTCAAGCAAAGTACACGTCACGGCTGCTTGATTTTTAAACGCAGCAAACATCAGCGCATTTAATCCATCCTTGTTCCTTTGTTTCACCAGCGCTTGCCCATAGTCAGATGCCAACAGAACCCTGACCACATCCTCATGGCCCTTTTGTGCCGCAACCATCAACGCATTAATTCCATCTTTTCTTTGTAACAGCGCAGCAGCATAGGGCGACTCCAGCAAAATATTGACTACGGATTCATGGCCTTTATCAGCCGCGGCTAACATCGCATTCATTTGCTTGTCAGGTCTGCTTTGGGTCAGCTCTGGGGCGTACGGTGATGCGAGCAAAGCCCCAACTACGCCAGGATGCCCATGCCATGCCGCAAACTCTAGCGCATTGAATCCAGCCTTGTTCTTGCCTTGTGCCAGTCCCGCACCGTAGGGTGACTGCAATAAAATCTCAACCACTGCGTCGTGACCCTTCGCAGCAGCGAACAGCAGCGGATTAAAACGTATATCGTCAGAGTAAACGTGCTTGTTCGCTACATTAACTTCCAAGATCCGAATCACCGCAAGCACTGACCCCATCGCTGCAGCATGGCTTAAAGGGAACATCCCAGCCTTGGATCCCTGCATAACCAACTTGCTGCTGCTCGTCAGCGAACATAAATAGTCCATCGTCAGAATGTCATTTTTTTGAATGGCGTAAAACAAGGCATTTTTGCCTTGATCATCCGTCGCCACCGCAATCTTGCTGGCGTCCTGATCACTCAGGATGTCCAAGATCACATCGCTGTTACTCGTCCGAATTGCTGAACGCAATTCATCAGCTTTGGCAGCAATGCGCTCTTGATCAAAACTTGAGATCGCCTCCCGTGGTGGTGTCGATACTGCTGAACTGCTGTTGGAAAACTTCGGCAGAATGATATAGACAGAAACTCGTGGCGCAATGGACTTCATCACGGGTTGGCCAACCCCAAGCCCGGGTGGTTGCGTTGAGGGGTACGATGGCGCGTCCACTCGAGGTTTTTGTGGGACGGGCTGAAAAATAGACCGTGCTGAACCGATAGCGGTTTCTAAAGTGCGTTTCATGATGATTAATCCGTAAAATCAAGTCCAGATGGGTAGATAATTTCTAGGTTTAGTTCCCATGTATCCGATATAACAATCAATACCAAAGACCTATGACGTCAAATGCCCCTCCCACTGCGATTGCCACGCTGGATATCGGCGGTACCAAGATGGCTGCCTGCATTGCCGATGCCAGCGGTCCGCTGCTGCGCGTGGTGCAGTCAACCTTCAAATCCGGCACACCAGACACGATCGCACGTCAGGGATTGCGCCTGATCGACGAGTGCTGCCGGCAACTGCACATAGATCCCGCTGCGTTTCAGTCTGTTGGCGTGAGCAGCTGCGGCCCGTTCGAGTGGCGTGACGGCGCCACCGGCATCATTCCACCCAATCTGTGCGGCGGTCTGCCCAATGGTGACGATCTACCGAACGACTGGACCTTCCTGCCGCTGGAATCGGTACTGCGCGAGCGGTTTACCACGGTACGCATCGCGAATGACTGTGTCGCAGCGCTGCATGGCGAGCGCACATTTGGTACGGCGTCCGCAAATTCGATCTATGTCACCTGGAGCACCGGCATTGGCTTTGGCTTGTGTGTCGATGGCCACATCCTCAATGGCAAGGCAGGTAATGCAGGGCACGCGGGCCATATGCTGTTGTCCAACATGTCGGAGGCGCTGTGCGGCTGCGGCAATCGCGGCGATCTGGAAGGCATGATAGGCGGGCGTAATTTCGGCAAACACCTCGGCAAGCCACTTGAGGTCATCTTTAGTGATGCGCAACGTGGTGATGTCCCTGCGCTGCAGGTTGTGCAAGAAGCTGCCCGCTGGTTCGGTCGTGCGCTGTATAACCTGACGACCATTCTCGATACGGAAGCCATTTTCGTTGGCGGCAGTGTGTGGCGGCACAATGAAGCGCTGCTAGCGCCGCTAGTGCAGCAGGAAATCACCGATCGATTCCCCGCACTCACGCGCGGCGTGACGGTGCAGGGCGCAACGCTGGGCGAGCTAGTCACCGACATGGGCGCATTCGCGCTAGTGATGCCGTCAATGTGGGTAGGCGACTGGCGCTTGCGCCGCACGTGGGAAACGCTTCGATCGGAGCCCATTGCGGACACTCACTGAGACACTCACTGAGACACCTAATGAGACACCTGCTGAGACACCAGCGCCGTTTCTCACGCCATGCAGCCAAAGCCGCTACAATCCTCCGTCAAAAATAGTATCGGAGATCGCTTGTCCTCCCTCTTCCCTGAACCGCTGGTTATCACCGAGCTGCGCAAATCCTTTGGCGAGCGCAAGGCTGTCGATGGCGTGAGCTTTACGGTTGGCGCTGGCGAATTCGTCGCGCTGCTGGGCCCAAATGGCGCCGGCAAATCCACACTGTTCCAGATGCTGTCGGGCCTGTTCGTACCCGATGCAGGCACGGCAAGCGTGACGGGTTTCGATATCGGCAAAGATCCAATCGCCGCACTCGCACGTCTGGCCATCGTCTTTCAGCAGCCGGCACTCGATCTGGATCTATCAGTCGAGGCAAACATGCGCTTCCAGACCGACCTGCATGGCATTCCCCGCAATGAGTCAAAAATTCGTATCACACAGTGGCTGGAACGTTTCGGCCTGACCGATCGCGCCAGCGAAACCTGCCGTCAGCTGTCTGGCGGCACCCGTCGCAAGGTGGAGTTGGCCCGCGCGCTTTTGTCCGAACCACAGTTGCTGCTGATGGATGAAGCCACAGTCGGCATTGATCCTGCCTCGCGCGCATCGATACTGACTGATGTGAAAGCTTTGTGTCGCGAGCGTGGCATGGGCGTCCTGTGGGCCACACATCTGGTGGATGAAGCCGAAGCGGCTGACCGTATTGTCGTCATGGCCGCAGGCAAAGTTCGATTCGAAGGCCAACCGAAAGAACTCGTCAAACAAAGCGGGCACAGCAATCTGACCGACGCCTTTCTGAATCTCACGCGCGCAGAGGGCAAACCATGAAGCTACTGCATGCACGTCTGGCGCTGGCGGCCATTACTGGTCGCGAAGTGCATAAATTCCTGCGTCAACCAGGCCGACTTGCGTCGTCGCTGGTGCGACCGCTGCTGTGGATGGTGGTATTTGCTGCAGGCTTTCGGCAGATGCCGGATCTCGGCAATGTGATGCCTTTCAATCCCGACCTCGACTATCGTCTGTACATGGTGCCAGGGCTTGCACTGATGGTCTGTCTGTTCAATGGCATGCAGTCCTCACTAGCGATGGTCTATGACCGCGAGATGGGCGTCATGCGTCTCTTGCTGACCGCACCGCTGCCACGCGGCTATCTGCTGGCCTGCAAGCTCGCCGGTGGCGCTTTCTTGTCTGTGCTACAGGCCTTGGCCTACATGATCATCGTGGTGGTCTGGGGCATCGGCCTCTCGCCCTGGCAGGTGCTGAATGCACTGCCCGCACTGGTGCTGGGCGCGCTGATGCTGTCGGCGTTTGGTCTGATGCTGTCGGTGTATATCAAGCAGCTGGAGAATTTTGCGGGCACGATGAATTTCGTGATCTTCCCGATGTTCTTTTTGTCCTCCGCCCTGTATCCGATTCAGCGCATGCAAAACGCGGGGGCTGAGTGGATTTATCAGGTTTCTTCCTTCAATCCGTTCACGCACGCAGTCGAGGCACTGCGCTATGCGCTGTACGGAAAAATCGCGCCGCTGTCGCTGGCGGTGGTCGTGGTCTCGTCGCTGGTGTTTTATATGGTCGCGGCTGCCGGCTACGATCCGCAGCGGGGGCTGGTGAAGTCTGGCCGGGGCTGAGCTACCGGCCGCGCCGTATCACCCCCATCACCGGCTGCCCACCAATTCGTCGTCGGGCAGTTTGCTTCTTTGCGAAATCAAATTTTTATTCGAATTTTTGTGCGTTTATCGGAACAAATTTGCAAAAACCGCCACAGATTTTAGCGCTTCAACGCCCGTCCGCTGGAGTGAAGCCATTTTCTCTGATTGGATTTTGCGAGCATGAGCCGACCCATACCTTCCCCAAATACCGTCCGCATCGACCGTAATGCTCTCGATCAAGATGCGTTAAATGAGCTAAAGACCTTTCAACGTGGACTTGGGAAAAATGATCGCGTTGTCACCAGCTATTCAGGTAATACCACCATTTATACAAAACTCACGGAGTCGGCAGCAGAAAAAT
>Ga0315905_10004958_pt1 | contig 13604 bp, 2 predicted proteins | sample LakEriMetagenome_5_FD_203522 | JGI IMG/M metagenome (GOLD analysis project Ga0315905, IMG submission 203522) | Freshwater fungal communities from buoy surface, Lake Erie, Ohio, United States - Buoy 4 MA121 | ecosystem: Environmental > Aquatic > Freshwater > Lake | place: USA: Lake Erie, Ohio... | reverse complement strand
TTTCGCATTAGGCATTTTCGAATTAGGTATATATGATATATAAAGTTTTTCGAGTATATTGGTTGAGTCATATGGGACGTGGCTGCTGTTTCAGCGCCTCGATGATTCCTCTAAAGACTCGGACATTCCAAAGAATGTTCCTTTTGCGTTTGCAATAAACAACCGACACACACACGTATGCGACGTCCGAATCCGGCCTCCAGACTTTGGGTTTAATTTTCCTTAACATATTTTTAAGGCCCAGTGCCCCCCTTGACTGGAAGAGTCATCACAGTGGTGGAGGGGCAACGGAGGCTTATGATGTTGGGAGACGGGCGCAGGACCCTCAGGCTTTGCAGGCTTCTGTAGTGAGCAGGATCCGGTTTCGGCAGCTCCTGGGCGCGCTGGGTCAGCCCAGGTCCGCCTCTGCCTCTTTCCCGCTGCACGTCTGAGTCAGTGGGGCTGACGGCTTTGCGAGCCAGCGGGATCGCACGGCTAGCCGAGTGTCTTGACTCTGCCAATGTCAACGCCCGCGCGGGCCCTGTGCTGCCAAGTGGTGCAGCCTGACAGACTCGAGGGCGAGATACGCACGCTCCGCAAACCACAAAGCATCCTGGTGAAGGCTGACTAGTGCGGCTTACAGGCCAGATGAAACAAGCCAGCGTACTGTGCGCGCTGCTGTTCACGGCCCAGCTCATCACGATCAACACGCAATACTACGCGGGCCTTCAAAATGGGCTCCGATACGTGAGTGCACTGCCTTTTTGCATTTTAGTGCGCGGCGACGCGACTGACTGTTGCTGACCATGCTGCAGGCGTCGTGCGACGAGGATCCGGCGGTAGATAACTGCGTTCTTCCAGTCAACGCCAACATTGTGCTTTCGAATGTAGGCGTCGGGCAGATAACCGAGGCCCACGTGTCAATCGATATTTTTGCCAACAACGCAACGTCGAGTTCGTTTCAAGGCATCTGGCACAACCCCAAGGATATGATCAGCACAGTCATTCGCGTAATTCTGCCAGTGGGCTACTACGTGTGCCAACAGAAGGAAGGGATCATTTTCTCCACCTTGCAAGGAGGACCAAACGGGGTCAGGGGCTTGACGGGCTCAGGGGGCTTGAGACAGGTCATTGCAGAGCCAAAGGGCCGAATTGTGACGGAGCCTAGACCTGGTGTACTGAAGCGAACGGGCGATAGCATCGATTCAGCAGACCCATGTCAGCCTCTCTGCAAGGAACGAGTGTTTGAGATGGAAACGTTTCACGTGCAGGGCTGCGAACTGCTTGCGGATGGCAACACTGATGCCTGTCGGCCCACGACCTCGGCCATTCCAGGTAACGAATCTCGCATTACGTTTACCATTGCGAATGTGCGCAATCCGGAAACGAGATCTCGCAATGCCATCACAGGCGTGCATGGCGAGCTGGATAGCGCGGCTGCCACCGGGAGCGTGCAGTTTGGGGTGCAGATTTTCAAGAAGGTCATCGAGATTCGAAACGGAAACAGGATTCCACGCCTGACCATGCGCTACTACAACAACCGGATAAACGATCGGCAGCTCAACTCGAGCATTTTCACGTGGTTTGACCGCACGCCCAACAGGCCGGTCATCCTGAGGGAAAACAATCTGTGGAATGCCTCGGTGTCGTTTGAGTCAGCAATCAAAAACGAGCTTACCACTGCTGTGGTGCACATGCACATTGCAAGCATCGTGCCTTACAACGGCTTCATCAGGATTGTGTTTCCGGTCTCGTTTCTGGTTTTGGACAACTTGGTCACAAGCGTCGAGGTGTGGACCAAAAGTGCAAACAGAGAGTGGCTACGCCCTTTCCCGAAATCCATTGACGGGCTGTACGTGTACCATAAATCAGAGTTTGTGCCACTGAGCTCGAGAATTGATCGCCCTGCTGGAGCTGCTTTGTATCGAGTGCTAGAGGGTGAGCTGTACGAGCTGTTTCAGGAGTCGGGGTTAAGAGCACTGCAGAATCCAGTCGTGTTAGAGCAGACGCAGCACTGGATCCATGGCAATGCTGACGGCAAGACGAACCTCACCATTCTTGTGACGAGAGCAACCATCAGCAGTAACCACGAGCTCATGGTCGTGATAGACCAGGTCAGGACACCGGAGAGATTGCAGACCCTTGATTTCTTGGTACTCACGGGCTCTGACAACGTGACGTCAGTGGTGCACGACAAGCGCGTTGTCACGTCCTTCCCGCTCGGGCCCAATGTTCTCAGAGATCCTCTGGTCCAACTGACAACCTATGAGGTTGGAGCGGAGAGCGTCTTTGCAAAGTTCTCCTTCAAAATTGTTAATCGCCTGTGGCGGAACAGCACCATTCTGGTTCGGCTCCCCCTCGCTGATTTTCGCTTTGAGGGTGACAGTGTGCCCGCACTTTCTGACCAAAATTCGCTGTCGGGGCCAGACCCGCTCCTTATTCACAGAACTCAGATCAGCACAGACAAGCGCTTCTGGGAGCTGACGCTGAAATTTCCGAAAGGAGATGGCACTTCGATCTGTGGCAATGCCCCGGAAGGCGATCTCCGCTTTTGCTTTGATGCAGCAATCCGATTTGATATTGGAGGCTTCAAAAACAGGAGGTTTGCAGGGCCCAGCACTGAAGATATTTACATTGAGACTCGAGGGTCAACTGCGGACCAATTGGAGGTGCTTGACAAAATCCGCCTTCGTGTCTCCTCAGACTTGGTCCCGTCGAACTTGTATAAGCGGTCATTGGGATTCCCAGCGAGGGTAAGCGGTCGAGGAGACATTGCAGTGACGTTTTCGATCAATAATCCTGTGAAGGCGGACTCCGAGATCACGCTACGCTTTTCTGCTTTGTTCCAGATTTCTCCCGACACGCGAGTGCTGGGGATTGGAGACGACGTTTCATGGGAGTGCGCCGTCATCGCTGCCCCGTGCGCGGTGCCTTGCGCGTGCGCTTTGAATCGATCAAATGACAAGTCTATTCTGGCGCTGCCTGCATATGATTGGGTGAATCAGGATGGTTTCAATGAGATTACGATTTATCGTCGCTTCGTTCGCGGGCATCGCGATCTGTCGCCTGGTAGCAATGTTACAATTATGGTCACCAATGTGCAATCGCCGAGGTTTGCTGTCACACCGCAGTTGCACATCACCACGTTTTTTTATGGCAGCAGCGGACTCGGCTCAACCCCTTTTAAGATCGACTCCTCGGTTTTTACTGCGGGAGTTCTGTTGCCTGCGCTTATGGCAGATGCCAGCATCTCCCTGAGCGCCAACAATGCGGGAGACATGAACACGGTTAGCGTTCGATTTACGATATTAAATGGCTGGGACGCGGCAGGCAGAATGACGGTTGAGTTCCCCCCGGACTTTGATTTGACTGATGCGCGCGTGGCTCCTACTGAGCTGCCAACGACGCTGGTGCGGGCCACTTGCGATGCAAATTTGCAATGCCTTGACAATACCTTCAACTTCAATAAGTCTGGAGAGGGATTCTGGAATGGAAGTTTCACGTTGGAAGCGCATGAATCTTTCCTTTATGATTATGATAGCGCAGGAAACGGAGTCGATGGAGGTTTTTCGGGAGAGATTCGGGACCCGGCTGATTGTACGCATCCTGTGCATATACCGAACGGCACAAATGTTTCCAATTCGAGCTTGTCTTGCCGCGCGAAGGTCCTGTCGTTGCGGCGCACTGAGCGGGTTGTGTCCGCAATCAGGTTTCCGGCCGTCTACAGCCTCACTTCTTGCTCACGAAGTGCTCCGTCGGACTGTTCCCAGATCTGTAACCCTCTACTCTCTATTACCACAAATTGCACCCAAGTAAACCGGCACCAAAGATGGACAAATGTCACAGAGTCTGCGAGCTATATTCCTGCAAATGCACTTTTGACGATGCACATCAAGGGCGTTCGCAATCCAAGCTATTCGTCCCTGACCAGAGAGGGGTCGCTGGTGCAGAGCATCGTGACCGTACGGACGCTGCTGCCTCAAGGTCTTGCCGTCGACGGGAACGATGACGTTGCCTTACCTGATGTTCAGCCTGCGGAGATGCTAACGCCCGGTTTGGCGTTAAAAGATTCTCGCGCTTTCAACAACACGCATCTCATGGTGAAGTTCAACTTGAGCAATCCCCTCCCCGCTGGCGGAAGCATAAGGGTCACGTTCCCGATATCAGCATCGTTTTCCGGAACTGTCTCGCAAGACCAGATTGTCCGTTTCAAGAGCACGGATGGTGATGAATTCGATGAGGATCTTAAGATCACGAGCTACGTTGGGAATGTACTCATGATCACAAGACCGGCAATAGGTGTATCAATCAAGTCGGCGTCCATGCTATTAGCTGTCAGGAACAGGCCGGGTGCTTCAGGGGACAGCGGTGCATGGAAGGTGGAAACTATCGTCGAGGCCTTCAATCTTGACAGTCGAATCGTTGAGCACTACGATTTTGCTCCTGTGCCGATCACCACTGCCAACTTCCGGTCCTCGTCCGTCACTGTGCTTTCGCTCGCCGGCGATTTTGCTGCAAGCCCGAAACCCATTGCAGGACGAGCCGTCTACGTGAGGCTTGATTTGGAGGTAAATCAACAGATCGCCTTGCAAGACAATCTCTTCTTACGATTGAGTGATGGTATCATATTGCCTGCTCCACCGGCGGAAGTGCTTGTAACCTTCGATTGCGGCAATTCGAATGCCTCGGCCAGCAGCTGCAGCGCGGGGGAAGCTACAGATACCTGCGCTTGGATCGAGACTGCTGCAGTGTTGTCCGAAGACAGGCAAACTTTGACTCTGAGCCGCCGGCAGTGGTCCCTGCTTGTTCCGCCACGTGGCACACATTCACAAACTGGCGAAAAATTATCCTTCATAATTCACGGCGCCATGGCACGAAAGACGGAAGGTCCCATGAGTCCATTTACTATCACGCATGAAGGCGTCACGCAAGACGGCCCGAGGCCGTTTGAAATTGACACGCTCAGCCCATCACCGTACGAAAAGCTGGAGACGTGTCTTTTGGAGAAGGGAGACGTACGGATCTCACAAAATAGTTCGGCAGCAAACGTGACCATCACCACATCCTTTGTGCTCTGTCATGATCTGGCGGCTGGGGATCTCATCGGTTTTGTATTTGACCGCTTTTACGGTTGCGACAAATATTTCTGCGACGCACATGATCAGGCGGATGCCTTTTCTGTGGCGGCAGATTCAAGCATCGCCATTGTGTCTGCTAGTATCAGCGGCATCACGTTTCACAGCTATTCACAGGGAACTGGATTTTCGCTTCGAGTCCCCGTTGATCTAGGTCAAGGCACGCATTTCTCATTGCTGATAAGTGGACTGCGAAATCCGATGGCAATGCCCGGCACCCGGCACAAAATCACCGTTGAGACGCAGGAAGCGTCCTCTAAGGCGGCATTTGGACGCGCGGCATCCACGCTGGTGCCCAGTGGAGGATTCATGAAGTCCATGACACCAGTCCGTTTGCTGACGTTTTCCCCGGGCTACGTGTCTTCAGCCTGCTACCTTTCGGGCACGGTGGAGACGACCTATGATATAGTAGTTGGAATGGGAAATGCACCGGGATACATTATTGTAACCGTTCCTGACGGATTTGCCATCTCTGGCCCGGATCTAGCCCTGACGACTATGACTATCAATGGTAACCTGATTTTCAATGCCCGGGTGCCGCACAAGGTTGATCAAGACAAGATCCACTTGCCGCTTCCGGATTTTGTGCAAAAAGAGTCCAGGATCACATTCAAGATAAGTGGAATCACGACTGCTGCTTATGCGCACTTAAAACGGAATAAAATTGCGATGTCAATTATCTCAGGGGACGCAACCGTCAGTGAATTCGTCGATGGCTTTCAGCTGGCAGCGTCTCAGCTGCACGATGTTGCTTATGTCGCATCGAATCCGTTCACCAGCACGCCCACTGAATTGTCCTTTGGAATGACGTTGACGCGCGAGATGAGCTTTATCAACAGCATCGAAGTGCATCTCAACTCACTCTTTACATTTACGTCAAACAATGTCGTCGAAGCTGTGAAATTCAAATCCTCAGCCATGGCACCTACTGATCCACTTGCCGGTCTCGAAATATCGAGCAGTTCCGGCAACTCCGACATCTTGGTTTGGGTTGAGCCAGATGGCAAGCGCTTTTCTATGGGCGTGGCCTTCACGGCTGCATCGGACACACAGCCTGATGCAGGCACAAATTCCTTCAAGATCACTGGAGCCCCCGCGGCTGGCACAAATTCTCAAAAAGTCAATAGATATTGACTTACATAGTAGATATGCTAGGGCCATGACTTTTGAGAATGTGTGCCCAGGTCAGAGTGTCCAACAATTGCATCCAAATTTGCAGGATTGCCATCACAGCCTGCCGGTCACATCATGTGTCGAGCTGTGCACCATCGTAAACAACGACACGAATGTGGTGGGTCGGCAAGCAAACTGCACAAACTCCAGCCTTGTTTCAATCAACAGGTACGCATCTCAGTCATCCGTCACCATTCCTATCGGATCTCGCGTTGGGTTTTCTGTCTCTGGATTTACAACTCCGAGTATTACTGGCAACTACAGCATTAGCATCAAGCTCGTCAGGGCAGCTACCAGCGATGCAATGCAGCAGGGCGAGTCCTCCTTCAACCCAGACCTTGAGCCTCGGCAAGTGACGACTACCACGGCTGCAGACTTCAAGACAGGATCCAGTCAGGCTGCGCGAGTCGGAGAACTCGCAAGTGTGACCGTGGGCTTTGTGCCCGACAGTTCCATTCTGGCTGGATCGCACATCGAGGTAGAATTTCCTCTTGGAAACTCAGGTTTCGCGAACCTCGACTCGGTCAAAGAGATTACACTTCATACACTCAATAGCATTGCCGTGTCGAGCTACAAGAAGATTGGTCCAACGTTTGTCATCCCCATTGAGGCCATCGGCGCCAGTACTCGGGTCGATATCAAGTTTGACGCCGCCATCCGTGTCCCTGTGCTGGCAGGTCCTAGCGCAAGCATTAAAGTGACTTCGATTCGCACGAGCGATGGGTCTAAGATGGAAATGGCCCGAGTCCAGGGCATGGTGCAACCCCGGCACCTCGAGACTGCATCGCTGTTGGCTCTCAGCACTGCCACACGATTTGGCACATCTCTTGACACAAAAGGCGCCAACCATCTGGACATCAGCATACAAATCACGAGCCCGCTATCAAGCACAGCCAGTTTTGCCATTGGCTTCCCCTCCAGCTACCGCCAACCGGACGTCGGATGCCACGATTCTCGAGGTATATGGGCGTGCATCAATGCCGCATCCTGTATGGCAGGGTGCATCGGGTCTCTTACAGTCGAAAGGTCGTCCTCTCTTGCATCCTTGAGTATTGGTACCGATGTCGACGGCAACGTAGTAACCAAGAGTTTTGATCTCCATGTCCGGCGCGCTGGCGACGGATCGGTCATTATTCCAGGCACCACCATCACGATTCGCCTTTTCAATTTCTCTGTGCCCAAATACCTCCCTCAAGCGTCGATGTGTCGGGATGTGATTTGGACGGACACGCAAGACCGCAATTGCCCCTCTTACACGAATAACCCGCAGATGTGTGGCTTTGAAGATTCTGTGTTCAAGTGCTGCTCATGTGGAGGAGGAAACAGGGACGGTTTTGTTGTGGCCACTGAAATGGGCGGACATATCATGGAGTGGAGGGGGCTGGAAGACTTTGACAAGACACCCTCGACGTTCCAAAGCGTCGAAAATGCCACGACTTCTCAGAGCTGTCACAATCTGATCAAGCAACCCGAAATTGTGCTCGACAACTGGGGCGCAGGCAATGCCACAAACTTCAAAACAATCCACATGAGGCTCACCAATGCAGTTTCCGCCGGCGATCTCATCCGTATAGAATTCGACAAAGTTGACATGGTACACGACGGAAGTGCGTCCACGCTGACAGGCTTTTCAGTATGCAGCGCACGCCATACGTGCACTCTTGTAACGTCGCAGCTGCGCTTTAACATCTCCAACTCCGCGGACGGACAATTTATCAGCCTGACAGCAATTAGTCCAGCAACCGTCTCGGCCGATTCTATCATGCTCTTCTCCCAGGTCTGCAGAGGCCAGCTCACCAACCGAATCTCGGCAGGGCGGCTGCACGAGATGCGCTTCACAACAATATCTGCTGAAAGTGGTGCGGTCATGGACACTCAAACAATCCATCCAGCCTATTGTATGAACAGGACAGCGACGTGGACTGCCGTGGCGGAGAATGATGTTTCAGCGCAGCTGACCGTAACAACCACTTCCAACATTGCAGGTCAGCGTGCAGATATCGAGCTTTCGATCGTATCCCTGCCCGTGGATCTGCCCGCGCAGAGCTATGTTCTCATCTACCTCCCAAGGTTTTTCGTCGCATCAACAAACTACTCACTCCCCGCACCGGCCAGTCGATCGCAAAGCCTTCCGACAACCATGGTACAGAGCAGAGAAGAGATCCCGTTCGTTCGAACGGATTTCATTCCGTCAGGGCCATATGCATATCCGTCGTTGCTCGCAGCCGAGGAGTCTCAAGACCAGAGAACTGTCCTCCGGTTTTCTATTGCGCAACTCGACACCAGGAACCAGCTGAACATCCGACTGGGCGCTGTCATGAATCCCGACTTTGCGCTAGGGTACCCTCCTGCAAAAGGAGACAGTGCACGGCAGAAGAAGATACGGCTGGTGGTGCAGGTTATCGCCCAATCACACGCTGGCGCGTCAGGCCCTATGTACTGGGCGCAGTCGCAGCCGCTGATCGTGCCCGGTGCGTTCAAGGAAGTTCAAGTGGAGCCAGCTTTCTTTACTGCGGCCGCTTTGGTGCATCGAATCAAGGTGCGCTTTCGCACGCAGAACGACATCCCGGCAAACGCAAGCTTCGCAGTTCGGCTGCCCGATGCTATTGGCCTCACCAGTACTTCCAAAGTCACCGAAGAGTCAGAGGGAAGCGTTTTTACTGGAACTCTAGCCAGTGAAGTTGTGGCGGACGACAGCAGTGTATATCTTAACTTTCCCAGCCAATGCTCCAATGGAAACTGGATCGATCCCTTTCCGTATTGCAGCAACTCCGTTGCTTGGGTTCAGAACAATTGCAACCCGGCGTCCACCTGCGCTTCTGGGCAGATCACGACAATGCAGCGCAGTGCATGTCAACCCGGCGAAGCCGGATGCCGTGCCACAAGCGCGCCATCGCGCATTCTCGCAAATCGGGTTGTCAAGTACACCCAGGACACATATATGGTACCTGAAATTATTGGCTACAACACCAGCCCGTGCCAAGTGCCTAACGGGCGCACAACCAAGCGTCCTGGCTCCTGGATAGTGCCGGCCGGCTGCGACATCACCAGACCGTATCAAAACGTGTCAGTGCAGCTCTTGTACGAGGACCGCCCTAGCCTGGTGCCGAAGGGCACCTTGCTGACTCTCTTCTTGGCAAACATTCGAGCACCTCTTGGGTACGGAATCGAGCCTCTCATTGATGTGCAAGTAATGTCTGATTCCTTTGACCCCTATGACGGCAATTGGCTCATCGACCGCAATCATCGCGTGAGCCTTGGCGTAACCCGCACGGGAATGATCGCAGACACGAGCGTCACGTTGGAGGGTTCTAACATCTCGTCACGGGTAGGACAGAGTGCAAACATGCGGGTCATGTTCAGGATCCCGGGGGAAATGGAGTTGGGCAGCGATATTGTGTTGCTCATACACGGAGAAGTGACTGTGGACGCAGTATCCAGCGCCTCTAGCACAGCTCGCGTGAATTGCGCGTCAGGCGTCTTGTCTTGTCCCACCTTGCAGTACACCGTGAATGTGGCCCCCTGGACGTCACCCGACTACAACGCAACAAAGGTGACATTCATGACCACGAATACGGCAGTATACACGAATGTCACCATCAATATCACCGTGCACTCCACTCGAAACCCCAGACAGGGCGGCCAGTATCGTCTGGTCCGCAAAATCATCGTCGAAAACCGGACCACCGGCGTTGACACCTTTTCTATCGGCGACCTGGACACGCCAACGGTGACGATTGATCCGCGCCTGTGGGGTTCTGGCGCCATGTCGATCTTGGAATGTACACCGAATCGACTCAACTCTCTCGTCAACGTCAGCGTGTCTTTGACAGCAAAGAACGCTGTTCCGCCCGGCGGGGGTATTTCTGTGTGGCTTCCAGCCGAGCTCAAGCGGGTACTGGCACAGATGCCCAAACTGATTTCCCTGACAAAGACGACCAACTTAGTAGCATCGAGACCTGCTGGTTGCAGCATGCTGCTTGAACCTCAGAACGAAGATCCCACCGTTAACACGGTTGCTGTCATTTCCTGTGGCAACGCTTCGAACTTTGCAAACCCGGGCGATGTGTTCACCCTGTTATTTGGCCCCCTTTTCTCGCCGAATAAGCATCCGCCATACGCCCTGGGCGCCGCGGTTGTGCGAACAGTTTCAAAGCCAGCTATTCTGTCCTCCTTCTTTGGTCCTTGGGACGGTGCTCTAGCCTGGGGCAATGAAAATAGCAGAGTGATTGATCAATTTGCGCCAGTGCTTCCCAATCTGACCCTCATGGGTCCCCTCCACTCTCTTGCCAGGGTCGTCAACGTGTCGGGAGCAGCCGTTGCTGGCGAGTTCGTGACACTGAGCATATCCTTTGTTAGCTCGGCCAGCATACCAGGTGGCGGCAGTATCAAGGTTACGATGCCCGTAGGCTTTGCGCTTTGCCGCGCATCCTCGACTTGCACAGCGGGGGCCACAATGGAACAGTGCTTGGTCTTGTCGGCAAGTGTAAAGTCTGTCACAGGCTACGATAATAAGGGCAAGACGACTTGGGCAGTGCCCACAGCAGCGCAGCTGAAAAAGAACAAAGAATGCACAGACCCTGCTGGCCAGTATTGTACCCGTGTTTGCGATTCGAAAGCTACGACGACGTTCGGTGAGTCACCGAACAACGAGCCTTCGTTCGTTTTTGACCTCGCCGTCCAAGACAAAGGCATCCCGGCTGGCACCAAGGTCGACATGCTCATAGAAAATGTTCGGATGCCTAGTCGCTCAGGACCCGTCCGCGCAGACCGTCCAGCAAAAATTCAGCTTTACAGTCTGAGCCAAGGCGCCGGCACCCTGCTTGACTCTGGAACCTTTGTACCTGAAATGGAAATCATGCCACGCAAGCTCCCGGCATCCAACATCTTCATTGCTCCGCACGACAACCAAGTCAGCGCAGTCACCGAATACACTATGCTCTTCCACTCGGCGGCAGGTGTGCCAAAATATGGCTTCGTCGAGCTTGAATTTCCAGAAGGCTGGGCATTTGTCGAAAAAAGTGGGCCTCGCTTTGTGGACGCAGCAATTTCCGGTAGGGTCAGCAAGCATTCTTCAGCAAGTATTCAACTGGAATTGGAACCTCCGTTGAGCATTCATGAATCGTCCTACAAGGGCAAGCCCATTCATATCATGCAGCGAACGGACATGTGTCAGATTGAGAAGAAATTTAACGCCGAGTCCACAGAGATACTTAAAACAGAATTCACCTGGGGCACATTGCAGGACACAAGCCGCCGGGCTCCCGGGGGCATGGTGCCGGTGTGCCAAAAAGGACAAAGCTCTGGTGCGGAGACTCGGAAAATCGAAAATTACGTTGTGACGGACATTCAGTCCGCAACCAGCCTGAACTACAAGGTGACCGTAGACTCGTTTCCTCGTCCATCCACAAGAAGGACGTTTGCTATAAGCGTTGGTCAATCCGTTACAGCAATAGAGGTCCAGCAGCGCAAGAACAGCCCGACTACACGGCGCATGAGGATCGGACCCTTTCCCATGGAGTTTCCGGCACAATCTATAGTGAACGTGACCGTCGGAGGTATCAAGAACGGACCATTGGCTGATGGGGAGCAATCGTACTCAGGCGAGGCCCGCGTATCGACTTTCTCAAGCGATAACATGTTGATTGAAGAGGGAGTCTTCCGGCTATGCGGCAGAGTAACTTGCGATGGCGACGTTCTGCGCGAAAAACTTACCCAAGTGCAAGTCATTCTGGACCAGAAAGGAGCGCACGCAGAGGGCGGTTTTGTCCTGTTACTTGAGGTGACGAACCCCATCCGGAAACTGAGCTCTGTCCGGATCACATTTCCCAGCACCTTCTCAGGAGCTCAGGGTGTGAATTCTGTCTCAAGCATCGAGCTGAGTGGTCTATTGTCTCACGAAAAGAGCTACGATCTGTGGGTCTCTGATCTGCTGAAGCCATCTAGCCAGCTGGCTTCAGCAGATGTGTTGCTGCTTCCCTGCAAATTGACGGACCTGGAATGCAGTAGATCGGTCTTCATCCAAATCAACTCTAGCATACCGGAAGGACGTCTCTTGGCGTTGCATCTCAGCGGCAAACTTCGCAATCCAAGCCGGCCGGGACAGTGCTCGGGTCCGTGTGGCTCGCTACCACCTAGTAGCAAGCAGTTCAAGTACAGCGTTGACCTGTATGGTCCGCCACTTGCCCATAATCCCATCGCCCACTGTGCTCCTGTGACAGACCCAAGATGTGTGAAGCTTCTTCAGATGTACAACGATGATGTGGCTCAGACTACGATTGAGCCCGGATTGCTTGAGGCTGCAGCTACCCGCTCCGTGGATGAGACGATTCAGCACATCACTTACATCAGCTTCTCCCTTTTTGCCAGAAGTGGCCTGAAATCCGATGACATCATCAAAATTACTGTCCCTGACCCTTTTTCGTTCCAAGACGGCAAGTTCCCGGCTAACACAAGGGCCTCAGATCCCGCGTACTTCTATTCTGGCGATGCCAGTGTATTGAACATAATGGGGTCCATCTCTGGCATTCGAGGCCTGTTGGGGGTGTCCGACATTGAAGGCCAAAATCTCACCGTGCGACAATGTCAAGTGGTCACCCAGGAGACACTGGATGTCCCGATCATCTTTACTCTCGGACCATTCCGGAACCGGGACTATGGATCAGTAAACTACCGCGGCGAGGTAATCAATGCTGGTCTTTTCCGATTTGAATTGCTTGACGCGACGGGCCAACTGATGGAGAGTCTGTCGATCAAAAGTCCCCCGATCCGTCCTGCCAAACTACAAGTCGAGGCTCATCTTGACACGAATCGATCAGCCACTCTCGCGCAGCTTGATCTCTATTTTAAGCTCTTCAAGAGCATGCTGGCAGCAGACGAGATCTTTATTTTTTTGCCCAAAGGATATGCAGTTCCCAAGGGTCGGTTTGCAGCTCAAATTTCCACCCTCGATGCGCATGACAAACTGCTGAAGATCCCCCTGAACGTCACCTCACACATTCAGCTCGAGATGGTAGTGGATCTGGCGACTGGCGTGCCAGAGCGCGTGGCTGTGCGTTTAGCCGCTGGGAAAGCCCTACAGAGAGCCAAAGACATAAATCTGACCCTATATAATATTTTGACGCCGGTCGGTGGCGAGCAACCCGGTGACATTTTCACCGTGTCAACAGCTTCATACGGATGCAGCGTAAAACAGCAGCATAAGCAAACGTCCTGGGCTGACGATTCACCGACAGCCTTTCGAACGGATCTGGTCAACATTCCTAACTGGACTGAGCGTCAGAACAATTGGCCGGCCGACAGACCCTTGGCAAATTC
>Ga0315905_10004957_pt1 | contig 13605 bp, 5 predicted proteins | sample LakEriMetagenome_5_FD_203522 | JGI IMG/M metagenome (GOLD analysis project Ga0315905, IMG submission 203522) | Freshwater fungal communities from buoy surface, Lake Erie, Ohio, United States - Buoy 4 MA121 | ecosystem: Environmental > Aquatic > Freshwater > Lake | place: USA: Lake Erie, Ohio... | reverse complement strand
CCTCTCTGGCAATACTAAGATTACGCAAATTTGTTCTAATGTTAATTAGACTACTTGGATATGCGTATTCTTGATCTTGTCCGCTGGCATATACTGCGGTGTTATCTGCGGTATACGGATCCTTTACAGGTCTAAAACGATCAGGTTGATCTTCAAGTAATTTTGCTTGATTCTCTGCTGTGGATAGGTCGCCCTGTGCGGCACTGTTCCTTGCTTGGTTTACCAGTGTTACAGAATTGTTTTTTACGGGAAGTTTAATTTTTAATGAAGCAGATTTTTTACCTACTTCATATTCATCTAACACTTGAATGTAAATTACTTCGTACAAAATGTCGTTAGATCCTTGCTCCTTGGCAACGGCTCTACCAACCTCGCCCATCTTAAAACGCTTACGTTTAATATTTCTATTTAAGAACGGAACATACTCTTCAATACTTCTTGTTTCAATGCCAGCATATACTAATAGACGTAAGTCAGTTTGTACTCCAAATTTTGGATCGTTTAGTCTGTAGATACGTTCAGGTGTGAAGATGCTAGAGTCGTTGATAAAGTTGCCAAAGTAATTTCTGTTGTCAATTTTCTGATAGGGCCTTGCATAGATATTACTATATAATCTATCTGTGCTTTCATCAATGGATAATCTAAATTCTCCTACTATTGCGCTGTAATTAAATTGATCTGATGCAAGCACTGAAAATCTATAACTACGATCATAGGTTTGTGTGGAGCCGTCAAACGTAGTAGCGGCAAATATTTCTTCCCATGTACTAACACCAATGTCCGGCTTGTTACTGTTAGAAGATGTGTGATTTTGTTTGCAGATAAAACGTCTACCGATATAATTAATAACATCACCCAATTCGAATACATTGCCAACTGCCCATGCTCTGCTTGCACTGTCGAACAATGTTAAGCCCGGAGCACCATCGATAGAGAATTGCGGCACACTGCCAATAATTTCTCCCCTAGCATTTAGAGTCAACCCAGGCGGCAACTTACTTGCTGTGCCATCGCTATTTGTTGTTAACAACTGATATGATAATACTGCTCTTGGTACGCTGGTTTCTGCAATCACAGACAACGTACTTGTAAAATTAGCACGTATGCTGCCAAGGTCACTGTCAGTGATAAACTTAATAACACTGTCTACTTCCCCTAAAATTTTAATATCAAAAGTTTTAGGAGCAATATTTGTATTATAAATCAAAGTACTTTCGATAAATCGTTTAGTGAAAACAGTTGGGTTTCCCGCGCCATCGCGAGCCGGTACGTCGATCTTTAACGGTATGTCTAATCTTAACAATGCATACTGTCCACCAACGACTGTTTGACTAGTGTAGGACAGCACTTTATATTGATAAGACCCAATTCTTAAATACTCGTTGAGTATTCGTGTAACATCTTGATCTGTCAATGGATTTATCTGCAAGAAGTTTTGACCGTAGGGGGCATTTACTCCTACAACAACTGCCACTTCTGATTCTGTATACCCAGTTGCATCGTACTTGATAGCATTGATTGTAAACTTATAATCTCTAGTAATGGCTGGCTGATAAGGAACAAATCCAAATATTTCTCCGTTGTTGGAATCTAAAAATAATCCTTCAGGTAGTAGACTAGGAGTGCCATCTGGATTAAAGTCGTCTAGTTCGTAGACTAACGGGCTTAGTGCTGGATTGGCATCAAATGCTTCCAGCAAGATAGTAATATAATTATTGGCTCTTTTAATTCCTAAATTACTTCCGCTGAGCCAGAATGCACCTCTTAGGTATGTTGCATCAGCAGTAAATGTTCCGTCGCCTACTTGTAATATGGTATTGTCGGCACGTAAGAAATCGTCCCCTACAACATAGATACTGAACTTTCGTCTAATAACACTGATGCCGTCTGTGATACTTACAAAAAACTCGTATCTGCGATTTAATTTTCTAGGAGCCTTGACTAAGTCAATGAAATCAAAAACTACACTATCATACAAAAACGTATCTAATCCAGCCCTTGGAGTTACACCAAAGTCAAAAGGATTGCTATCAAATAAGTTTGTGTCAAAATATCCATTACCGGCACTAATATCCAATGCAAGAATTGGGTCAATCTTTCCGGTAATTAATCCAGATGCTGATAGAGTTAGTCCTGGCGGTAGTTGACCATCACCGTCTTGTATGAAAAAATCTAAAGTATCCCCGGCTTTGATATCTTGATCAATGGCAGTGAGATTAAATTCAATATAAGTGTTGTCTAATACAAATGCTTGACCGTTTGGATTTATGGATAGGTCACCACCGGGAGTTACCCACACTGGCTCATCTGGTCCTTCTACATACATGTAGAAAGTTCTATCACTTATTTCGTCGTTGAGTGTTGCTCTAATAACAAATCTAAACTCGGTTCGAACATTAACTTCAAACGGAGTTCCTTTGATACTGTTACCAATAATACGAAGCCCGTCGGGCAACTTGCCAGAAATCACACTAAATGTGACCCCGGCTAAAGCGCCTACTAGGGGATATGTTGGAAGTCTTTGCTCTAGACTGACTCTTTCTTGGAGTTCGCCCAAACTACTTCCGCTTTTTAGTGTCCAAACATTTAGCATTTCTACGGTTCCTCGATGTATTTATCGTACAGAACCGTAGACTGAATTTGGATTATATGTTGGAAGCGCCCGACAGTGCAATATTATACCAGTTGTCTTGTATCAAAACTTGCAGTCTGCCAGGTGGATTACTTAACGGGTTACCGAGATTATCTGTTGCTTGGTAGTTATGAATGATTGTGCCGTCATTTATAAATGGAGTTAATGCAGTTCTTTCTGCGTTGCCAATAGAACGCAAGTTGAGTGCTGTAATTTTTAATTCGCCACGCGAAGTATATTTTAAGATATCATTAGTATCTGATAAGATTGTGTTACCTATCAATGCAGCGGTAGTAGTTGGACTTCCTGTGGCAACAATAAATGTTGACCTTACTGCACCAGACACACTGCCTGCTTGACTTTCTGCAATGAAACCGACACCACCGGCGAGACCCGGTCCGCTAGGTGTAAAACTTTGAAAGAACAATCCTCCAAGTCTATCATTTTCTAGTATAGTTTCCGGATCTGCCAATGTACCCCTGTAGGTAATATAGTTTGATATACCCGGAGTTGTAAGAGTACCATTTGAGTCTAGGGTGATTCTACCATACTGCACGTTTGGTAGTTGCGTATATTGAGTAATAGACATTGGATTGTCTTCTGTACCAAGAGTATAATTCTCAAATACGTCGGCCCGATTGTGTACTAGTCCGCTGCCACTAAGTGTAATACTAGAGGCCACTGTGGACAATGTTAATTCTGATCCGCTAAAGTTATTTGTTGTGGCATTTACCAATACTGCTGTACTGTCACTGCTAAGAACAGATCCAACTAGATCTGACTCTACTGTAACTGCTTGTATAGTTCCTGAACTGATAATATTACCACTGACATTAACATTACCTGTATTAGTAATTGATCCAGTGGATACAATAGCAATTCCGCCGTCCCCTGTAATTGTTAATTTCTTAGTTGTAGTAGTACCTACATTGTTTATGTTGCCAGTAAAAGTTAAATTACCAGTTCCCGTGATATCATTACCGTTAAGAATAACATCACCTTCCATGTTGCCTGAAAGTACAGCATTCTGTCCTACAGCAACACCACCCAAAGTTACACCGTCCCCTACGTATATAGGATCGACGCCTGCTGTTAGGTAGTCAGTTACAAAGACTAGTTCACCAATTGCTGGTGTGTATAGTAGTCTTTGTGCGTCCGTTCCTCTTCTAATCTGTAAAGCCATTTAGATTTTCTCCAACTTTTAAAGTATTCCTGCATCTACTGACAGATCAGTAGGTGATATTATAGTGCCGCAATCTAGACCAATCTGTGCTAATGCGTATGTGAACGAACTAGTATAGGTATTATCCAATGTGCCAAAGTCAAAAGTATTTATCGTACTGTTCAAGTCCCTGACAGAGATACCGTCTACCCGTGCAGGCCTGTAATTGGCAACACCAGGATTCGGTTGTACTCCAACAATATTGCCAGCGCCAATAATATAATCCGGACTTAACGGATAAACCCTGCCCATTAAGTTGCCGTTAACTGCACCATTAAACATAGATGCGGTAATTATATTGCCTGCTATACTACCTGTGGCTGTTAAACTGCCCACATTAATGTCTTTGCCTACAAAGTTTGTACTGATTACTACTTTGTCGCCGTCTAAGGTAATGGCTAACTTGTCATTGACAGCAAGCGTTTTAAACTCTAGAGTGTTTACGGTTTTTTGTTTGAATAGTGCTACGCCGCCACCTATATTTGATGCTATAGTACTGGCGTCGATACTGGTTTCAAGTTCAACAAGATTGTCATTGATCTTTTGAAACGCGGTACGGAGATCATCCCCTGTACCGTCGTTTGCTATGTTTCCTATGTCAATTAGTGTAATGTTCATAATGATATTTATCTTAACAGCGGCCCACTGCTACTTCCACAACGCCCGGGGCAGCGTCTGTTTTGGCTGCTAGTGCTTTACCAATAATAGTACCTGCACTTGGATCGTTGTTTACAATAGCATGTCCTGGTTTAGCGGCTGCTACCAGGATATCTCCCTTTTTAACCATGCCTACTACTTTAACTGGAACACGACCTTGTAGGGCTACACAGACCTTAATTCCTGGGCAAGCATCATTCATAATGTAAGCGGCAGAGGCTGAAACAACACCTGCTACACGACGATCCATATGTAACTGTGTAGTTGTTACTTCACGTTCACCGCCAAATATTAGAACAGTGCCTACTTCGTAGTCTTGATCACCTTCGTAGTATTCTGCTAAGTCAGCATAGGTAGCAATCAATTTGCTGCCGCTGGTTAGGCTCCAGTTGCCTTCAATACTTCCAAGCGCCGCGTTGTCTGCACCTGCTTTAATCAATGGTGTTTTAACATGGGTGCTGAAGTTACCTTCAGTGCCGCCGACTGTGGTAGTTGCGCTGACACTAGTTGCACTAGTGATTGACCCAGTGCCGCTGGTACTCAAGTTACTGCTGACGCTTAATGTTCCAGTTAACGTGGTATTACCGCGGATATTAACAGTGGTCGCTCCGGGTGTTGATCCTACTGATTCAAATGTTGTAACACCGCCTGGTGTCTTTATAGACAAGGTAGTGCCGACCACTTCAATTGTTGAAAAACTATCAATTATTAGACCCTTGACATTGATCTTGCCGGATGCATCTGTTTGAACAATACTTGTTGCGGCACCGTTGGTGGTAACTGGCTTAACATCGTAACGAGTAGCAATTGGATTAGCAGTATTGGCAAACATTAATCCAGCAGTAGAAGTGCCGCCGATAAAACTCTGATGTTGCACACCGTCACCGTCAATCACTGCCTGTCCAAATGTAATTGCCGCTGGACTTGCATTAGACCCAATTCTATTACCCAGCAAGTATCCTGTGGTAATATGTTGTAGTTTTCCTAGAGTAACACCAGTAGTTGCACTAGTAGATGTCTGTAGTTCAATCCAACCACTGGTTGCAGTAAATTCTGTGTTCTTAAAACTAGCAAGTCCTCTATCTGCTTGTGTAATGCTGGTAGCATTTACACGAGTCGTGGCCGCAGTCATCGCTAACTTACTCTGCGCAATGGCTGCACTATCATTAATGTGGAAGTTAGTGATAGGATTGTTTGCCCCAAGACCGCCACGCAACTTGTAGGTAATAACGTTACCGTCACGAGTGATAGTTAAATCACTGCCGCCGCCAATAGTAGTTGAGGTATTGGTAATAGTCGCAGTGCTGTTATTAACGTCAATCCATTCGGCACCGCTATACATTAGGAAGTCTAAGTTAGCCTTGCCACTTACATTAACTTTTGTATCAGCAAGTTGTTGATTATCGACATATGCCTTATTAACTGCATCCGTGTCTGCCGCTGGCGCACCTACGGCTTGGAGTTTAAATCCTCCTATGTTCAGGTTTGCTATTGGACTTAAAATACCTGCACGATCTAAAAATCCTGGACCAATTACATCTGCTTCGTCCACTGCTTCATCTGTACTACGGAATAAACCTAAACGTAGGTCTACGTATCCTTCGATGGCGTTTTCTGTTGGCACAGCATCGGTGGCAGCATCTGTAAACTTCTCATCATTAGAGAATTCACTGATAGCAACACCTCGTTTGAAACCAATACCGTCTAAGTTGCTTAACGCAATTGACGCTGAGAATGTTACACGACCAGTGCCTTGGTCAACTGTAAAGAATCGACCTACACGGAAGATACCGTTTTGGTCAGTGGTTACATAGAATACACGACCTCTAGTACGTTCTTCAACTTCACGACTTTGAGTTGCGGTTCTAGGAGGACCGTAAATCTTGCTTGGATAATTAGTTGAGTTATATCCGCCAGTGCCGATGTCTAAGAAATCATGCCCTGTTACACGACATGTACTAATACGAACCACGATGTCGGCAAATTCATCGGCAGCAAGACCAATACGTATAGTTGGAGAGTCAAGTAAGTCTAAATTTGTAGGAGCGTAAACTGAACTATTAAGACCTGTTGCTATTGTACCTACTAAACTTTTTTCAGTTACGTCCGTAAATCTTAAAATACCGTAGCCTGCACTAACGCCTTGATCTATGTAACTTGTAACGGCATGCATCTTGCCATCCCATGCAAATAACATATCAGCAGAATTTAATCGATCAATTACTGAGTTTTCAGTGATCCTATCAATGGCAATAGCAACGTCTCCGATAGTAGCACCTAGAGTCTTGCCAGGATTACTTGGATCAACTTCCGTGACATTGTTAGGATCGGCTACTAACTTGATGTAATCGTAGGTTGTATCAAAACTTAATACACTTGCATCGCTGGCCAAGTTGTTGTTTAGCGGATCTTTGTTGGCATAGGCTAGAACACGGTAAACGCCTGCCTCTTCACCGGCACCATTGGGATCGTCTACGAAGGTCAACGCAGTACTTGGACGTACTGGATTAGTATCATCGATCTCGTAGAATTCGAAGTTTTGATTACATCTGATAGTCAGTGGCTGATCATGTGACAGGCCCACTGCTAGACCTGTAGTGGATGTATCGTTGTTACCGCCGGTGCTTAGGTTAATACGTACAATATTTCCTTGACCCCATACAGTTGTTGTGCCCGTTCCGTATGTGCCCGGATCACTGCTGTATTCAACAGTTACACTGGTAGACGTGCTGGCTGTTGCAAGTACACGTTTGTTATAATTCGTATTGCTGTTGCCCGCTACAGTGTAAAATGTTCCTACTCTTGGCACATAATCTGGGTCAACAAAATTAAATGTCACTGAGTATGGACCAATACCTGATACACTGCCGGCACTGGTAATGGTCAATGGTACACTGGCCGACACATCGGTTACTGTTGCAACTTCGTATCGTCCAAACCCATTACCAGTAATACTTCCAACGGTAATACTAAAGTTAGTACCTGGACCAATTTCAGCGCCAGCACTTAGTAAATCGCCTACGGTATATTGTATGCCGCCACCGGTTAAACTAACTACAGTGACTTGATTGCCCGCCACCACAATATTTGCTTTGGCTCCGTTGCCAGTGCCGCCAGTTAGTGGCACATTTAAATATGTACCATTGGTATATCCGGTGCCGCCCACCAATGTCGCCGCACCAAATTCAGCAATAATTCCAGCCCCGTGATTAACTTCAAGTTCGGACACATTGTATGGCGGATAGTCTAAGTTATAGACGTATATTTCTAAGTCGTCCTTAATGTTGTCTAAACTGTAAATGCCAGTTTTGTAAACACGACCAACTTGCATCATGTTATTACGTAGTCTAGATCGATCTGGAATTTCTAGTGGATCGCTGCCCGATGATACAAGTCCGTATTCACCGTTGGCGTTAGAACCGTTTAATGAACGAATCTGGCCGCCGTTGTTAGCATAGTAGGCAGTGTAGCAATAGTATGAAAACACAGACACTGCTTCAACTAATCCAGTGTTAGTGGCAACTAATCCATAGCCTAGGTCGTTGACCTGTGTGTAGTCATTGGAACACATACTAGTGTTACCTGGACTCAATAAGTCAATGTCGTCGATGTATGTAATTGTAGTAGTAGTACCGGTACCGAACACGCCCGGATCGCCATCAACAAATTTAAATGTCATCGATGACACTGTTGTTGATATACATTCAACTGTTTTATTGTATCCGGGATTGCTGTTGCCGCTGATTGTATAACGTGTTTTTTCGTAAAGCGCAACTGATTGCGTAGCATGGTTAAGAGTTACGTAGAACGCACCATTGTCTGGATCTTCTATCTTATTGCCAAACGTTGTAACACCTATATTCAGCGGGTTGGTGATGCCTGCGGCTACTGCACTTCTAGGATCACTTACTACTAATCGATAAACTGGGTAAACGATCGACTTACCAGAAGGAATAATAGTTGTTATATTAAAATTAGGATTTTGAATCACTGATGTAACAATGTCCATCAATGCAGTTAGTCTAGTAACAGATGCTGAGCCGTCTAACGTGTTGTCAAGCACTTGTGTAACTGGAGTTGCTATACCATTTAAAGTTTGATAACTAGTTGCTGGTGTAGTTTGATTCAAAACATTAATGGCAGTTGCCTTGGCTATTTCTAATGCTGCCAAAGTTTCTGTTAGTTGTTCGCCTACCACTAATCCTGCACGAGCAGTTTGATAACTTTGTGCTGATCGAACAGCATTGTATGTCCCGCCATATAACAAGTCTGCACTAACGTTGGCCACAATGAATCCAGTATCTCTGGCACACTTGGCAAAGTCGTAACTCAATTGTCCGGGAACTGATCCAGAGCCGTCAATCAAAGGCACTACATCGCCATTAGGCAATCTAGAAATTGTGAAAGAAGTTGGATTTAATACTTCCTTAACATAATATTTTACGCCGCTGGATAGACCGCCAAGTAATACCACAGTACTCGGGGCAGCACGGAATAACAAGTCGTTGACTCCGTCAGCGCCACCTAGCAAACTACCAAATATTTTTATACTATCATTGACTTTAAAACCAGTACCGTTTGTAGTAATAGTAATAATAGTGTTGGTATTAGTATAAGTTGTGCCGGTGCCTGTTTTACTGATAGTTGCAACCGCACCCTGTCCAACACCGCTGGTAGCAGTTAATGGTACGTTTGTGTAAACTCCAGCAGTAGAGATTGCATCACCACTTAAATTTTTAGTGCCTTGTAATGCCCCAATACTGGAACTTACACCAAACTCTATTGGCATTCCAGCACGAAGGTTGGCTGTACTATCACAGGTTAATTGATCTGTTGATGCTGATGTTGCAGTAACCGTTGTTTTATAAGTTACGCTAATAAAACTAATAACTTCTGCTTCGATAAATTTTTTGTTAGAAACTAATAATGAACGAGCATCAACTGCATTTAGTGGATTATCTAGGATTTCAATCAGTTCATCAAACAGCGCATTAACTTTGGCTGTTCCCAGTGCGCCTGTTGTGTTAAACGAATCTGTAACTTGTGGAACAGCAGTTTGATAACGTGTAGCCACAGGTTGATTGTCGATAATTGCCAGCATCAAGGTGTTAATATATTCCACCGTTGCAACTATTGTTTCCAACTGTGTTTCAATTATATCTTGCGCACTTGCTGTGCTTTTAAAATATGAAAGTCCAGTTTGTACAGTTTCTAAATTACCGTTATAGAATACATCGTGCGCAATTGCCTCGACGATATAGCCTGTTTCTTTCTTATAATTATCTACGTTATAAGTAAACCTTAGATTTAAATATCTTAGTACATCGCTTTGCAATAGTGATTTAAAAGATTGTAATCTTGTTTGAGTCTCTACTAATGTGTTGGCCACTGTGGAAACAGAAATATTGACTATCGCTGGTGTTGCCACTACTCCGCCAAATATAATGTTTTTAATAATGTTTAACTTGCTGACTATCAATGATGATTCAGTTGAGGTTCCTGCGCCACCGCCGGTGACTTGATCTACATCTGTTTGCGCTAAGTTGGCCACTAGTATTGGAACCCCAGTGATAACATTTGGTAACAAGCCAATAATGTGGTTTAATCCTCCCACAATTTGAGCAGTCTGTCCGCTGATCAACGTAGTATCGTCGTCAGGATTGAAATACCTCAGACCGGAAGACACACTTGCGGTATTACCACCGTAGATAGAATCGTAAATACTTGCCCATAGATTCTGCTCTAATTCTAGCCCGTATTCTACCTCATCAAATACAAATGACGGATACACTGCGGTAATCTTAGCAATATATTCTGCTTTTAAGAATTCAAAGTTTGCTTCTAATATTGTTCGTGCATTATTTAAATCAGTACTTGTTCCAGAGGTATTAGGAATTACATATGTGGCCGCGGCCGATAAACCATTAGTAACAACATCGATAATCTCAGTCAAGTTTGCATTTGCTCTTGATCGTGCTAATGTGTTGGTTACTAATACTTCATCGATTTTTGTTCTTAAAAAGGTCAATGCTTCTATAGTTGCATTACGTTGAAATTCAAGACTTGTGTCATTAGAAATATCCAAATTATCGTATGGCATTTTACCATAGTACGAACGTGCCGCATACACACTCTTATAATTCGAACCAAACAAAAAGTCTTCACCGAGTGCATCAATGATATATCCGAGGTCGCGAGCGCATTTTGTCTTGTCAAACACAAAGTTGGGTCGCAATACTGTATCAATATATCCAATGACTTCTGCTTTGATAAATTCTTTATTCTTAAGAATAAGTTGTCTTGTACCAGAAAAGCCAGTGCCGTCATTAGTGAAAGTATCAACTTTGAATGTACGGCCTTGTACAACAAATGAACACGGAGTTGCTGGCGCACGTTCTGAACCAGACACTAATAGTTCTGTGTCACTGGGTTGACTTACTACGTTAAACGGCAAGTTGCCGGTAAACCCGTCTACGTATTGACCGCCAGCAAAACGTTGTTTGTTTAATGATCCTGAAAAACTTGAACCTTGTTGAAAGTACGGACTCTTGGACAATACCTGTGCTTCGGGATCCAGCACCATCATAAAGCCGCCGTGGCCTTGACAACTAACCTGACGAATGATTGTAGCATCGCCGCAAAGGAATACATCTAATTCTCTATTGTTCTTGCGAATACTTGCTCTATCACTGGCATCTGTTAGATAATGATACCCATACTCTGTGGTAGTAATAACCATGCCGTCGAAGTTTAAATCTCTACGGAACCAAATGTCGGCCCATGGGCTTTCGCTTGGCCTGTCTGCTGGTCGAATAATTACACGACGGAATTCGTCACCTACGATAGATACGTTTTGTGGTATACGAATTGGGAAGTCTTCTTCGTACGTGCCAGATTCTAAATAAATTGTCAAGTTCAAAGACTTAACAGGTTGGTCGAATTCTAAATTCTCACCTTCGACAAATGTGCCTTCTACATCTTGTAAATCGATATAATCTTCACCGATAGGGCTACCAGCATCTGATCCGTAGTACAGATAAATGATACCCCTTGCACGACTTGTGCGACCTACTACTAATTTACCAGCAACAATATCTGGTCTAGGCAGTAGGCCTTGATCAACACGGCCGCCGTCGTTGTTTGTAAAGTAAACTCGAGTTGTGCCTTCAGCACCTTCTTCAATTCTGCTGACTTCTGAAAATCCTTTACCTTGACCAAACGCAATCAACTGACGATAAGGGCCAGTTTCAATTGGTGCTTGATCCATTAATTCTTCTGCTTTTTGGGCAGCACGGTTAAGGCTGCGATAAGCATATGCCCATGAGCGTCCTTCTTTGCCTAGGGGAGTGTTTGATTGATCGTCGGTACCGGAGGTAGAAACATATAAGTTGATGTTACTAGCATATGTACTAGCATCTACATAGTATTTGGTTGCTGCCTGAAGGTCGTCGCTGCCAGTTGGCGTTCCGCGCCCTGATAATTCTCCGGGGTGATCGCTTAAAAATAACTTGTCCAGCATTGTACGATTTGCTGTACTACCTGCACGGGTGATAACTTCGCTGGTACGTGGTACTTGAATACCACTGGCGCCGGCAGGCACATTTAAGTATCCCTGCATTGTATCGCCGGTTACGTTGACAAACTTGTTATCAACATAGCCTTTGTTTACTGCAAATGTATCAGCAGTTGGTCCGCCGTCGGGATATTCTTCTGGAGGGTAATGAGCGGCATTAAATTGTCCTACACCGATGGCAAAATCGCTGTCGTTAGTCGGTGCATATAAATTACCAATCATCGATCCAGCGGCATCTAAACTAAACTGTAGACTCGGTAGTGGATCGTCCTGAACTCTAGAACTCAATGAACTAATAACAATGTCGCCAATGTTAGCGCCACTTGTGGGCTGGGCAATTGTTATACCAGGACCAGCGGCAATTTCTTTAAAGACTAATGCACTACCACCGGGGTTAACTACTGGGATCTTGCCCGATTCACCTATTAACGAACTAGGAGTATCTGCTAGGTCAGTGAACGCAATTTGTCCACCTAATCCAAATACCGAATATAGTTCTTGAAAATTTTCGTTGGTTTTTCTAAACGATTCGCGGATACTATCGCCTGTGCCATCATTACCTTCTACGCCGATGTCTATGAGTTTTCTTGACATTAATATGCTCCATATGACTTGTGTCCTAATATTTAGCGTAAGATTTTATAATCTTAATGTAAATACGTGTATGCTTATTCGAATAGACAAAGAAATTACAAACCATACACGAGTTAGTAAACTTGGAGTAGAACACTGCTACGTTAGAGAGCGTAGTATAGCAGTGTTCCGATGCGATAATTGCGGTGGAGGATTTACTAGACCACGCGGCAGTATGGATCCTAAGAGATTAACTAATAATGTATTCCATTGCTGTGGTAATTGTGATGCTAAAAGATTTGCGCAGAACAAGGGTATTGAAAAGAAACAAATCTGGGACATGCCTGCTAGTAGCCTAAAAACAATAGGCCGTATATAAACGTCAATAAATAAATCACAAGGAGGAACATCATGTTCAACAAAATTAAAGAATTCTTTACAGGCAAACCAGCAGAGCCAGTTAAAGAAGTTGTAGCGGAAGCGCCATACAAAGTAGAAGTAAAATCATTCGAGGATACATCGGATATCGCTATTGCACAACGTCCTGCACCTGTTGCTAACACAGCACCAGTTGAGGCACCTAGCACCGTTTGGCCGTTCCCTACAGCAGTTGGAGTTGCGCCAGAGTCAGTTAAGGCTGCACCTGCTAAAAAACCAGCCGTTAAAAAGCCTGCCGCTCCAAAGAAGCCAGCAGGCGGAAAAAGAAGTGGACGTAAGCCTAAGGCTTAATTCTTACTTTGTTCGTATAATGCAAAACTAGCAAGGTTCTTTCCCTTGCTTTCTGCCATGATATCGAACTGATCCCAGAAACTCAGTGCCCATTCGTTACAGGCTCTATTCCAATAGAAGTCTGAATGTGCTCTGAGTTTTGCCTTTTTATATCCAGTTTCCAACAATACTGGAAAGTTTGGTTGTGTACTAGAGCAGTGTCCTACCAGGATATCTTCA
>Ga0315905_10004956_pt1 | contig 13606 bp, 15 predicted proteins | sample LakEriMetagenome_5_FD_203522 | JGI IMG/M metagenome (GOLD analysis project Ga0315905, IMG submission 203522) | Freshwater fungal communities from buoy surface, Lake Erie, Ohio, United States - Buoy 4 MA121 | ecosystem: Environmental > Aquatic > Freshwater > Lake | place: USA: Lake Erie, Ohio... | reverse complement strand
TGTAGATATAGTGTCTGTGACTGTGTCTATGTCTGTTTGTTTTCTCTGTGCTTGTGTGTACAGGTTTCAGCGCAATAGCCGCAAGCAAGGCTGGCCAGACACATCGCACGGAAGCAAGGGCACCATAACCCGGCTTGTGCGCGTGCCGGGCTATGTACCCTGGCACTATAGCACCCACGAAGCTATTGGCAATGGCGTGAGAGAGCTGAGAGAGGCGGTGGACAGCAGTCACAGTGCAGGCACCCATTCTGGAAAATGCTCTGTATAGTACCTGTAAATAGTAAATCCCCCAGGGCACTGACCTGGAGACGGAGATGCTCTTGCTGCAGGAGATGCTCTGGAGGTACCCGGTAGGCAGACAGAGTTTGGGAGCATGTTTCGTCGCAAGACCCACCAGCACCACGGGGCGCTCCTTGCCCACCACATCGCACGCGCCCAGAATCGGGGCAGAGCGAGCGCTGCATTTGTCAACCGCTCACGTCCCGCCGCCGCTGCCGCTGTGCCTTGCGGTCCAGGTGGGGGGCGTGGTAGTGGCGCCGCCGACGTGCACGGCGTGTCGACTGCACCTGCTGGCGCACATCCTGTGTCGGTGTCGTGGATGAATAGCGAGCGGCCGTGGTGTGACCTGCATGGGACCCTGGCCACGTACACTACCCATGACCGCATGCAGACTCATGTGCTCGCTCCCTTGGCGCTGTCTCACGGCAGGCAGGCGCATGGACACCGCCTCCACATGCTGCAGGCAGCTGTGCCTAGCAAAGCGTTTAGCCGCAAGAGTGCGGCGTTTTGGGCGCTGCCGCATGCCTGGGGGTTACCTGTGTCGCACCACTGGGCTCATCCTCGCCGCAACTGGGGCTGGCCCACTGTCGACGTCTCCAGTGTCGCTGGCCATGATTTTGATGGTGATGTTGGTGGTGAGGGCCCAGACGTTGGAGGCGGCAAGGGCACGCTGGTGGCGATGGTTGAGTGGGACAATGGCAGTGTCGGCGAGTACCCTCTCCGACATCATCCCCACCACTCCTTGCCTGAGCAGAGCAAGGAGTCGTCAGGCGTCTTGTGCATGGCAACGCTGGCGTTGGCGTTGTGCCAAGGCCATGCTCGCGGTTCTCGATATTGGCAGCCGCCTTTCAAAATGCTCACGCAGATGCCTCCTCCTCGTCACAGCGACACGCCGCATTCTCTGCGCCGTGCTGCTGCCAGTGCGATCGGGTGCAGCGATGCTAACTTTGCCGCAAGCCCCCAGGTGCGCGCATTCTGAGCTCGGCAACAGGGCGCGTCTTGTGGATGGTCTGAGGCTCCTTGCCCTTGCACTTCATTCTCTCTCTATTCACGAACAACTTCGCCCACGAACAACCTATGCCCGTGCACTCCCTTCTCTCTCTCGATTCACTCTAGTTGTTGCACTTCTCTCTCTATTCACTCTGCGTGTTTCACATGGCACAGTTGCAATCGCCAGCACTGACGAGTGATGAATGGACGGGCGGTTGCAGGTGTTCGTGGTCGAAGCCGTGTCTGCCACGGGGATGTATGAGTGGGGCTATTCATGTGCCCTCGATGCCTACCTGCACACGTCTTGGATGTCGAGTGTGAGTGGAGGGCCGGCGGTGATGAGCTTGTGTCACGGCCTCTTCTCTGGGCTCTGCGCTGTCTCTAATCTTGCGCGCCTGCATGCAGAGGGCAGATGTGTTGACGCGCGCGTGCGAACTGAGGGCGGAACAGTCGCAACAGTCGGCGCTGATTGGGACCTTGTCTCCTCCTCTTGCCGTCCTCCGACTGTGCTCAGTCTGCATCCTCATTTCGCAGCGCAAGGTGCAAATGGAGAAGGGGAGGTGGATGCGGAACCTGACGCTGGGGTGTCGGAGGCCCCCGAGTGGGGGGAGCAGGAAGAGGAGGAGGGAGTGGAGGCAGAGGCTAGAGGCGGCGGGGAAGGAAGCCTCTGGGGTAAGCCTCCTCATTTACACACGCAGATGGTGACTCCAGAGACGCCCAAGCTGGAGTATGCCCAACATGCATTTGACATTCGCAGAAGCAGGCCCTTGCAGAACGGTCCCCTCGCTCAGCCCCAGCCTCTCCCCACACACGCACTAGGAGACGGGCTGGCGGGCGAGGGTGGTGGGGGGCGACGGGTGCACACCGGGACAGGGCTGGCGAAGGGCAAGCGCATACGCTGCAAAGGTGCGCTCCGTCGTATGCATCAGCTGCCTTGTGTGCGCAGAACAGACGGGGGGAAGGAGGGATGGTGTGTATGGGGATGGCGAGTGGAGCAGACTCTGCCGCTGCATTTTGAGAATGTGATTGAGGAGTTGTGGGTGGGTGCTGTGGGGTCCAAAGGCGGCATGGCAGGCGGCCACTTGCGCTGGCTCTTGCTCCCACTCTCACGAGATGCCGAAGAATATGCAATTGAGGTACCTTGCAATGGCTGCCTCGTCAACCTTTCACCGCTAGCTAGAGGATGGACGGGATTCTTCCTCAAGGTCGTTCTCTCTGGCTCGGGCGCCAGGTACGACAGGCAGCAGCAGCAGCAGCAGGGCCCTTCACCTGCCCCCGGCCTTGCGGCTGCATCCTCTGCTGGCGCTAGTGAGGCGGACAAGATGGTTGTTTCTTTCACTCCCGAGCAATTTCCTCGGCTGTTTTGGGGCAGTGACAGCAGCGGCGGGGGGCAGATTCGTGTCATGGATCTCCTCGTGAAAATGCGCTTGAAGGCTCGCTTTGCCAAAGCCAGTGTACCCTTGCAAGATGCCCCCACCGACAGCACCGCCGCAGCACCCAGCACTGAGCCCAGCGACAAGGGTGCAATGCAGACAGGGCAAGGAGGGCACGCCGCTCCTCATCCGCAGACGCTCCTGCATCGCAATGTATACTTGAAGAGCAGGCCCGCGGAGGGAGCTGGCGTGTTGCAAGAACAGTGGCAGAGTTTGCTGCGAGCGGCATCCGAGGCCGGGGGCCTTGGACTGTGGAACACTGCCAGCTCCTTAAAGCTCCTTGACCAGTGGAGTCCTTCCAGGTTGTTGGCCTGGTTGTGCCAGTTGGCTGAGATCTGTGAGGCTGGCGGCGCTGTCGTCGTCAGCTCGGTGCTGCAAGGCAACAAGGAGAGTGGGTTGGCTCTCGTCCTCTCTCTGCTGGCGTGTCCTGGGGATGGCGCCGCATGGGGCGAAATTGAGAGGGGGTGTCTGCATGTTTTGGCGATACTGATGGAGTCTCGCTCGGGCTACCACCTGCCTGCGCTCCAAGGCCCCGCCGCTGCGCGTGGCTCGGGTCGCGGTACTGGTTCAGCCGTGTGCGGGCACCCCTTCGTCGAGGCCCTGCTTGGCAACGATCTTGCGTCCCTGCTCGCTGGCAGAGAGGCGGCTGGTTTGGATGAGGGCCTGCGCGTGCTGGTCAAGACGGTGGTGGGGCGGATGCAGGCTCAGCAGGAAAGCGCATTGCTGCAGCAGGCTGCATGTCGCCTGCTTGCCGCCCTCGCAACACTTCGTTTGCCGCACGCTGAGGCGACTGGCGCTCGCTCCACAGCGCTGGCATGTCGGCTGCTGCGGGAAGAGGGAGGCATCGAGGCGCTCGCTACTGCCCTCGTCACCCATCGGGCGTCCTGCGAAAGGGTGGCCATGTATGCGCTCGACGGAGTTTTGGTGCTGGCGAGGAGGAAGCAGATGCGAGGCGATGTGCTGCAGCACGTGCGCCCCGCACTGATGCTCGAGGTGATTGCAAGATACGGTATTGCTTCGAGTGCCTCCAACAAGGCTGCCTGGCTCCTCTGTGAGTCCTTTGCCCCTCGCTCTCCCCAGCGCTCCCACACCCCATTTCAAGATCAGCACCATGATGCCAGTGCGCGGGGACACAGACTGGACGAAGAGGTGGAGGAGGATGAGGGCGATCTTTCGTTGTTCCCGGGCTTTGACGTTGTACTGCAGGCACTGCTTTGGGCGCTCCAGCTGGCAGAGTTGCGTGTCCAGCGGCCGCTTGCTCTCATGGGCCTCAGACACTTGACTCTCGGGTCGCTCACGCCCTCTACCGCGGCAGTCAGCATGGCAGAAGGAGCGGAGGCACTGGGTGTATCCCTGTCCGCCACAGGACGTGTGACGATGCAGGGCCAGATGGAGGCGCAGCATCTGAACAAGGCACAACATCGCATGCGTGGGTTCGTGCAATTGGGCGGGCTCGAGGCCGTGCTGCAAGCTAGCCGAGACGCCGATGTAGATGCCGATGCCCATGCTTGCGCGTGCGCGCCTCCTCCTGGCGGGTCTGCGCAGGTGCAAGTTGGCCATGTTTCCTTTGCACGCGGGACAGTGGAGGAGGAGATCTGTGCCCTTTTGTCAGCTCTGCTAGTCTCAAATGTGGTGGACCCCTCCCGAGTTGCGTCGCTTGGAGCCGGTGAGGCAGTGGTGAGAATTCTCAAGTGGACGGAGCGTTATGGCGAGAATCTAGGCATCATCCGGCAGGCCGTGTGTCTTCTTGCCAATCTGGTGTCTGCGAATGCGCTGCCGGACAGTGGAGGTGGAGGTGAAGGAGGCACCCGGACGGGGCACGACGAGGTGGCGGACCGACAGCTCGCGGCTTTGCCGGAGCGCGTGGTGCAGTATGGCGCCATTGGTGCTGTGGTACGAGCGCAGGAGCGGTGGATGGCAGACGCGGTGCTCACAGGGCAAGTGCTGCGCTTTCTTACCGCCGTAGCCGCGGCCCCAGCGCCCTGCAACGCCACGTTCTCGGGCCGCGCCAAGAGCCCAGCCCCAGGGTACTCGTCGACCTCGAGCTTCAACGCCAAAAGCAAGACGTTGCCTCGCAAGCAAGTGCCTAACTACTTCTTGTCCGATGACATCCGCCTCACGGGCATCCACGACTCGATCCTCATTGCTGTGCGGAGGTACCATCACCCGCTCATGCATCAAGTGAGCACGCTGCACTCGTTGCTCGCGCATCCTGCGTGGGGGCAGAGCAAGGTGCTCACGAAAGACTCAAAGATCAAGACCAAACGCGTCCTTGGCTATCGCAGCTCTGCGGCGGCAACCTATGCGGCAGCAAGCGCCCTGACGAGCTTCGCCGACAATCCTGCCTTCCGTCGAACGGCATCTGTTCCCAAGCAGTTGCGGCAGGTTCCGTTGGCCACCTGTCTTGAGAATAGCCTGCTCGTCACCACAACATGATGCTGCAACATGATGCCGCCACACAAAACGTGGGTCCGCCAAGGCGTTTTTGTATATATGTCTCTACAACGCCCCTGAGATTGTTTGAGTTTGTGCGACCTCCACCACCCTCTCCTCCTGCTCCTTGTGTTTCGCCTCCTCCTTGCGTTTCTCTGCACTCAATTGCTTTCCCTTTTAGGGATGCGAGAGACACCACGCCAACGTAGGCAAATAAATGTGAAATTTAATGGGAGGAAGCGGCATGGTCTCGCTTTGTGGGTGATGACCCACGTCCCTTCAGGGATGCAGACTGTCCTTACTGGTCTTACTGCAACAGCTCAGGCGGCGAGCCGTTGACGCAGGCGCAATTTGACGCCCAAGGACCCGCGCGTGAGGTCGCTCAGCTTCACATCGCCCTCCCCAGCCTCATAAACGTATTGCAGCAGGCTGTTGTGGTGTAGAATGCCTGCACACGACAGAATCAGAAACGAGACGCACACCAGCGAATCTTGAAAAAACATGGAAATCTTCTGAAAAGGTCACTTCGCCATGAACATGAAACATCTCAACATGGACATTGCAAACCTCCAAAAAAAATTGAGAGGGTTTGCATGTTAATGAGAAATTGTTTTAGTTTTTTTTTGGAGGTCCACTTGCATTGTTTTTTTTGAATGTCCATGTCCTCTGTTGTAATAACACAGGACATGGACATTGGTCGGAAAAATTCTGCCGTTAGCGTTAAAAACCCTAGGTTGAACAGCGCACACGCTGGAGACGGCTGCGTGAATCCTTCAAAAAGCCACCCTCAGGCTCCCGCGGATAGACCCAGGGACTATCCGCAGACGGGCAACGTTTGTGTAAATATTCGCACAGTCACGTACCCTGGAAGTTTGGGTCAAGGCCATGTTCAGCGAGGACTTGACACTCCTTGTCAGCAATGGCGTTCTCCAGTGCCCTCCCCCGCTCCGTGGTGGAACCCGGCGACTGCACGATCTCTTGCACCCTCTCCTGAAAGTCTGCGCTCGAAAGTGCGTCGAGGATGTCGCTGTCGAGTTGCTTCAACTTTTCGTAGTCTGCTTTGGCAAAGTTGATCGGGCCTTCGTACCCGCATGCTTTCGCCACGTTCTGGATTCGGATTTTCACCATGCTTTGCACAGCGGGCTTGGAGCTCCGGTACCGGCGCATCACGGCAATGAGCGCGTCGGAGGGGTCGTCAAAGTTGGACACTTCAAAGCCCCACGAGTGCAGCTGCTTCTCAAGGTCCAGCGCGACCCTCCTGTGCGCGGACCGGTGGTGGTCCGACACCTCCGCGAGCTGGGGCCCAAACACCACGTGGGGGTGCCTCAGATCGACAAACGAAAGCTCAAAGCCCTCCGCGGGCCACGGGCGGTTTCCGCTCCCCTGCGGCGGGGCGCCAAGCTCGTAGCAGGCCATGCACAGCTGCATGTCATTCTGGTTCTGGTCCTCCGCAAACTGTAGCAGGACCATCTTCCTGCTGCGGCCCGCCGCCACCGTCCCGGCCGCCGTCCCGTCCATCCCGACCGCGTCGGAATCGTCGGCGTCGTGGCAGTCGATTATGCGCTCGCACGAGTCGCACGTAATTCCGTGCGAGAGCGCCTCCACGCAGGTTTCGGAGCGCTGGATAAACTCTTCGTTGGTCGAAAAGAATCGCAGCAGCTTTTCCTCGACCTCCACTGCATCTCTCTCTGTCACAACCTTCATGGCGCGTACTTACGATGCTCGGCAGTTGCAACTTTGTGGAAACCTGTTTGACCCAAAGCCGTGGCGATGAAGCGCTTGATAGCTGCGGGCACGCTCGTGGCTCGCGCGAGGGCGGAGACAGCACTGGTGGGGCGGCGGTACTGGCCTCTACCAACGGGCCACCCCCCCGCGGCCGGACGACGCCTGCGCGCGCTGAGCGGCGGCGCGGGGGACAGGAGCGGCGTGGAGCAGGTGCCGTCGACTCCGCTGGATTCGGCAGACACGACGCTGCGCCAGGGCCTGCTGGCGCGGGCCACGTTGCGGGAGACGGTCGGCGGCCAGCAGGCCCTGCTGGACGAGACAAAGGCGGCCCTGCAGCAGAAGGTGGCCGCGGAGGCAGGCCTGGGCGCGAACGGCCCGCCCATCCGCGGCAGGCCTGCCGCGGCTGTGGAAAAGAGCGAGCCCGAGACCCCGCTGACCAAGCTGCTCAAGGAGCGGCTTGCGCTGGGACCCATGCCGGTATCAGAGTACATGCAGCTGGTGCTGTCGCACCCCGAGCACGGGTACTACACGAGCAAGGGCTTCACCGGCATCTTTGGGCAGCGCGGCGACTTCACGACAGCGCCCGAGATCAGCCAGATGTTTGGCGAACTTGTCGCGGTCTGGGTGGTCTGGACCTGGCAGACGCTGGGCTGTCCCAAGCGGGTGCAGCTCATTGAGCTCGGTCCCGGACGCGGCACCATGATGGCGGACATGCTGCGGGCAGCCGCGCGGTTCCGGCCGCTTTTGGATGCGCTTTCGGTGCACATGGTTGACAACTCCGAACAGCTGCAGGAGATCCAGCGCAAACGGCTGTCGTCGGGCAGCAAGCGGGGCGAACGCACAGTGAAGCATGACGGGACCGGCGTCACCATCCACTGGCACAACTCTCTCAGCGAGGTCGTCCCTGTCCCCGCATCCCTGTGTCTGTCCCTCCCGGCGCTCCCAAGGCGTCTGCCCATCCTCAACGCCCCTGTGTTGGGTGCGTCCTGCTCTGAACTGAGCCAGGTCACGGGCGCATGCCAAATGCGTGAGGGCAGGTGCCGCAAGGCAAGGATGCAGTATCAATCATCATCGGGCAAGAGTTTCTCGACTGCATGCCGGTGCGACAGTTTGTAAGGACGGACAAGGGGTGGTGCGAAAAGATGGTGGACCTGGCGGAAGCAGACAGCCCGGACCACTTTCGCTTCGTGCTCTCCAAGGGCCCCACGGCGGCAGCGAAAATTTGCCTGCGCAAAGAGCTGATCCCGGACCTGCCAGACAAGCCCAAAGAGTGGGAAGGAATCGAAGTCAGCCCCGAGGCCTGGCTCGTGGCCCAGGATATAGCTAAACGTGTCTACGCCACCAAGGGCGCGGCGCTCCTGATCGATTATGGCAATGATGGTCATGCCTCCGACACCCTACAGGCCTCTCCTCGCCGCCCTTGTCGCGCTGTAGCATCGCTCCTTGCCCCTCTTTCCCTCGCCCACGCCTTCTACCTCTTTCCCGTGTGCACCAGCTACCTGACTGTGTGTGGACGCGCAAACTACCGCCGGCGTGCGATGGTGTCAATGACCAAAAGCACATACGCAACACAAGAGCAGGCACTAAAGGACCACAAACCCGTTCCTGTGCTGTCAAGACCCGGCCAGTGTGACCTCACAGGTCCCAATCCTCCCCTTGTGTGTGTACGTGTCTGTGTGCCTGTGTGTCTGTCGTGCGCGCGCGCTCTCTCTCTCTCTCTGTGTGCGTGTGCGTGTGTGTGCGTGTGTGCGGGTGTGCGTGTGTGTGTGCGTGTGTGTGTGCGTGTGTGTGCGTGTTAGCCAAGAATTAGAGTCTTGAAAGCTTGGGCTATGGGCAAACAAACAACATGCGGGGCAGAAGGGAGAGTGGTCCTTTAGTCCTTTGGTCCTTTAAAGATGCAGACGCGAGAGTAGTCCTTTAAAGATGCAGACGCGCGCTCTTGCGGCTAGGCAAGGGCCAAGAGACAAGACAGGTGCAGGTGCAAGCGACAAGACAGGTCGGCCCCGACCACCCTGGCATGCACGCCAGGGCCCGGTACTGAAGCAAGCGCTGCTGGTGTGCAGCCCACGTGGACTTTGCGAGTGTTAAGCGGGCGTCACTGGACTGGTGTCCGGAGATCGCAGCCCTTTCGCCTTCTTCGCGCGCCGCGGGGCAGATGCCAACAGCTCTGTCTGCCGAGCAGCTGCGAGACCTCAAGGCCACGCTCGAGGAGCTCGAGGACATGTATTCTAAACTCGACAAGGGCAAGGTCTGCGCTGTCTTCCTAGCTTCCTAGCGCTGTGTTCCTAGGTTGTCGCTGCGCCTTTTCGAGCAAGCGCAAGGCGTCTTCACCGCACCCGTAAACACGCCTTGGTTGTTGCAGGATGGAAGCATGGAGCAGAAGCTGAGAGACAGGCTGGAACAAGTCAAGACAAAGTTGCGCCGCGGAGCAGAGGGGGCAGTTGCTGCTTCGGGCTCATCTCTTGAGTCCCCGCCATCATCATTGCCACCGGGGGCATCGAGCCGGCTCGTGGCCCACGGCCCGGTATCGCAGGTGCGTTCTTCTCATACCCTTCTGTGTCTGGTCTCTAGGGCGCTTCACAGCCGTGTCCCGTCTTTGAGTCTCGTCCTTAGGGCGCTTCTTTTTCCGCAGAGCTGCCGCTTTTGGCAGAGAAACTTAGCGCTGTCACAGGAACCCTGCTGTGACAAGAGAGAGAGAGAGAGAGAGAGAGAGAAGTTTATTGACAATCAAATAGATGACTGAAGGGAAGCCACGCCAAAAGTCACAGCCAAAGTTGACTGCTGTGAGAGAAAGCCCACTCGGCGGCCGACGGATTCGGAGCTAATGAGGAGGCTGTTGGTGTGCAGTGCGAGTTTCTGCACGGGCTTGGTATCCGCGAGCGCGCGCAGGCCCTCTTCGACGCTGCCTCGAATCAAGAGAAAAAACAGGCCATCCTAAAACAGTATGAGCGCCTCACGTCGCCCGAGCAGATGGGCGAGCTCTTCAAGGTGCTCGCCATCACCTTCCACACCATCCCCAGCGGCACTATGCCAGGGTTTGCTCCTCGCTCCGCTGACGTGCGATGAACTTGATAGAGAGACCGCAATTTATTAAATAACTCATAGCACAAGAAGAAGAAACCGGAAGCAATGGGCGTCAATGTTCACAAAAACCGCCTGCCCGTTGACAGATGACGATTGCGACTACGTAGTACCCGAGGACGGTGAGCAAGAGTCACCACGATCCACCACCCCCACCGTGATGATGGTCGGACGACTGGCACGAACTAGATACGGGTACCTGTTTGGAAGACGAGTCATGGCGACCAACGTGCGCTTGCTCTGTCACTTCCCGCTCACCTTGCCCGGGCCTCTCTTTGGCTAACCCGTGGCACCACCAAGCCAGCATAAGGCCACTCCCATCAGGCCCCAGGCACGCGGCGGCGGCAGAGGCATAGCCGGCGCACAAGAGATGTGGCCTCACCGAGACCATGGCCATCATGCAACACGTCACCATACACATCCAGCCGATGGATCGAGAGGACGACGCGGAGGGGGGGGAGGAGGAGGAGGAGAGGGCGGGAGCGGGGGCGGCGGCGAGGATGATGGGGCACGATGACAAGGTGGCGGAAGACGGCGTGGTGCCCGCTTCTTCTCCTGCCGCACGCACCCGAGCTGATTGGAGGCCAGGCGACGAGGTTGCCTCTTGTGACGTAACGAGTAGCGTCAGAGGCACCTTTTCTCGTGTGCCGCATCTTATCCAGCCCTTGGGCGTACACCCCAAGGGAGGCATGGCGGGTTGCGAATAGGTGTGTGGATAGGTGGGCAATGGTGTGAGAGACTGTTGATAGGTGGGCGTTGGTGACTGCTCTACACTCTTGGATGGCGAGTTGGTGGCACTTGCACTTCGGGCAGTGGAGGAGCCGGAGGCACTCTCGAAGGAGGAAGCTGAGTGGCAGTAGGGCAATGGCGGCCTTGGGTGCTGGCCCTCCCTCGCTAGCGCTGCGGCATGTGCTGTCACGGCACATGCCCGTTCCTCCTCCAGTTGGATGCGCAGGAGCGCGGCCTCTCGGCGTGCCGTATATGCGTCTTGCCGCGCCTCTTCTGCCTCCTTATTTGCCTGCGCCTGCACACGTTGCGGTCTCAGCATGTGCACAGTACACATATGCACAGTATGGGCCTGACCTTCTGAGTCCTGGCACAGTATGGGCCTGACCTTCTGAGTCCTCGTGCTTCCTCTGCCCCCAGTGGGCAACTCTGGAGACTGCAGCTTTTGCGGAGCAGGCGTGTAGTAAACAAACAATCTTCTGAAACTAAACTAAACTAAACTAAACAGTCTTCTCGCGTGTAGTAAACAAACCGTCTTCTGGGTACCGTCTTCTGCGTCTGCAGTACAGTTAGTTAACAGTACCCCAATTCTGGGTACCTCTGTACCGTCTTCTGCGTCTGCTCCCCGTACAAACCCTCTGCTCCACGTACAAACCCTCTGCTCCCGCTGTTCTCTGGTCGGGAGATAGTGCGCGCGTAGAGAGAGAGAGAGAGAGAGAGAGAGAGAGAGAGAGAGAGAGAGAGAGAGAGAGAGAGAACGACCAGGGCGAGCTGCAGAAGAGTGATGATGCCCTCTTGTGAATGGGTGGCATTGTCTTGGATCTTAGAGCCCTCCTCCACCTCAACCCTGCTTCTCGCCTCTGCATCCTCGGCTCGCACTGGCGACGCAGCTCCAACTTGATCACGTGGTCTGCGGCTGTTTGGGTGCTCTTGCTGTGGCGCAGGTGCTTGTGCTTGTTGCGCCTGTTGCGCCTGTGAGTATGCCTGTGCGTCACCAGGGGCTCACCGCTGCAGTGCTCCACCAGCGATTCTTCATAAGAGGCGCGTGCGCGCGCGGATAGACTGTGAGACGGCAACATGGACAAGGAGCAGTGCGAGCTTCCAGCTGACCACAGTGGGAGCGGGTGCACACACACACACACACACACACACACACACACACACACACACACACACACACCTCTTGTCGGAAGCGCGCCAGGATCACGTGGTCTGGCCAGTTTTTGGCGTCGAGTGGGAGGCCCAGCTGATGCTTTGGCGACCCCAGTTTTGCCTCCCGATCCTGTCGCAATGGCAAGATTGGTATGCAAGACAAACCAACAGACCCTGTCAAGTCTTGCGTCTTGCACCACTCCACCCGTCGTCAACCGCCGCACGCCGCCAGAGATGACAGAGTGGGGCCTCACTCTCTCTCTGGCCACGTTGCAGCATGACAATTTGACGCAGAGGCACACGCGCAGTTGCGCTCTATCTGTCAGACGCGTGTGCGCGCGAGACCTACGGAGACCTATGAGGCCTAGCATCTTAATCAGACCTCCCATCTGAGATCTACCGAGACCTAAGAGACCTCCCATCTCAACAACATGAACAACCAGAACAAAAAGAACAACGACAACAAACAAACTCCGAGACCTAGCTAAACCTACCATCTCAACAACACGAAGCGAGGCCGAGGGCGGACGGGCGATCAAGGTCTTGACCAAGGCCGTGGCTGCTGCAAGGCCGCCTTCCATGCCCCGCAAGTGCAACTCCTCCAGCGCCTGATTTTCGTGGAGCGCGTTGGCTATGGCTTGCGCGCCTGCTGTGATGATTGCGTTATTGTCAAGGCCAAGCACCTTGAGTGTCGAGTTGCCGCGCAGCGCCGTCCCCAGAGCGCTTGCACCCGTGTCTCCGATGCCAGCCTGCACCAACGCACGCGTTCATCAGCGTCGCGCTTCCCTCGATTGCGCCCCTCTATATCACTCAACACACATCCGCCAAGCGGGGTCCGGGGCGAGGGAGCAGACCCAATTGAGGAGGAGCTCCTTCAAGCACGCGTTGTGCCGCATGGCCTCGGCAATTTTTGCGCACCCCTCATCCCTTATTCGAGGGTTTTCCGACAGATCCAACTTTGTGAGGGAGCTTGTGCATGCGTGCAGAGAGAGCGCAATGGGCGTGACGGCATCCTGGTCCAGTCGACAGTCTACGGCGATGAGCTCTGAGAGCGCACTTTGGCGACAGCACAGCACCTTGGCAAGCGCCGCCGTCACGGGGCAAGAGTTGAGCGGGATGAAGCTCAGCACGAGCCTCTTGAGCGAAGAATTGTGAAGCAAGGCCCCGGCCATGTGCAGGATCCCCTCTGGGCTCGCCTCGCTATTCCCGCTGATGCTCAGAGCCGTGATCGTGCGATTGCAGTGCAGCAGCTCCGCGAGGCAGCGCGCTCCGCCCTGGCCCATCTTGTTCGAATTCAGGGCAAGGTCCCTCAGGTGCTCGTTGGCCAGCAACGCTTCGGCGACGGCTGCGACGCCCTCGTCCCCGAGATTCGAGAAATTGATGTGCAGCCGCTGCAGGCGCTGTCTTGGCATGAGCGCCTCGGCAAGCAGCAACGCGCCCTCCTGGCCCATCCGGCTCGCTGCGCCCTGTGCGCCGTCGACCTCGAGGATCCGCAACGTGTTATTGATGCGGAGCGCCGCCGCGAGTCGCCCGGCGCCCTCCGCTCCCAAGCACCCCGACGCCTTGTCCAAGCGCAGGCTGCAGACGCACGCGCGCACGAAGAGCAGGAAAGGGCGGTAAGCGAGAGGTAGCGGAAGAGACCCGCCGCGCGGCATACCTCCTGTATGCAGGCATTCCGTCGCACAGTGAAAGGGCAATCACGGACCTCGTCAGCGCAGGGTCGTTAAGGCGGAGCTTGGCCAATGTAGCGTCAAAGTCGGCCCGGTCCACGGCGAGTCCCGCACCAC
>Ga0315905_10004955_pt1 | contig 13607 bp, 12 predicted proteins | sample LakEriMetagenome_5_FD_203522 | JGI IMG/M metagenome (GOLD analysis project Ga0315905, IMG submission 203522) | Freshwater fungal communities from buoy surface, Lake Erie, Ohio, United States - Buoy 4 MA121 | ecosystem: Environmental > Aquatic > Freshwater > Lake | place: USA: Lake Erie, Ohio... | reverse complement strand
TGATGTCGCCATCATCGGAGCGGGCCCTGGGGGCTCTGCTGCTGCCATGACCGCAGCACGGGCGGGCCTCAAGGTCTTGCTGTGTGAAAAGGGTGGTTACGGTCGCGACAAAGTATGCGGCGATGGCCTTACCCCGCGGGCGATTGGTGCCTTGCACGATCTGAAAGTTGATTTTTCTCCTGCGCATCGAATTGATGGCTTGCGCATGATTGCGGGAAAAAAAGAACGAGAGTTGTTGTGGCCTTCCAACACCGCCTTCCCGAATCATGGGGCAGTGTGGCCACGTCAAAGATTCGACCAGTATTTAGTAGACATTGCCATCGCAGCGGGCGCCGATGTGCGCTTCAATTCAGAAGCTCTTCCCGCCTTTGATGCTGGAAAAGTAGTTGGCGTTGAAGTGGGCGGCGAAGTGATTCGCGCATCACTCGTAGTGCTTGCCGCCGGTGCCCAAGGAGCCGCAGCAAAAATGTTGGGCGCTGTTCGTGACCCCAGTGAAACCTTCGGTTTAGCCATTCGGGCATATGCGCAAACCCCACGACACGCCGAGCGTTATTTAGAAGCGTCTCTCAGTTTGCAAGACGAGCACGGAACTGCGGTGCCGGGGTACGGGTGGATGTTCCCTGCGGGTGATGGAACAGTGAACATTGGAGTTGGTGCTCTCAGCACCATGAAGGGTTTCAAGAAACTCAACCTCAATACATTGCTCGATCAATATGCATCTCTCGTTCGTGAGTCGTGGACACTTGGCGAATACATAGAAAAGCCACGCGCATGGCGCTTACCCATGAGTTGTGTGAAGCGTTCTGGTCCTGGTTGGGTAGCAATTGGCGATTCGGCCGGATTCGTAAACCCCATGAACGGTGAAGGCATTGACTACGCCTTGGAGTCGGGCATGCTCGCGGTGAATTGTTTTCTCGATAACCCTGAAACCGCACCGCAGGAATACGACCGCCAAGTGGGCGAACGCTTTGATGATTTCTTGCGCACTGGCCGACGGTTCAGCCTCATCATTGGGCACCCATGGTTGTTGAAGCCCGGTCTGCGTATTGCTGTAGGAACACAAAGTGCTGCCGATATCACTCTTGCGGTGATGGGCAACCTCATCGACTCGTCAACACCAGGCGCTGCGGGCAAAGTGATGCGCCTCGCCGACAACGTGTTGCGCATTGCCGACCCGGTTCTGCGACGCACGCGCGCGAAGGCGTAATTTGCCTCCCCACAATGTTCTACATTGAGGGCATGGGTGTTTCTGTCAAGAAGAACTATTTCAACGGCTTGCGTGGTGCACTAGAAGATATTGCTCGCGATGAATTTTGGCCGACAACATTTATTTCTGAACCCTCTGCGCCACCCGATGTGCATTGGCATGCATGCGATGTGCACGGGTACGTCATTAGTGGTAACTCCACCATCCTCGACGGAGAAACAGGGCAGTGGTTGTCGCTCTCGGCAGGCGACAAACTCATTATTCCTGCTGGTGCGCTACACATTGAAGGAGAGTCGGAGAGCACTGTTGTTTACGTGGTGGCAACACGCGACCAGTTGCCTTTCAAAGAAGTATTTCAACTACTTCCCGCAGATGACCCGCAACGCCCTCGTTAATTAAGGCTTCATAACAACCCAGCCGCGGTTTTGAAGTTCCGCTGCTAGGTCGTCGTCGCTTAATTTTTTGAGCAAGCGTTGTTCGGGGCTACTTTTCGCCGGCAAGTTTGCCGACTTCTTTTGAAATGAAGCATGTTGAGGGGCAGCGGGTTCGCTGTTGGGGAACTCGGCAGCATCGTTGAGCTGTGTAATGAAAGCTTCTGCTTCGGCGCGTGTGAATTTTCCGCCTGCTTGGCGTTGGTTGAAACCCATGGGTCCACGTGCATCGCGAAAATCGCTGTGGCCAGCTGCTTGCAGAAGAGCCAATAGCTCTTTGATCATTTGCATGGGAGCGGGTGGGCCTGAGGGTTGGCCAAATGCCATGGGAAACTGCTTTCAATAAGTTTTACTGGGTAACGCGACCGTCGACGCCGGTTCACACGGCTTGTGCACCGCTGTGTCTTGCATCGTAGACAAAGGCTGTAGCAATGCCTTATTCCATCTTGGCATCCGGGACGGATACCTGTGTGAGGCGTGGAGATTTGGTGGGTGTACGCAAGGTAACGAGGCGAGCAGCGCCAAGAGCGGCAGCGAGAGTAACCATCATGATGGTGAGGGCTCCGTAGAGGCGAGAGGTCATATCGGTGCCAGTAGTAATGGCATGCCAGGTGACCATAATGAATGCGACGTAGCTCGAAAGGTGAACCGCGCGCCACAGTTTCTTCGGCAGTTTCTTCATTGCCCAAGAAGTGATTTGAACAGCGGCAAGCATGTACATCGCCAGCACGCCAAGTGCTACACCGCGCGGATGCCATGACGATGCAAAGGGAATCAAAATTTCTTTTGGTCCGAACTGTGAGTAGCTGTCACCCACAAGTGCAACAAGATGCACAAAGGTGGCAGCCAAAAGCAGCGTTCCGAACCATTTATGTAGGTCGAGTAGCCATGCGGGGCGGTCGTACCCACGAAACAAACGAGTAGCTAGCAAAATGCCCCACGCGCACGATGCTAAAACGAGCAGCCAAGCAACAGTTCCTGCGGAGCGTGAGAGATACCACCAAAAATGTGAGTTCATATTGTTTCGTTTTCTTGATAAGGGATTGGGGTGGTTGCATATTGTGCCCAACTCGCAGTTTCAACGCTAGAGCCGTCCGTGCGTACAACACGCGAGGCGAGGTGAAATAAAGCGAGGAGTTCTGTACCTACTTTTTCGCCACACACAAGTAGTGCAGTTGCGAATACTTCTGCCCAAGCTGCAGTTGAAGCGATGACCGTTGTGGTGTGTAGTGCTTCGGGCGCATCTTGTGCAATGGGTTTTCCGGTTGTTGGGTCAATGACATGGTGTTGCATGTCTGAACCAACATGCCAGCGCTTCGCATGTGTTGAAGAAGTGGCAACACCGCCAGAAGGAATGACAATTGATGCCGCAATGCGCAACGAGTTGACAGCATCTTCAATATGAACTGGCCACACTTCAGCATCGCCCGGTGTGCCTATGCATCGCAGGTCTCCTCCAACGCTGATTGATACTCCTCGCGCATTGAGCGACATCAATTGTTCGGCAACGATGTCGGCTGCAAGCCCCTTGCCAATTCCGCCGGGGTCGACGGTTGCGCCGTTGAGCAAACGAGCTTGCCAACCTGATGAAGTGAGTTGCACCTCAAGGTCATTTGCGGTTGCATGCCAGCTCGCAGAACCGGGGAGCGACACCGTTGCATTGTTGGTGAGTGAATGTGAATAGCCCGCATTAATGAGCGCTGGCAAAAGAAAAGGGTTGAAGGCGCCGTTTGTGGCACGGTACGCCTCAGCGAGGTAATTGAGGAGCAGTGCGGTGTCGTCGGAAACGGGAGTCCACACGGAATGCAGTGCAGTGTTGAGTTGCGATACTTCGCTCGTTGCAATGAATCGACTCCAGCGCGCTTCAAGTTGGGTGAGGCGAGCTTGTGCGACCCCAATGAGATGAGCGAGTTCTTCTTCGCTATTTGCCACAACAATCACACGAGCGGTATTTCCCATAGCGGGAAACACCGCCGTGCGTGTATGGGGCACAGTGTTACTTCGAGCCACCGCTGTTGCTCACGGCCGTGCTTTGTGGAGCCTGTAGCTGCACTGGTGTGGGTGCGGGGGCTGGTGCAATGGTTGCAACCGGTACTGGTGCTGCAGTGGCCACGGGTGTAACAACATCAGGGGCAGTTGTTGCAGAGGTGGCGACCGGTTCAATGGCGTTGCTTACCTGGCGTACCGCAGTGGCCACAGCTTGTGCCGTGTGTGCCGCAATGGTTGGTGTGGTGGCAGTGCCCAGTGGTGCTAACTCTTGAACTGGGGTAACTAGTGCAACGCTTTGCATCTGAGACACGTTTTGCTCAGTTGCAACTGGAGCAGTTGCTGCCTGTGTGGGGCTTTGCTCCGCTGCTGCGTAAGCAGCTGTCATAGCAAGGATTGCTGTTGCTGTAATGCCGGTCGACAAGATACGAGCTGATTGGGCTACGTGGCGCTTGCGCCGAATGAGTGGGCGATTAGTCATCGTCGTTTTCCCTTTCTTCATGGTTGCGGTCTTCAGTGCGTCGTGGAGGAGCTGGTCGTTCGTCGTGCTCTTCTTCGTCATCGTCATCGTCTTCGTCGTCGTGTGGTGGGCGAGGAGGAAGGTTGCCGCTAACGGGGTTGTTCACGGCTGCCACAATTTGGCCGTTGATGAGTCGAGCAGAGAATTCAATGGTGCGTGCTGGCGAAGCGAGTGTGATGCGCACATCGTCTCCATCGCGGGTGTAGGTGTTGGTCACCTTGTAAGGAGAACCAAGAGTTACCACCACACTTTTCACGGTGAGCGTGCGCCCATTGAGGCTCAAAGTGATGACTGCGATGTCTTCTACTTGGAAAGCCTTTTCTACAGTTGCCGGGGGGCGGGCAACGGTAGAAGTAGGAATGCTTGGTGCTGGGGCTGGCGTAGCAAGTGATGTGGTGGGCGCAACAGGAGTACCTGGGGCGTCGGCAACGGTGGTGGTTGTTGGGTCGGTGATGACGTCGACAACGCCATTGGCCTCTACTGCTGGAGCGGTAGCTGCATCGGCAGCACCAAGGGCAGTGATGCCGCCATTTGCTGTGTTCAGCGCATCAGCAGAAACTGTTGCAGCAAGCGCGGGTGTACCGCGAACAGTGGATGAGTCTTGTAGCACTGAAGAGTTCAGTGCGAGGGCGGAGCCGCCGGCAAGAAGTACACCTGCGATGGAAAGTGATGTGGCAAGTCCTGATTTCATGTAACTCACCATACGGAAGTCATTTCTCATGGACGGCGAGGGAATATCCAAGAAACATCCAAGATTTGGTCCTTGTGTGAGAAAAACCGAGGATTCGTCCTCAGGTAGGCGACAATGGCTTCGTGAAAGTCCTTCTTGTTGAAGATGATCCCTCCATTGCATCGGTCGTGAGCCGTGGGCTTGGCGATGCTGGTTTTGGAGTAGAGCATGTGGGCAATGGGAAAGACGCAGTTGCTGCGCAAGGTTATGACTTTGTATTGCTCGATCTCGGCCTGCCCGATATGGACGGCTTCGATGTGTGTAAAGCCATTCGCTTGAAATCGCAAGTGCCCATCATCATTCTCACTGCACGTAGTGATGAATTCGATCGAGTAGTTGGCTTAGAACTTGGGGCCGATGACTATGTGGTGAAGCCATTTGGCATGCGTGAACTCGTAGCGCGTATTCGCGCAGTGTTGCGTCGCGGTGGAATTGAACACGGAAATCACGACACAGCTATTTCAGTTGGTGCCCTCACTATCGATGAAAAGACACGACGCGCAGTAATTGACGGTAATGAACTAGCTCTCACTCCGAAGGAATTTGATCTGCTCGCATATTTGGCGGCCAGCCCCGATGTTGTTCATCGACGCAACGATATTTTGGAACACGTGTGGGATACCGAATGGTATGGCCCCACAAAAACACTCGATGCACACGTTGCTGCTCTGCGTAAGAAGCTCGGCAATCAAGAGTGGATTGAGGCAGTGCGAGGCGTTGGCTTCCGCTTGAAAGACCCAGCTCAGTGAGGCGCCGTTTAGTTCTTGCCGTTGTCGGGCTTGTTGCCATCATCCTTGTAGTTCACGACATTCCATTGCGCAGTCACTTGAAGCGAGTAGAGCAAGACCGCGTGATTACCGCATTAGAGCGCGATGCATTTACCTTGGCGGCTAAGTCGCAACAGTTGCTTGCTGGAAAATCACCCAGCACCGACACCACGCCAACGGGTGTGAGTTTGTCAACGCTGGTGAACGACTATAGAACTAACAGCACAGCTGAAGTCCTCATTGTGAGTGGAGAAGGAGCAGTGCAAATAGCTTCCGATCCAACTGTTCAAATTGGAATGTCTTTTCTCAATCGCCCAGAAATTGCTTCAGCATTGTTAGGTAACTCCACCGTTGGTGTGCGCCGATCAGAAACATTGAACGCCAACTTGGTGTATGCGGCAGTGCCTGTGCTCACCACCGACTCTGTCATTGGGGCAGTACGGCTCACGTACCCTAAATCGGTTGTTGATGCACGTGTTGCCTCGCGACTCAGGGGCATCTTGCTCGTGGCTTTCATTTCGTTGCTGATGGCGTTTGTGGCCGCCCTCATTATTGCTTCGAGCGCTGTTCGCCCGTTACGTCGGCTCAAGGCGCGCACGGAAGAGATTGCCGAAGGCGACTTGTCGGCGCGTGCAGAAGTGGAAGGTCCTTCTGAAATTCGCGAACTTGCCGTTTCCTTTAATGAGATGGCTGCTCGAATAGAGAAAATGCTCGCTGAACAGCGTGGCTTTGCTGCAGATGCATCTCATCAACTACGTACACCTTTAACGGCATTGCGGTTGCGCATTGAACAAGCTCAGGCGAGCGCACTCAAGCCCGGGGTTCCAGTTGGTGAACTGAGTGAAGATCTTGAAGCAGCGTCAGGAGAAATTGAGCGTCTGCAACGATTGGTAGAACAACTTCTTGCTCTGGCGCGAACGGAGAAAAAGAACGTTCTTGTTGAAGTAAACGTGGAACTAGTTGTGCAGGGTCGTTTGGAAATGTGGAATAGCCTCGCAGAAGAGCGAAATGTGACATTGAAATTCGCGACTCCAGGAAAAGTGCTCGTCAAAGCTGTTGACGGAACTTTGGAGCAAATTCTCGACAACTACATCGATAATGCGCTCGACTATGCGCCAGAACATTCCTCAATCTCGCTACAAATAGAAACGTCGGAGCGCGAAGTAAAACTCTCAGTAGTCGATGAAGGCCCAGGTATGCCCACCGAGGCTCGCCAGCGTGCATTCGACCGTTTCTGGCGAGGAGCAGAAAGTCAGAACCGTCCGGGCGGCAGTGGGCTTGGCTTATCTATTGTTGCCCAGCTTGCTGCGGCAAGTGGCGGCACAGTTGAACTCTCGCAAAACTCGCCAACAGGTCTTGTTGCTTCGGTGTCGTTGCGTAAATCGACGCCGGGCAAATAGTTACCTCAGCGAACACTCGTCAAGAAGTTCGCCGTAGCGCGTCACCACTTCCTCGTTGGTAGATATTTCCTCAACGGTGAACTCTGTGTAGAGCCCTGTGGAAACGCATTCGGCATCGGTGTTTTCTTCCGAGCGCATAATGAATGCCATATCGCTCGAGCGCCAGAAGATTTGTGATGTGTCGTCGGTAGTGGGAAGTGAGTGTTTTACCTTTGTTCCCGGGTCGCATACGGAAACTGCAACGTGGTCATCAACCATCCTCACCTGGGCATTTTTGTGGATGGGGTTTTTCGCCCATGTTGTGAATGCTGCAGAGATCTTTTGTGTTGCGGTGCTGGAAGTGCCAACAACATTCATATCAACACAAAATTTTCCTTTTCCGCTCTCGTCTTTTGCGCGGTAAGCGGTGTAATAGCCATTGCCCCACATGTCGCTCAATTGAAGAGCTTTGGTGGCGCCCAGCGCTCGCACCAAAATGAAATAGATGTCGAGTTGGTTCAACTGGTCGCTCAACGCGTATTCATTTTTGCGTGGAACAGCAGGTGGCTTGAGTTCAACTGGAGTTGCCTCGGCGAAGTATCTCGACGGCAAGATGATTTCCGCAAGGGAGTGCGGTGGCTTCTTGAGAAACACATCGGTAACAGCTTGTGGACCCTTTTTCTTCAGCGCAGCAATAAACGTGGGGCCAAAAATATACGGGGCCGATTGTTGGGCGCTCAGAACTTCTGGAATTGATGTCAACTTCGCGTCAGATGAAGAAGTGGTGACTTTTTGATATTGCTCAAGTTCTTTGTCGTCAAAATTCTCTTCAACGTACATGTCTTCGGCGGCATTGGCATGGCCTTCAAGAACGGCTGTCATAGCAACCGAATCTTCGGAAGTGGTGTGGCGACGGTTAATGCGAGCCAACCCAAATTCTTGGTCTTGAAGCGCATGTGCCAATTCGTGCACAACCACTGCCCGCAGTGAAGCAGAGAGTGCTCCGCCTTTTAACGCCGCAGCATCGCTGCGAATGACCATTTCGCGATCGGTGGGGGAATAGTAGGCAAGTGTGTTGCCAGCGCTGAGATCATTCAGCCCAGTGAATGCGTCAAATGAGCCATCGGCGAGACCGAGTGTGCGCAGTAACGCATTGAGATCGGTGTAGTACTGCTTGTCGTCGTTCGAAAGATCTGCTTCATCGTTCACCACAAGTTTGTTGAACTCTTTGTCGTTCAAAAACCGAGCACGCACAGGGTTCTCAAATTTGTAACCCGTTTGCTTCTCAACGAAGGCAGCTAGTGGCGCAAGACGTGGATCCCATTTGTCGGGCCAGTTATAGGCGAAAGGTTTCCATTCGCCAAGACCCCACGACGCGGCTCCAAGCAGCAGAACTGCGCTAATGAGAAGTGCACTTTTTCGTGCGCGTTGTTGACGAGCCATCTTTTCCTACTTGAACTAATCGATGTCGATCCATAGTGGCGCCCGTGCCAAAAGGTCGAGGCTCACTTCGCGACACTTGTCGAGGATCTTGCAAAACCCTTCATCGCGCACGGCATAAACATCGGCAAGAAGAACGGGCACACGCGACACCAAACTCAATGAGCGCTCGGGGGCATCGGTGACAGAAGCAAAAGAGTCAATGGCAGACACTTCAATGGGCAATTCAATGCCGCCTACACCGGCAAGTTCGGTTGCGAGTACCAAAAGGTCGGGCGGGCGGGTGAGCGGAGGAAGTGTCCACGTGAAGATGAGTTGGAATTGAAAATCACCCGGTGGTTCATCGTCGGGGTCGTCGAGTTTTACAACAACATCTTCAAAGCCAAGCAAGACACGCGGGTCAACTTCAAGAGACATGTGAAGGTCAATAGGCCCACTGCAGGCTTCCTCGGGGTGGAGGTCGACTTCCCACATTTGGCGCAATGAATAGGTCTCTACAAAGTGGCGCTCGTCGTGCACGTGGAAACCATGATCGACGGCATGGCTTTTCAGGTCGGAAACAAAGCCTGCAACGTCAATAACTGCCACGCCGTGACACTACCGTTACCTTGTGGCCGAACTCACTTCCGTTCTTAAGTCGTCATCTTCCGACGAGGAGATTCTCTTTGCTTTGCGTCAGGGCGCAGGAATCGCCCAGGCCATAGCAAGCACCATCACCGATTGGTCATTTTCCGGTGCGGTGAGTGGCCAATACCGAGCCGACCTTTCGGTCAACGATGCGGTGCTTGGTGCCTTTAGTGGCTTTGGCTGTGGAGTGCTGTCTGAAGAAAGCGGGGCAACTGGTGCGGTGCCCGCGAGCCCAAGTGAACTGGGCGAGGGCTTAGTGATTGTGGTTGACCCTATTGACGGCAGCACCAATGCCAGCCGCGGTATTCCCTGGTATGCAACAGCCTTGTGTGCAGTTGACCAGTTCGGCCCGCGCGTTGCCGTGGTTGCTCAACTGTGTGCGCCACATGTTGAATACGTCGCTATTCGCGGCAAAGGTGCCTGGCGCAATGGGGTAGCGCTCACTGTTCGCAACGAACGGCCCATGGCAGAGTCGGTTATTGGTGTGTCTGGCCCACCGCCAGCGCAACGCCCGTGGTGGCAATTTCGGGCCTTAGGTTCAGCCGCTCTCGACTTGTGTTTGGTGGCTGAAGGGGCCCTCGACGGCTACCTCGATTGCGATACGCACGGAGTGTGGGACTACTTGGCGTCCACGCTCATCTGCCAAGAAGCTGGAGTATTAGTGGCCGATGCATTTGGGCGAGACCTGTGCCACTTCAGTCATTCCGAGCGCAGAACGCCTGTGGCAGCTCGTGGCGCGGTCAACTTGCAAGCGCTGTGCGACCTGCGCGCAGCCTCTTCCTGATCTATGGTATGACAATGAAACTTCATTTAAAGGTGATTGCCACAGCATCTGTCGTTGCCCTTTTGGCCGCATGTGGCGGCGGCGGCGGAGGCGCTTCAACAGCAGGCCCCGAAGTAACGGTTCCTGAAGCAACAGGTACGTCGCAAGACACTGGTCTTGCTCCAAACCCCAACGGCTTTGCATTCCCCAACTTTGGTGCTGCAGGAACACCTGAAGTGTTTGGTGAAACAGATCTGGTGTCAATGTTTGGTGCAACACCCGATATTTGTGTTGATGGAGTAGCAGACCCTTGTAAGCCAACGGCGGAAGCCACTGCGTGGGCGCGCATGGTAAACGACTCGCGCGCTGCGGGTCACTGTGAAGGCTTTGTAGTGTTGGCGGCTGCTCGCTTTTCACAAGCTGTGAAGCCAAACTCCGTGGAGTTGTTGAATCAAGGCGATGTAACGCACGGAATTATGCGTGCATTTGCCACTCAGTTCTTGAAAGAAACTCAGGACGAAACAAACAAGTGGGCAAAGAAGTCAATTAAAGAAAAGCTCGGCGCACTTGAAGCCTCGTTTGCGAAGAAAATTGTTGGCTACAGCCTTGGCGTGTATACCGATGAAGGCGGCCACGCTGTGCTGCCGTATGCCATCGAATACGAAACTGCCGATTTGGCAAAAATCAAAATTTATGACTCCAACTGGCCAGGTCAAGATCGCTTTGTGAAGGTAGACCTCGCTGCAGGTACGTGGGAGTTCTCATTTGCCGGTGCCGACCCAAACAATGACCCCAATGCTTGGACAGGTAAATCAAAAGACATCGACATCACCTCAATGGATGCGCGCGAAACAGGAACATGCCCCTTCTGTGGTGATAAGAGCGCAGTGCAGAAGTCGCTCTTGGTGGTGCGTTCAGCATTGCCAAACTGGAAAATTGAAACTGCCGATGGCGTGCTGACCCCCGGCTCAAATGAAATCGGCAATAGCAGCGTGCGTCCCTTGCGTTCATCTGCTGCTGGCCCGGCCACCAATGCTCCTACCGACTACATCGTTTCTATTCCCGACGACAAGCCTGCAAAATTCACTTTGCCTTCAGCTACTCGCATCTCGGGTATTACCTCAAAAGTCGCTGTACAAATTGATACACCAGGTTCAGCCGACACCACTATTGATCTCAGCAGCGAGGCAGTTTCAACAAACAACCCTGAAGTTGTGCTCACTCTTGCCGATGGCAACTTGGTGGGCTCGTCAAACGGCGAGAACAACTCCGTCACCTCTTCTGGCGATGCAGTGCAAATTGTTGTTGACGGTGCAACCGGAACTCCAGTAACGGTCGACGTCACTGCAGATGCCGCAGCTGTTGAAGTGCGTACTCCAGGCCGTGACGGTGTTGATGCAAACACAAACTATGAAGTGGTAACACAAACTTCAGACACGCAGGTAGAACGCAAGGTTGTGGGTACCAACGGTAAAGAGACGACCAAAACTGAAGATGGTCAACTCGACAGCACCAAGGTAGAAAATCCACTGCCTGATGCGTTGAAGGCACCTGCAGTAAAGGGTGGTTTGCCCGATGCCGCTAGCCGCGCACTCGATGCCGGTACTGCCGCAACAACAACTACGTCTACTTCGGTAGCGGGTGGCCCAACCACAACGGCGAAGAAGACAACGTCGAGTACCTTGAAGCCAACGGCAACAACAGCACCGCAAACCGCAACGACGGCCGCGGCAGTAGCGCGTGCATCGGTACGTGTTGATGTGAACGTTGACGGATGGAGCCTTGCGGCCAGCGACCCTGCGTCGTCTGGTTTCAGTGCAAACCTCACGGGGTCAACAGGCGCCATTCAAGATGGCATTAACTGCGACTCGGTGGGTTGCTTAGAAGGTACCGCCACTGATGTTCTCGCCAGTGGTACCGACCCGGCCACCGGGGCGGCAAGTACTACAACCCTGCAGTTCAAAATGTCAGGGGTGGCCTCTACCTTCGATATCCGCTGCGGAAATGCAGGCAGTTGGGTGAAGGCTTCTCAGGCCGGTGGAGGGTTCTCGGCCACGTGCTCATTCGGCAACGTGACCGCAGATGAAACCATTTACGTTCGCGCTTAAATACCTATAAATACTCCTTGAAACGCCGGTGCCTTGTGGTGCCGGCGTTTCTGCGTAAAACTAGGTTTAATGTTAATCATGAAACCTTTTTCCGCTCGTTTAATTGCTGCTGGTGTGCTCATTGCCGGGCTCCTTGCATTCTCATCTCCGGCTGTGCCTGTGCAGGCCGATGCTGGTGGCGCTGTTACATCGGTTCGTAGCGTTGCACAGACGATTTCGAGCCTCGACAAGCACACGTGCTACGTCAACTCATCAAAGGTCCATTGCTGGGGTGCGAACGACTATGGGCAACTTGGGCGCCCGAACTTTACTTTGATTTACTCAAGTCCATTCGAGGTTCCAGGGATAGAAAACGCTGTGGCGGTGACGGCTGGGGCATCTCACTCCTGTGCGCTCACATCGCTTGGCACCGTTTGGTGCTGGGGCCGTGGGGCGGACGGTCGTCTTGGATTTGGAAGCCAAAGTGACTCGTTCGGCCCGAAATCTGTATCGCGTGATGACAACGGATTAGCACTCGCAGATGTGGCTTCAATTGATGCGGGTGGTGCTTTTACGTGCGCTGTCACAACCGGAGGGGCATTGTATTGCTGGGGCTCGAACTCAGCTGGTTACCTGGGAATTGACACCACAACTGTGAATGTGTCGCGTGCAACTCTTGTCATTGCTTCCGGTGTGAGCCAAGTCGCCACTGGAAATACCCACAGTTGTGCATTGATGACTAATCAGACAGTGCAATGTTGGGGCCAAAATAACTACGGTGCACTGGGGAATGGCAGCACAAGTCAGGTTGGCGTCCAGTCGACGCCGACACCCGTTGGTGGGCTTTCTGGTGCAACGGCTATCACGGTCGGTGCTTATCACTCGTGTGCAATTATTTCCGACAAAACCGCCAAGTGTTGGGGTGCCAATTACGACGGTCAACTCGGAGTCGGTGCTGCTCTGATGGACGTATCTGTTACCGCAACAGCAACCGCGGTGAACGAATTGACTGACGCCGTTTCTATTAGCGCTGGGGCAAATCACACTTGTGCATTGACCGGTACGGGTGTGGTGAAGTGCTGGGGAGACAACGTCAATTATCAAGGCGGTCGCGTTGGGAACGAAACTACTATTCCCACAACGGTTCCGAGTCTTGCGGGTCCAGTTGCACTTGTTTCGGGAGCAAATCATAATTGCGCGATTGTGGGTCTAGACATTAAGTGCTGGGGTTCTCGAAGTAACGGGCAGATTGGTGATGGGACGGGAGAAACGACTCTTGTCCAGACGCCGATCTCAATTGATCCGGTATTTTCACAGTCAGTTGCCTTTGAACCGCTTGCAAACACAACGATCGCAACAACTTCTTTATCGGTTTTGGGCAAAGCGAATTCCAACGTTGGATTGAGCCTGACGTACACAACAGTTTCAGCAACTGCAAGTGTGTGCACCGTCAGTGGTACAACCGTCACCATTCTTGGCGTTGGTACGTGCTCTATTGACGTAACAGGTATTCCCGGGGGCATGTACTCGCTCTCCACCGTAGCCCGGGGGAGCTTTGAGGTCACAGGTCTTGCGCCAACGGTAGTAACGAACGATGCCACAAGTATTGGTGTCTCTACTGCAACCCTCAACGCAACAGTGAATGCTCGGTTTATCACCAGTGCAATGAG
>Ga0315905_10004954_pt1 | contig 13607 bp, 13 predicted proteins | sample LakEriMetagenome_5_FD_203522 | JGI IMG/M metagenome (GOLD analysis project Ga0315905, IMG submission 203522) | Freshwater fungal communities from buoy surface, Lake Erie, Ohio, United States - Buoy 4 MA121 | ecosystem: Environmental > Aquatic > Freshwater > Lake | place: USA: Lake Erie, Ohio... | reverse complement strand
TATGGTATCAGTGCTGCCGTAGTTAATAATAAGTTAGAAATTTATCACGGTGGTGAAAGCGGCGACACAGGCGAAGATTCTAATTTAATTGAAATTGGCGCCGGTAGTACTCCTGCTTTACTAACAGTTTTAGGTATTACAGGTGGTGACTACTACAATCCACGTTTGGCAATTAGCAAGCACACACAAGTTCCTACATTCAAGCGCAAAGATACATATCCACGTCCAACAGGTTCTGTATGGATTAAAACAACAGAAAGCAACCTTGGTGCTCGTTGGAGATTCAAGCGTTGGAACGGTCAAACATTATTGTGGGACAACGTTACTGCACCGTTATACGAAAACGGCCATGACGCTATTTTCAACCTAGACAAAACAGGTGGTGGTGCAAACATTGCTCTTGGTTCAGTATATGTACAGTATAACTTCCAAGAAAATGACGACACAGCAGATACAACACCCCGTGTAGCAGAATTCAAAGCATGGCGTAGAGCTGCAATTGGTGCAACGTCAGTAAGATCTGTAAAAATTACAACTGGTACACTTACTACTGGTACAGATTATGTCTTTACTATAGCAGAATCATTAGTTGGACAGGCTGCATTGTCTAATCAAAATGCTATTCAATTCGAAGCAGCTGGCGATGCATCTGATGCAGAAACTATTGCTACTGTAATCAATGCTGGTGGATTTGTAAATATCACAGCAGAAGTTGACAGTCAGAATCGTTTAATAATTAAACACGCCAAGGGCGGAGAAATTAGATTTAGCGATGGCCTAAACGCTCCAATGAACGCACTAGCACTTTCAAGCTCATATCAATATGAGCCAAGTGAAGGTAATTTTGGTGAAGGTACTGAATGGATCCAATTGGCTCCAGTAGGACAAACTGATTCCGACTATGTGGCCAGTAACTGGGTACCACTAGTGTACATTAGTTCATCAGATAATCCAGGTAGCCTTGCAGAAGACGGTACATTATGGTATAGCAGTGTAGTTGACGAAGTTGACGTTATGATTCATGACGGTGACAAGTGGGTCGGCTATAAGAGCCCAACAAGCCCATACTTTGCAGAAGGCACTGATCCAGCAGGACCAATCGTAGCTGCCACAGCTCCAGAAAAACAAAGCGATGGCACAGCTCTTGAAACTGGTGACCTATGGATTGATACCAGCGACATTGAGAATTATCCAACAATTTACAAATACGATTCAGACTTGCTAAACAAGCCAGTTAAAGATCGTTGGGTACTAGTAGACAAAACCGATCAGTCAACAGACGAAGGTATTTTATTTGCAGATGCACGCCTTGGAACAGACGGCGGTACTGCTGATAATGCACCAACAGGCACTATCGAAGAACTACTCACAAGCAACTTTGTAGACTTTGACGCACCAGATCCAGCACTATATCCAAAGGGTATGTTGTTATGGAATCTACGCCGTTCAGGATTCAACGTTAAGAAATTTAAACAGGGTTACATTGACACTACAGCAGACAACACAAGATTCAATGCTCCAGTAGGTGAATCAATGGCTGCATACTACCCACATCGTTGGGTAACAGAAAGTGCTAATAACCCAGACGGAAGCGGAAGCTTTGGTCGTCAAGCACAGCGCAAAGTAGTTGTACAATCTTTACAAGCGTTAGTGAACAGCAATCAACAAATTCGTGACGAAGAAAGTCGCGTGTTTAACTTAATTGCTTGCCCAGGATATCCTGAACTAATTGGCGAGTTAATTAGCTTAAACTACGATCGTGGACTAACAGCGTTTATCGTTGGTGATACACCAGCAAGATTAACACCAGACGCTACTAGTTTGAACAGATGGGGCACTAACCAACGTTTAGCCCTTGAAGACAACGATCAAGGTGCAGTAAGTTATGATGAGTACATGGCTATGTTCTATCCATGGGGCTTTACTAGCGACAATGCAGGAAACAACGTAGTTGTTCCACCAAGTCATATGATGTTAAGAACTATTGCTCTTAACGACCAAGTTGCTTATCCATGGTTTGCACCAGCTGGTCTACGTCGCGGTGGTATTACTAATGCTACAGCAGTTGGATATGTTGATGCAGAAGGTGAATTTAAATCAGTTGCCCTAAACAACGGACAACGCGATACACTTTATGAATCAAAGATTAATCCAATCACATTCTTTACAGGCAGCGGTTTAGTAAACTACGGTCAACGCACTAGAGCTAAAGCAGCCAGCGCACTTGATCGTATCAACGTAGCTCGTTTGGTTATTTACTTACGTAGACAATTGAACGCACTAGCTAAACCATACGTGTTTGAACCAAACGATAAGATCACTAGAGATGAAATCAAAGGTGCTGTCGATTCATTAATGTTAGAACTAGTTGGACAACGTGCTCTCTATGATTACCTAGTAGTCTGTGACGAAAGCAACAACACTCCTGCTAGAGTTGACAGAAATGAACTTTGGGTTGATGTAGCTGTTGAACCTGTAAAAGCAGTGGAATTTATTTACATTCCATTACGCTTAAAGAATACCGGTGAAATAGCAGGTCTATAATAAGAGGATATTAATATGTCAATTTCAACATTAACCAAATTCACAGTACCATTAGACGGTGCTCAGTCACAAGGTTTGCTAATGCCAAAACTCAAGTATCGCTTCCGCGTTACTTTGCTAGGTTTTGGGTTAGCATCATCAACAGCAGAGTTAACTAAACAAGTTGCTGATGTAACAAGACCTACTATAGCATTTGATCCAATTACTGTTGATGTATATAACAGCCGTGTTTACCTAGCAGGTAAACACACATGGTCACCAATTACATTAAACGTTCGTGACGATGTAACTGGCGCAACACAGAAAATTGTTGGTGAGCAATTACAGAAACAATTTGATTTTTACGAGCAAGCTTCAGCAGCAGCTGGTATCGACTATAAATTTCAAACTAAAATTGAAATTCTTGACGGTGGTAACGGCAATCAGGCAGTTGGTATTCTAGAAACATGGGAACTTTATGGTTGCTATCTAGAAAACGTTAACTATCAGAATTTAAGCTACAGCGAAAATGCTCCTGTAACTATTCAGATGAGTATCAAGTACGACAATGCAATTCAGAAACCAGATAATTCACCATTAGCTGGCGTTGGAACAAGCTTCAGTCGTTCAGTAAGCACAAACGCTACAGGCGCTTAATAAAAAGCCCACGCTGAGTGGGCTTTTTTGTGACTATCTATTAAGTACGTAGTTAATATCGAACGATAAATATTATTATGCCAACACCAGTTCAATATGGAGTAAGACAACCCGGAGAACCTGTTCTTCGAGATTTCCAACACGCTTCTCGATTATATCGAGAAAGTGATCTTCGTCTTGCCCCTAAAACAAAATTTCTCTATCACGTAGTTTTTAATATTAATTCTAATGCCCTTAAAAATTTAGGATTTAAATATCGACATCAAAATGAAATTAACATGCTGGTTAAAACCGCAGAGTTACCTAAATTTACAATACAATCAGAAACATTAAATCAATACAATAGAAAAAAAGTTGTACAAAGTAAAATTGATTATCAGCCAGTGACTTTACGATTTCATGATGATAACTACGGTGTAGTAGGACAGTTATGGTATAACTATTATAACTACTATTACGGCGATACCGGCGCAGCAGATACTATTGGTGCTTACAATAGAAATGCTATGAAAGCTAAAAGTCACCTTAAAGGAAGTTTTGGTCTAGATAACAATAGTACTGTGCCATTTTTTACAAGTATAGTAATTTATCAACTTGCTAAAAAAGCATGGTACGGATATAAATTAATTAATCCGTTGATAACAGCGTGGAATCACGATACACTTGATTCAGCCAGTAGTCAGCCTGGGGAACAGGCAATGACATTAGCCTATGAAGCTGTGGCCTACGAAACTGGTAGAGTAAGAAACGGAATTCCCAATGGATTCAGTCAAGAGCACTACGATCAAACACCTAGCCCTTATGCTTCAGATCCTAGGGCAAGAAGAGCAGCCGCAGATCCTGTAGCACTTGGTGGCGGCACAAGTATTTTTGGCAATGCCAGCAGCATATTAAGTGGAGTAAGTTCTGTGCTAGGTGCTATGGCAAATCCTAACACATTTACAAACCCTGCCGCATTTATAAGTACAGCTATTACAGCAGTTAACACATATCAAAATGCAAAAAATCTCACAAGAGAAGGCGCAATAAATCAAGTCACTGGTGCTGTGCTAACGGGAGTAAATGCTGCTGCTCAAGTTGGTTTAAGCGGACAACCAAATGTAAGTTTTCCAGTACCAGGCGCATCACAGTCAACTCCTGCAAAGGCAGTAAGTATTTTTGGTCCACAAGGCAGATAACATGTCAGACGTTACTAGTAATATTCCAACAGAAGCTACAGAAGATAGTAGTACAGAAGTCAAAACATTTTTTGACAAATATTTTGTTAATCAAATAAGTTTTCCTGCAAGCCAAGTAGACGCTGTAGTAGGTTTTTTCTTAAAACGAGGGTTTGGGGAAGAAGCTGCTAGAAGTACTGGCATTGTATTAATGAATCAGGCTAAAGTTGATAACATAAATGTTTTTAAACTATTAGACAGTCTCAAAGGACTTAATGATGTACAGCTCAGTACTATTGTAAGTCAAGTTCTTAATTCTTATCGTGAAAAAACCAGCATTTTAGGTTTTAAGTTTACTTCAGATAATGACGCTCTAGAAAGCAGAAATATTAAACCATGAGCAGATTTGCATCAGGAAAATATCAACTTCAGAATCCAGAAAAATATGTAGGGAAAAAAAGTCCAACATATCGTAGTAGCTGGGAATTGGCCTTTATGCGTTTTTGCGATACGCACGGTAGTGTTCAAAAATGGGCCAGCGAATCAATAGCAATACCTTATCGTTGCCCAATTACTGCTCGACAAACAGTATACATACCAGACTTCTTTTTACAGTATCTTGACAAAAATAGTCAAATACACACAGAGCTAATAGAAGTTAAACCACAGAATCAAACGTTAAGAGAAAAAGTAGGCAAAAGCAAACACAATCAAATTGAGTATGCTAGAAATGTTGCTAAATGGCGTGCCGCACAGACTTGGTGCAAAGCACAGGGTATAAAATTTAGAGTAATCAACGAAAATGAAATTTTCCACAATGGTGGAAAAAGATAAGTAGTTGTATGACTAAAAAACTCGAAGAATTGCTCAATTTGCCCGAAAACAAGAAAATGGTAAATGATGCGGAAAAACTTGCTGAAAAAAATGCAGTAGCCCAGCAATCACAACCGTTATTACGGGAACTATCAGAATTTGACAAAATATCAGCAGCCTTGCCACAGGTAAAGGGACTTGGTGATATTGCCGATGGCGAACTCGATGCATTGGCTCAACGTGCTACAGATGCCTATGATGATCTAATGGATCTGGGTATGAATGTAGAAGCACGTTATAGCGGACGTATATTTGAAGTTGCAGGCACTATGCTTAAAAATGCCATAGATGCTAAAAGTGCAAAGTTAGACAAGAAACTTAAGATGATCGAACTACAGCTTAAAAAACAACAATTAGATCAAAAAGCTGGCGATGAAACTCTCACAGTACATGGTGAAGGTGTGATTATATCTGATCGCAATAGTCTAATTGAAAAACTTAAAAATATGAATAAATAATATATTAGGATTTAAGCCATGAAATTATTCAGTCAATACCTTAAAGAAAATCAAGACACTAAAAAGTATGTCTTTAAAATAAAAGTTGCTGGTGATCTTCCTGAGCATTGTGAAGATGTTATGGAAGCCGCATTACAAAAATATCAAGTAAGTAAATTTACCAAAGGTAAAAGCACTCCTATTCAAGCAACATTAATTGATTTTCCAGAAATAAAAAATTCGTCAATGACAGTTTTTGAAACTGAATTAGATTATCCTACTACCAGTGCAGTATTAGCAGAATTGTTAGCTAGCTCTACTGGTATAAGTAGATCTTGCATTCGTGTAAGAACGCCAATAGAAGAAGCAAACATGGCTGTTGAAACAGAAGAAGATAATCCTACTTCTATTTTAACTCAAGATTACCCTAAAGAAAATAATCAAAATTTAGTAGGCGAAAAATACATTAGCGGGTTTTTAAAAGACCTAGCAAAACAACGAAAAGAAAGTCAACCTACACAATACAAAGGTGTAAACGAAAAATTATTAGCTAAATCATTGCACAAAGAAAAAGCAACTGAAATGGCCAAAACTGGCCCTGCTCATAGTTTACTCAAGGGTCTAACAGGTAACCCTGACCCAAGAAAAGGATAATAATATGAATTTTAATGAACTAATGAGAAAGATGGTCGAATTGGATCAGCCAACTACTGAACGAGCAACAGGCGGACGACCTGGCATTAACGCACTCACAGGTCAACCGGCAGCACCGGCAGCACCAGGACCTGATCATCTCGCTGAACCCCCAGAAAGAGCTCCAATGGCGCCAGGAGCACCAAATATTCTAGCAAACAAAACTAGAATGCCTGACCCAGCAGCCGCTGCCAGAGCACAACGTGGAGCAATGGCAAACGATCTTGCTAATCAAGAACAACCAAAAGAAGGCAATGCTTTTAGCGGTGCATTAGATGCTGCTCGAGATTCTGGTCAATCTGAATTTGAAGTTGACGGACAAACTTTTAAAGTTAAAGAAGACGATGTAGATGAGTGTGGCATGCCTGGAATGGCAAATATGCCTGGCGGTATGATGGGCATGAGAAATGGCACTCCTCCACAGGCAGATTCTATCAGTGCTAACGTCAGCATGAACGCACAAGGCGCCGGTGGTATTAAAAACCTAATGGATATCTTAAAAAATATCGAAGATGGTAATACCAGCAGTGACAGTGATGACATGGAAGATCCTGCAATCCTTATTAAGAAAATGCAACACCCATTTATGGGCGGAGATGATAAAGGACCAGGCCAAAAAATAATTGGACAAGAGGAACTTGCTAATTCTCCAGACGAAATGTATGCAGACACTGGTGCAGTCACAGGAACAGGTGACGATCTACACGGTAATGCTAGCAGAGGTAATCAAGGCGATCGCTACGACGGATATGCGCCTCGAGGTGTTACAGCAATGGAAGGTCTAGTGCAACGTTTGTCAAATTTATACAACGAAGTTAAATCTCGTTGATTAAATTTGTAATTTCAAAAGCGGGCTTTTGCCCGCTTTTTTGTTGTAAATAATCATATGCCAACAAAATCGTTAGATGGAGTTTTAACTAAAAAAGCTCACACCAAAGAAACGTTTACAGAACAACAAATTGAAGATTTGTTAGCCTGTAGCAACGACGACGGATATCACTATTTTACTCAAAAGTTTTTTTACATACAGCATCCTGTAAAAGGTAAACTACTTTTTGAACCTTTTGAATTTCAAACTAGATTATTAGACGCATACCACGGACATAGATTTAATGTAAACATGTTACCACGTCAGATGGGCAAGACTACCTGTGCGGCAGGTTACTTGCTGTGGTATGCAATGTTTCATCCAGATCAAACTGTGTTAATTTCAGCTCACAAGTTTACAGGTTCTCAAGAAATTATGCAGCGTATTCGTTATGCATATGAATTATGCCCTGATCATATACGCTGTGGTGTAGTCAACTATAACAAAGGGAGTATTGAATTTGATAACGGATCACGCATTGTCTCTACAACTACTACTGGCAATACAGGCCGCGGTATGTCTATCTCCTTACTATACTGTGATGAGTTTGCATTTGTTCCCCCCAATATCGCTGATGAATTCTGGACTTCCATATCACCTACACTAGCCACTGGTGGTAAGGCAATTATTACTTCAACACCTAACAGTGACGAAGATACATTTGCTACCATATGGAAAGAAGCTAATAAAAAGTTTGACGAGTTTGGTAATGAACAAGAAACTGGTATTAATGGCTTCTTTCCATTTACCTGTAAGTGGAGTGAGCATCCTGATAGAGACGAAGTATGGGAACGTGCAGAGCGTGGTCGTATTGGTGAAGAACGATTTCGTCGTGAATATAATTGCGAATTCTTGATCTATGACGAAACACTGGTCAGCAGTATTAAACTGTCTGAATTAGAAGGAATTGAGCCTATTCAACGAGTAGGTCAAACCCGTTGGTATAAAAAATTAAACAAAGAAAGCATATATGCCATTACATTAGATCCTAGTCTAGGAACAGGCGGCAACAATGCTGCCATAGAAGTATTTGAATTACCTAGTTTCACACAGGTTGCAGAATGGCAGCACAATCTTACTCCTATACAAGGACAAATTAAAATACTACGTGAAATACTAAAGTATATTAATGATTTTATGGGTGAAGACAATCCTAACAGCATCTATTGGACTATTGAAAATAACACAGTAGGCGAAGCAGGGTTAGTATGCATACGAGATATTGGAGAAGAGAATTTTCCAGGACTATTCGTCAGCGAACCTGTGCGTAAAGGACACGTTCGTAAATTCCGTAAAGGGTTTAACACTACACACGGTTCAAAAATTGCTGCCGCAGCTAGATTAAAACATCTAATAGAAACTAATAAAATGACTATCTACAGCAGGCCTTTGATTTCAGAGCTTAAAACGTTTATTGCACACGGTGTAAGTTTTAAAGCTAAAAACGAAGAACAAGACGACCTAGTCAGTGCTTGTTTATTGCTAGTTCGCATGAGTCAAGTGTTAGGGGATTGGGATCAGCGGGTCTACGCTACTATTAACAGCAGCGATTTTGTTAGCGAAGAAGATATTGACATGCCAATGCCTATTTTTATTTCCACAAACATGTGATAAATACGATTATGAATAAAAATCTAAATTTAATTGCTAAAGAGTTATTTGCTAAAATTCGCACTTCTTTTCCAGAGATTTCACTTAAGGATGAAGAAAGCGAGACCACAGGTAAACCTTCAGAGGCTAGATTCTTTGATTTTGACTACGCAACAGATGGGCATAATTTAGGAAGAATTACGATCCACCTTGCAGGAAAAGATGCAGACGAGGACGGCGATAAAGACGGACTTACAGTTATCTATTCGAATGCCATTGTAGACAAAGAATCTGATTATACAAAAAAGAAATTTTACGAATTCTTAAAAGAACTTCGAGAATTTGCAAAACAAAAATTATTAAATTTTGATACACGAGACATTTCAAAAAGTAATTTAGAAAAAAGAGATTACGACTTTTTATCCAAAAAATCCGGAGACGGCAACATGACCGAAAGCAAACTATATGGCACAAGCAAAACTAGTTTTCAACAGTTTGGCGAATCAAAAATTATTGTAAAACATAGTGCCCCTATTAATTTAGAAAATCCAGCTGGTAGAACACAGAGAATTGAAAGCATCTACATTGAAAATATGCAAGGTGAAAGATTCAAGTATCCATTTAAACATTTAAATGGTGCTCGTGCTCTAGCACAACATATCTGCCATGGCGGAACACCTTATGATTCAATGGGAGCATACATTACTGGATTAAGTGAAGAACTTGGCAAGTTACGTATGTTTAAAGGATATGTTGAACGTAATCCTATGGTCAGTGAAGCAATGAGCTCAGTAAACTTTAAAGTGTTAGAGCGTATTGATCAAGTTAAGAAAGAAATTTTTAGCTTACAAAATTCTAATCATTACGAACAATTTGCTGAAGGATTTGAAGAACAATCAGCAAAAGAAATACCTGAAGAAATTATGAACGATTGGATTGATCGTTTAACTATTCGTACATTTAATGAAGAACTTAAAAATGTATTTCCCTATATTTTTAACCTAGTAGACGAAAGCGATATCCCAGTTAAAAATTTAACCATTGAAGATTTAATGGATGAGGAAGAAAAAGAAGAAGAAAAAGACAATCGTAAAGAAGTTAAAGAATTTGATCAGTACGAATCATATCTTAACAATATTGTCGAAGGATCTTCAGATATATTCAGTGACGACCAGGACAAGCAAGACGAAGCTATCGAAAAACTTAATCAACTAGTGTCGCAACCGTTTCCAGTTGGAACAGACGGAAACAATGCTATTGAAAGTTTAACTGGCGTTATTGAAGACGACGAGTTAATGGAAGTATTAAAAGAATTAGCAGATATTAGTCCAGACCAAGATGTACGAGATATTCTCAAAGACTATATCGAAATTAAAGATAAAGAAAATGGCACAGACGTGTTAAGTAAAATTAATTTTGAAGAAACACCAGCTGAGCCAGAAACTCCTGCTGAACCAACTGCCGAGCCAGCTCCTGCTGAACCAGTAGCTACTGAACCAGCACCAGCTCCTGCCGAGCCAGCTACACCACCGGCAACTCCTCCAGTAGCAGAAGAAAAAGAAGATCCTCCATTTGACGGTCCTTACAAAAAGAAGGGCGACGACAAAGATCAGTTTGGTAATACTATCAAACACAAGGCACGCCATTTAGCCAAAAAAGGAATGGCTGATGCTATTAAGAAAGCAAAAAAAGCTGGCGCTACAGCAGAAACTATTATTCGTATTGCTGGTAAAGAAATGACATTAGGCGAAGCTATCACTAAAGCAGGCATGAGAGTCGAAGACGTATTTGGTAACAAAGCAGATGAATTAATTGAATTTGTTAAAAGTATGTACAATGCCGAAGAAGGCACTTTTCCAAAAGGAGAAGAAGGTGTTAAGATTGCCTGTGAGAAAAAGTTTGGCGACAGCGCAGGACCAATTGCTGAAAAAGTAATTGCTAAACTAACTAGTTTGGGCGAAATGTCTAGAATGAAGAAGCTTGCCGGTTTGAGCAATTAAGTCATAATTTAGGCAAGATTTCTCTTGCAAACATAAATAAAAACGCATACAATAACATGTATGCGTTTTTTTGTTGAAGTGGTTTCAACAAATAAAGGCAACTATAAAAGGCTAACAATAGGAGAAAAATTATGGCATCTTTAGCTGAAATTCGTGCAAAACTTAAAGAACAGGAATCACGTGGTTCCGACAACAATCAACGTTCAGGCGGTGATAATTCAATTTATCCGTTCTGGAATCTCAAAGAAGGACAAGAGGCAGTAGTTCGCTTTTTGCCCGACGGCAACACAGACAACACCTTTTTCTGGGTAGAACGTGCAATGATTAAATTGCCGTTTGCAGGTATCAAAGGTGAAACTGACTCAAAGCAAACTATCGTTAATGTTCCCTGCGTAGAAATGTATGGCGAAACATGCCCAATCCTCTCAGAGGTTCGTGGCTGGTTCAAAGATCCTGCATTAGAAGACATGGGTCGTAAGTACTGGAAGAAACGCAGTTACATTTTCCAAGGTTTTGTTGTTGAAGACGGTTTGAAAGAAGATAGCAAACCAGAAAACTCTATTCGTAGATTTATCATTGGCCCACAGATCTTCCAATTGATCCGCGGTGCATTGTTAGATCCAGAAATGGACAATCTCCCTACAGACGCTATTCACGGCGTTGACTTTAAACTCATTAAGACTAGCAAAGGTGGTTACGCAGACTACTCTACTTCGAAGTGGAGCCGTCGTGAGCGTCCATTGAGCGATGTTGAGCAAGAAGCACTTAATGCTCACGGTCTTTACAATCTCAAAGACTTCTTGCCCAAGAAGCCTAGCGATGTTGAAGTTAAAGTTATCAAAGAAATGTTTGAAGCATCTGTTGATGGCGAACCATTTGATATGGAACGTTGGGGTCAATACTTCAAACCAGCAGGTATGAGTCAAGCAACAGGTGATCCTGTCGCTAAAACTACTCGTGCAGCCGCTCCGGTTCCTGCAGATGATTTTGATGAAGAAGCGGCACCAGTTGCAAAGAGCGCACCTGCTCCAGCTGCCGAATCTAAAACTACTCCTAGTGGTAGCGCACAAGACATCCTTGCGATGATTCGCAACCGCAACAAGCAATAAAAATAAGGCTCGGGTCTTAAGATATAATTCTTATGCCCGAGCTCTCACCATTTAAGGAGAATAACTATGGCTAAATTAAGCAAACTAGCAAAGGTGAATGAATCAATTACTATCAATCGTTACGACAATGCTTGGATGGTAGAAATTGGTGGACGTGATAAGAAAGAAGATTGGAAAAACACAAAGACTGTTTGTAATACAGAAGAAGAACTAATCGCTTTAATTAAAGAATACAATAATATGGAGTTAGATCAATAATGGCCTCTAAAGCATTTGACTTATCAAAATTCCGTAAGACTTTAACAAAGAGTATTGACGGACTAGGTGTTGGTTTCAATGATCCTACAGATTGGGTCAGTACAGGTAACTATGCCTTAAATTATCTTATCAGCAGTGACTTTAACAAAGGTGTTCCATTGGGTAAAGTTACTGTGTTTGCCGGAGAATCAGGTGCAGGTAAAAGTTTTATCTGTTCCGGCAATCTAATTAGAAACGCACAGAAACAAGGTATCTATGTTGTGTTAGTTGACAGCGAAAATGCTCTTGATCAAAGTTGGTTAGAAGCACTAGGTGTTGATACCAGTGAAGATAAACTGCTTAAACTGAACATGGCAATGATTGACGATGTTGCTAAAACAGTTAACGAGTTTATGAAAGAATACAAAACAATGGAGGACCGACCAAAGGTTCTTTTTGTCATTGACTCATTGGGTATGTTGTTGACTCCTACAGACGTTAATCAGTTCGAAGCAGGCGATTTGAAAGGTGACATGGGTCGTAAGCCTAAAGCACTGACAGCACTAGTTCGTAACTGTGTTAATATGTTTGGCAGTTATAATGTTGGATTAGTATGTACTAATCACACATACGCTAGTCAAGATATGTTCGATCCAGATGACAAAATCTCAGGCGGCCAGGGTTTTGTGTACGCAAGTTCTATCGTGGTTGCTATGAAGAAGTTGAAGTTGAAAGAAGACGAAGACGGTAACAAAATTTCAGAAGTTAAAGGCATTCGTGCTGCCTGTAAAATCATGAAAACACGTTATGCCAAGCCGTTTGAGAGCGTACAAATTAAGATTCCATATGAAACAGGTATGAATCCTTATAGCGGTCTTGTTGATTTGTTTGAAGCAAAAGGTTTCTTACAAAAAGATGGTAATAGACTTAAATACGCAGGGTCGAATGGAACAGAACTGAAGCTATACCGCAAAGAATGGGAAAGAAATGAAGACAGTTGTCTTGATACCGTTATGGTAGACTTCAGTAGTAATCCTGTAGTAAAATCTAATGTCGATCTTGAAACTGGAGAAATCTTAAATCATGAATGAAAATCAAATTGCTGATATTTGGATGTTATTTAAAGAATATGCTGACAAGAAAACTCACGAGGCACTGGCAGAACGGTACATAGACCTGCTGGCAGACCACGGAGTAAGTGATAAAACACTTGAGTCAGCAGTGGGCTTTGATGAAACGTTAGATGAAGCTGTTGAATACTATCTTGATCAGGACACTGAAGAAGGTTACGAAGAAGAAGACAACTGGGACTTTGACGAGGACGAAGATTAATGGGCTGGTATTCAAAAGTATCGAAAGATATTTCAAATATTCCAGAGGCTATTGCATATTTTGAAGCAGAATTGCAAGAAGCACGAAATGATAGCCGCATAGCGGGTAATATTGAAAAGGCCTCGGCTAGT
>Ga0315905_10004951_pt1 | contig 13610 bp, 11 predicted proteins | sample LakEriMetagenome_5_FD_203522 | JGI IMG/M metagenome (GOLD analysis project Ga0315905, IMG submission 203522) | Freshwater fungal communities from buoy surface, Lake Erie, Ohio, United States - Buoy 4 MA121 | ecosystem: Environmental > Aquatic > Freshwater > Lake | place: USA: Lake Erie, Ohio... | reverse complement strand
TGGCCGGGCGGCGCCGCGCAAGCAGTAACGCGCCCGTCATTCGCCTTGCCCGCGCCCGCGCGCGCGGGCATCACCGCGGGTCGCCGTATGAACATCCATCCGACCCGCGAGGCCTTCGCGAGCCTCGCCCGGCAGGGCAACGTCATCCCGGTCACGACCGACCTGATGGCCGACTTCGAGACCCCGGTCTCGGCCTACGCGAAGCTGCGCGCCGCCGGCCCGTCGTTCCTGCTCGAGTCAGTGGAGGGCGGCGAGCACCTCTCGCGCTATAGCTTCATCGGCTGCCGCCCACGGCGCATTTTCGCCTGCGGGCCGGCCACCACCGAGATTCGCGAACCCGGCCGCCCCGCGGTGACCGTGCCGACGCCGGCGGATCCGCTCACCCTGATCGAGGAGGAGTTGCGCGGATACCGCCCCGTCACCCTACCGGGATTACCGCGGTTCACCGGCGGCGCGGTCGGCTTCCTCGCCTACGAGTACGTCACCCGCCTCGAGCCCAGCGTGCCCGCCGCCCCGGGGCCGGGCCTCGGGACCCCGCTCCTCTACTTTCTGCTGGTCGACTCGCTGCTGATCTTTGACCGCGCACGCCAGACCCTGCGCCTGTGCGTCAACGCGCACGTCGCGGAGCCGCGTGCGGCGGACGCGGCCTACGACGCGGCCGTGCGGGAACTGCGGGCGCTGCACGAGTTGCTGCGCCACCCGAGCGCGCTCGCCCCGGCCCCGGTGGTCGATCCCGGACCCGTAAGGATCCCGCCCGGCAACTTCACGCCGGAAGCCTTCGAAGCGGCGGTGACGGCGGGGCAGGAGTACATCCGCGCCGGGGACATCATCCAATTCGTCCCGTCCCAGCGCTTCTCGCGGCCCTTCACCCGGCCAGCGCTCGATCTCTACCGGGCCCTGCGCACCGTCAACCCCTCCCCCTACCTATTCATCCTCGAGGCGGAGGACTTCGCGCTGGTGGGCGCCTCGCCCGAGGTGCACGTGCGCCTGACCGACGGGCGCGTCGAGATTCGCCCGATCGCGGGCACCCGCCGCCGCGGGGCCACTCCGGCGGAGGATGTCGCGCTCGAACGGGAACTGCTCGCCGACGAGAAGGAGCGCGCCGAGCACCTGATGCTCGTCGATCTCGCCCGTAACGACATCGGCCGCGTCTGCGCCTACGGCTCGGTGCAGGTGCCCGAGATGATGGTGATCGAGCGCTACTCGCACGTAATGCACATCGTCTCCCAGGTGGAGGGCCGCATCGCGCCGGGGCGCACCGGCTACGACCTGCTGCGGGCGACCTTCCCAGCCGGCACGGTGTCCGGCGCGCCGAAGATCCGCGCGATGCAGATCATCGCGGCCAGCGAGCCGTCCCCGCGTGGCTGCTACGCCGGCGCGCTCGGGTACGTCGGCTACGACGGCAACCTCGACACCTGCATTATGCTACGCACCGCCTTGCTGAAAGATGGTCAGGTGCACATCCAGGCCGGCGCCGGGGTGGTCGCCGACTCGGTGCCGGCGGCCGAATACCAGGAGACGCTCAACAAGGCGGCCGCGCTGTTCAAGGCGGTCGCGATGGCTGAGCAGTTCTAAGCGGGGCCGGGGCCGCCCGGCCCGCTCCACCACCCGCTTTCCCCTCGCCGCCGGGGCGGTGCGCCGCGAGGCTCAACGCACCCCGCTTATGCCCCTCCCCCTCGTCCTCCTGTCCTGCGTCCTCGCCGCGGCCAGCTGCGCCCTTGCCGCCGCCACCCCGCCCGCGGGATTCCGCGCCGGGGCCGCCACGAGCAACCTTACGCCCCCGCTCGGCACGCCGATCGTCGGCGGCTTCGCCCCCTTTCCCGCGCAGGACGTCCACGACGAGCTGCACGCTCGCTGCCTCGTCCTCGACGACGGGCGTACGCGCCTCGCGCTCGTGATCTGCGACCTGCTCGGCCTCCACCGATCGGTAAGCGCCGAGGCCCGCCGCCTCATCGAGGAGGCCACCGGCATCCCGCCCTCCCACGTGCTCGTCGCCGGCACCCACACGCACTCCGCCGGCAGCGCGCTGGGCACCAGTCGGTTCGCGGCGGAGCAACCGCTCGACGACTACCAGCGCTTTGTGGCGAGGCGCGTTGCGGATGGCGTGCGCCGGGCTCTGTACGCGCTCCGCCCGGCAGAGCTCGGTTTCGGCACCGTCGACATCCCCGAGCACGTGCACAACCGCCGCTGGCTGATGCGCGAGGGCAAGGCGCCACCAAACCCCTTCGGCCAAGTGGACAAAGTTAAGATGAACCCCGCCGGGGGCAGTCCGGACTTGGTCGAGCCGGCCGGCCCGATCGACCCCACGGTCTCGTTCCTCGCCCTGCGGGAACCGGGCTCGGGCGCCCTCATCTCGGTCTTCGCGGCCTACTCGCTCCACTACGTGGGGGGTGTCGGCAGCCGGAGCATCTCGGCGGATTACTTCGGTGTGTTCTGCGCAGAACTCGAGCGGCTAGCCGCGCACCCAGCGGCGACCCGCCCCTGCGTGGCCCTACTCGCAAACGGGACCAGCGGAGACATCAACAATATCGATTTCCGCGTCGCCAAGCGACCGGCGCGGGTGCCTTACGAGCAGATGAACCTCGTCGGGCGCGAAGTCGCGCGGCGCGTGCACGCGGCCCTCGCGGGCATCGGCTGGGAGCGCGCGCCGACCCTCGCGGCGGCCTACCAAGAGCTGCCCGTCGCCTGGCGGTCCATCCCCCCGGAACTCGTGGCTTGGGCGCGCGAGACCGAGGCGCGGGCCCCGCGCGTGACGAAGGGCGAGGTGCCCGTGGGCGCGAAGTTCGCGACCACCCCCGACTGGGTGCAGCGACTCAGCTACGCCGGCCGCGTGCAGTTGCTCGCTGAGCAGCGCGGGACCGCGCCGATCCCGCTCCAGGCGCTGCGCATCGGCGACGTCGCGATCGGCACCTTCCCTTGCGAGACCTTCGCCGAGACCGGACTAGAGTACCGCCGCCGCAGCCCGTTCCGCCGTTCCTTTATGGTCGAACTGAACCACGGTTACTTTGGCTACCTCCCCCCCCCGCGCCACTTCGCCCTCGGCGGCTATGAGACTTGGCCGGGCACCAACCAGCTGGAGCCCGAGGCGAGCGTGAAGATGCTCGACGCGCTGCTCGCGCTCACCGCCAGCCTGCAGCCGGCACCGGCGCGCCGGTGAGCGCCGGCGGCGCGCGCCGGCGCGGGATCACCCGACCTGCGGGTAGCTACCGAGCCACTTCACCATCGGACAGAAGCGGCGCAGCTCCGCGATGGCCTCGCGCATCGCGGGATCCTCGTAGTGCCCCGTGACGTCGAGGAAGAAGTAGTAATCCCACGGGCGCCGCTTGCTCGGGCGCGACTCGATCTTCGAGAGGTTGATCCCGCGTTCGGCCAGCGGCATCAGCATCCGCAGGAGCGCGCCGGAGTGGGAGGCTGCCTCGTCGCCGAGGGAAACCAGCAGGCTGGTGAGATCCTTGCCCGCGCCGGCCGAGCCAGAGGGCTGCCGGCCCAGCACGAAGAAGCGTGTCGTGTTGTCGGCCTTGTCTTGGATGTTCCTCACCAGCACCGGGACCCCGTAGTGCTCCGCCGCGAGTTCCCCCGCGACCGCCGCGGTGCCCGGCTCCGCCTTGGCGAGTTGCACCGCCCGGGAAGTGCTGGGGGCGTCCACCAGCTGCGCGTGGGGCAGGTGCCGCTGCAACCAGTGCCGGCACTGCGCCAGCGCCTGATCCTTCGAGTAAACGCGCGTCACGGCCTCGAGCGGCACAGTGGAGATCAGCGCATGGTTGATCTCCATATAGACTTGGGCGACCACCTTGACGTCGCTCTCGACGAAGCTGTCGAGGGCCTCGCGCACTGAGCCCTCAGTCGAGTTTTCGATTGGAATAACGGCGTAGTCCGTCTCGCCCTTCTCGACCGCGGTGAAAATATCCCCGACGGCCGCCATCGGGTGGTACCCCACGCTAGCCCCAAACTTCCGCAGCGCCGCCGCGTGGGTGTTGCTCGCCTCTGGCCCGAGGTAGGCGATCACGAGCGGTTTCTCGAGGGCGATCGCCGCGGACATAATCTCGCGGTAGATCGCGCGCAAAGCCTCGTCGCGGATCGGCCCGCGGTTGCGGGCGGTCACCTTGCGCAGCACGGCATCCTCGCGCTCCGCGACGTAGATCTGCCCGCCCGCGCTGCGCTTAACCTTGCCGATCTCCGCGGCCAGAGTGAGGCGGCGGTTCAGGAGCTCCACCAGCTGGTGGTCAATCTGATCAATCTGTTCGCGGATGGGGCCGAGGTCCATTTCAGGCGGAGGGAGGGGCGGACGGAGCGGGCGATTCCGCCACGGGCGTGGGGACGGCCGACTCGTCGGCCGGGGGTACGGGCTCCTCCGCAGGCGGCGTCGGCAAGGGGGCCTCGAGCGGCAACTGCTCGTCGGGCAGCCCCATCTCCAGGTCGCCGGGCGCCTTCGTGCTCTCCGTCTTGCGCAGCCACTCGTCAATTTGCCGGGAGGACAGCACGTCGGAGGCAGGCAGCTCATCGAGGGATTTGATCCCCGTGAACTCGAGAAAATCGTCGGTCGTCCCGTACTGGATCGGCCGGCCTGGCGTGTCGGCGCGACCCACGATGTAAACAAGGTCCCGCTCCAGCAGCTTGTTCAATCCTGCCTCGGCGGACACCCCGCGGATGTTCTCGATCTCCGTGCGAGTGACCGGCTGGCGGTAGGCGACGACGGCGAGCGTCTCGAGGGCGGACTGGGTGAGCTTCACCGGGGGCGGCTCCTGCCGCAGGATCCGCACCCACCGCGCGAAGCGGGGCTCCGTCACGAGCCGGTAGCCGGCGTTGCCCTCGATCAGGAGGAGGCCGTCGCCCGCAGCGCGCAGTTGCGCAGCGATCGCGTCCATCGCCTCGCGGATCTGCGTGGCGGTCACGAGCGAGGGAACATCTAGGTAGAGCTCGGGATCCCCGGCGGCGGGCTCGACCAACACCTCGGCGGCCTCCTCGGCCACGGGGGCCGGGGCGGGCGCGGCCGGATCGCCGGCGGCGGGCTCCGGGGTCGCGGCCCGGTCGACGCCCGGCAGCAGTTGCTGCTCGTGGAACCGGGTGAAGGCGGCCTGGATGTCCTTGATCGCGAGCGGCTGGCTCGAGGACAGGAGCAAGGCCTTGAGGACTTTCTGGAGGTTAAACGCCATGCGCGGGCCGGCCGAGTGAGGGAGCCCCCCTCGGGGGCTGCAACCCGATTTTGCGCGCGACGCGGGCTTGTCGCGGCGGCCGCGGCCCCTTGTGCTCCCGAGATGCCCCGCCTCCTCCTCGCTTGCGCCGCGCTCGCCGCGGCCGCTCCGTTGCTCCCCTCATTAACCGCCGCCGAGAAGGCGGTCCCTTACGCCCAGATCCTCGGCCCCATCCGCCTCTGGACGGGCGCCGCTCCGGGCGCCACGGGGGAGCGGCCCCAGGATATCCCGACCCTCACCCCGTACGCCCCCACCGGCCGGCCGTCCGGGGCGACGATGCTCATTCTCCCCGGCGGCGGCTACGGCGGCCTCGCCGAGCACGAGGGCACCGGCTACGCCGAATTCCTCACGCGCCACGGTATCACCTGCTACGTCCTCAAGTACCGTCTCGGCTCTGCCGGTTACCGCCATCCGGTGATGCTCCAAGACGCGGCGCGTGCGCTCCGGATGCTGCGCGCCTTCGCTCGCCGCGATGGACTCGACCCGCGGCGCATCGGCGTGATCGGCTCTTCGGCCGGCGGACACCTCGCCTCCACGCTCGTCACGCACTTCGATACCGGCCGACCCGACGACCCAGATCCCATCGAACGGGAGAGCTCCCGCCCGGACCTCGGCATTCTCTGCTACCCGGTGATCTCGCTGGGAGAGTTCGCGCACGCCGGCTCGCGGCGCAACCTGCTCGGGGACAACCCCGACCCCGCGTTGGTGCGAAACCTCTCCAATGAGCTCCAGGTGACCGCGGAGACCCCCCCGTGCTTCCTCTGGCACACCGTCGAGGATAAGGCGGTGGCGGTGGAGAACTCCCTCCTGTTCGCCTCGGCCCTACGCCGCGCGGGGGTGCCTTTCTCGCTCCACATCTACGAGAAGGGTGCCCACGGCCTCGGCTTTGGCCGACCCGACCGCCCGGCCCCACCCTGGGGAGACCAACTGGTGTACTGGTTCCGCGAGCGCGCCTTCCTACCCTGAACCCGGCGCGGCCGGCACCCGCCGGCGACGCGAAAGCTTGCCTTGCCTTCGGCCAGCGCGGTCCGCACGTTCGGCCCTTTTCCACCTCGCCGCGCCGTTTATGAACCAGAGCATCCGCAACATCGCCATCATCGCCCACGTTGACCACGGGAAGACCACCCTCGTCGACAAGCTCCTGAAGGAGGGCGGCGTCTTCCGCGCCAACCAGCAGGTCGAAGAACGCGCGATGGACTCGATGGACCTCGAGCGCGAGAAGGGCATCACGATCAAGGCGAAGAACACCTCCGTCCACTGGCAGGACAAGATCATCAACATCGTCGACACCCCGGGCCACGCCGACTTCGGCGGCGAGGTCGAGCGCGCCCTCCGAATGGTCGACGGCGTGCTCCTGGTGGTCGACGCCTACGACGGGCCCCAGGCCCAGACCCGCTTCGTGCTCCGCAAAGCGCTGCAGCACGGCCTGAAGGTTGTCATCGTCATCAACAAGATCGACCGCGACAACGCGGAGCCGGCCAAAATGTATGACAAGGTGCTGGAGCTGCTGATGGAGCTCAACGCCACCGAGGAGCAGTTCGACGCCCCGGTCGTGTACGGCTCCGGCCGCGACGGCTATATGATGTACAAGCTCGAGGACGAGCGGAAGAACATGACCCCACTCTTCGAGACTATCCTCAACCACGTTCCGCCCCCGTTCGCCAAGCCCGACGACCCTTTCCACATGTTGGTGTCGAACATCGACTGGAGCGACTACGTCGGGCGCATCGCGATCGGCAAGATCCTCGGCGGCCGCGCCAACGTCGGCGACAACGTGTTCACGATCCGCCACTCGGACGGAAAGCGGATCCGCTCCAAGATCACCAAGGTCTTCGAGTACTCGGGCCTCGGCACCCAAGAGTCCACTGCGGGCGTCGCGGGGAACATCGTGGGGCTCTCCGGCTTCGAGGACATCGACATTGGCGACACCATCGCGGCCGCGGAGGAGGCCCACGCCCTGCCCTTCACGCAGATCGATCCGCCCACCCTCGAGATGCAATTCTGCGTCAACGATGGCCCGCTGGTCGGCCAGGAGGGTAAGCTCGTCACCTCGCGCCAGCTGCGCGAGCGTCTCTTCCGCGAGCTCAAGACCAACGTTTCCATCAACATCGAGGATAGCGACCGAGCGGGTGTCTACAACGTGAAGGCCCGCGGTGCGATGCAGGTGGCAGTGCTGGTCGAAACGATGCGGCGCGAAGGCTTCGAACTGCTCGTCTCGCGTCCGACCGTGATCGAGAAGGTCGTCGAGGGTCGTCGAATGGAGCCTTACGAGACCGTCTGGATCGAGGTGCCGGACGAGTGTGTCGGCTCCGTGATGCAGAACCTCGCGAACCGCAAGGGGCAGCTCACCAATATGGAGAAGCACCCCTACTCCACAATGATCGAGGCCACCATTACGACCCGCGGCCTGATCGGGATGGAGATCGACGTGGTCAATATGACCAGCGGCCGCGGCGTGATGAGCCACCTCTTCAAAGAGTACGGCCCCTACGCGGGCGAGGTGCTCACCCGCCTCACTGGGACGCTCATCGCCACCGAGGCCGGCGAGACGACCAGCTACGCGCTGGTGATGTGCCAGGAGCGCGGGAAGCTCTTCGTCAGCCCCGGCGAGCAGGTGTACGAGGGAATGATCATCGGCGAGAATCCCCGTAACGAGGACATCTCGGTCAACGCGGTCCGCGAGAAGAAGCTCACGAACTTCCGTTCTCAGGGCGAGGGCGTGGCTACCGGGCTGACCCCGGCAACCAAGCTCTCCCTGGAGCGCGCCATCGAGTACATCGCCGCCGACGAGCTCGTCGAGGTGACACCCAAGAGCCTCCGGCTCCGCAAGCGTATCCTCAAGGAAGTCGAGCGCCGGAAGGTCACCCGCGCCGCCAAGTCCGCGGACTGACGCGCCGCGCGGCGCGGCCTCAGTCGCTCACCGGCGGTCGGGGCCGCCATTCCGCCGGCACCGGGAGCCCCGCGCGTTCGCAGTACTCCGAGATATCCGCCGCCAACGGCGCGGAGAATACGTGTGGGAAACCGGCCCGCGTCAGATCGATGCCGGCGCAGTGGAGCGCCTGTCGCGGCAGCACCAGACGAGTCGCCAGCGCGGCCGTCCAGCCGGTCGTGATGAACTCGAGGTAGAGCCGCGCGTCGGGGCCGTAGATCTTGTCCCCGAGGACAGACTGGCCTAGCCACTGCGCATGCGCCCGGATCTGGTGCTTGCGGCCCGACACGGGGACCACGCGGACAAGGCTGAGGCTGCCGTCGGGGGCGTAAGCGAGGGGTTGGAAACGCGTGACCGCCGTCTTGCCCTCCCCCGCCGCCACCACCGCGGACTTGGTAAACACCGGGCTGGCGAGATCATCTCCGAGTGGCTGGTCGACGAGGATTTCCGTCTCCAGCCGTCCCGTGAGGAGCGCGAGGTAGACCTTACCGATCCGCCGCTCCTGTAACGCGGTCTGCAGGCGGCTCGCGGCGCGCGCGTCCTTGGCCACCACCACTAGGCCGCTGGTCTCACGGTCTAGGCGGAACACAAGATGCACCGTGGGCAGACCCGTGAGCTCCCGCAGCGCGCCGACCAAGCTGGACCAGGGTCCGGCCTTGGAGGGGTGACAGACCACATCCCCAGGTTTGTCGACCACGAGCAGCCGCTCGTCTTCGAACACGATCCAGCGCCGCAACTCCTCCGGAGCGAGGATGCGCACCCGCTCCGTAGATTGCGGACGGCGGGGCCAGGCGCAGGCCCGACCCGCCCAGCGATCCGGCGGAACCTCCGCTTCGAAGCTCACGGCAACGCCGGCCCGGCCCGGCGCCGAAGGACAAGGCCAGCGACGCGGGCGGCGGCGGCGCGGGGAAGACAGCTACCCGCCCAGGTCAGCACCAAGTTGCGCAGGCCGGGCACGGCGTGGGGCCGGTCCCGCGCCCAAGCCCGGAGGGCGAAGCGCGCCACCTCTTCCGCCCCCATCGCCGCTCCCGGCAACCGGTCCAGGCCGGCGGCGTCGAAAAACCCCGTGGCAGTAGTGCCGGGGCAGCAGGCGGTCACCCGCAGGCCGGACCCCCTCAACTCCTCGCGCAACGCCAGCGACCAGCTGAGCAGGAAGGCCTTGCTCGCCCCGTAGGTCGCCGCGTACGGGGTAGGCTGATACGCGACGACCGAGGCCACGTTCAGAATGCCGCCGCCGCGGACCCGCAGCACCGGCAACAGCCGCGCGGTGAGGTCGACAACCGCGCGCACGTTCACATCGATGATCGCCAGCTGCCGCGCAGGATCATCGCCCGGGAAGCGCCCGAAGGCGCCGAGGCCGGCGTTATTCACCAGCAGCACCGGTCCCGCCGGCACGTTGTGCAGCCACGCGCTGACGGCGGCAGCCGCCCGCGCCAGCGCCACGGGATCCGCGAGATCGCAGGCGACGTGGTGCGGCGGAGGCTGGAAAGTAGCTCCGGTTTTTTCCGCGTAAGGACGCCGGGAGAGGTTGCAAACCGGGACCGCCGGGCGCAGGATCCCCAACAGACGAATGAATGCTTCCCCCAGACCGGAGGAGCCTCCCGTGACGACCGCGGCCGCGAGATCAGGCAGAGTCGGGGCGTTCAGGGACATAAGTGGAGCATTGATTATTTTCCGCGACTCCGGCCCCCGGCCGGCGGCCGCGCACACGAAACCAAACGCAGCATCATGAACAGCCAAAACCACCACGAAGTCATCGTCTCCGGCATTCATCTCGAGCTCACCCCTTCCCTCAAGGCTTTCGTGCACGAGAAGACGGAGCGATTGTTTCGTCACGACGAACGGATCATCCGGATCCGGGTGGAACTTGCCTGTGACCGCAGCCCCGCTTCCGGGGTGCAGTTCACCGCCAAGGGTCACATCGAGATTCACGGTCCCGATATGAACGCCGCCGTCGAAGCCAATGAGTGCCACAAGGCAGTTACCCTGCTGATCGACAAACTCGACCGGATGCTAAAGCGGCGTCATCAGCTCCTGCGGGTAAAGCGCAACCACCCGCACCCCACCGAGCTGGGCGTTGAGCTGCCGAAGGCCCACGCCTGAGGCCGTCCGCCCCGGCGGCGCTGACCGCAACGCCTCGCCGGGGCGGTATCTCTGAATAGATGGAAAAACCGGGCCTTTCCGGCCCGGGGCACCTGATGAGTTTGAACAAAGACGCGCTGCGAGCCGCCATTCTGGCCGCGCTTCGGGAGGAGCAGGCGCGACAGGCCCGGGCCGCCGCGGACGCGCACGAGGAAGCGACCAGCGAGGAGAGCCGGCCGGAGAACAAGTGGGACACGCATAGCCAGGAGGCCGCCTATCTGGCCGAGGGCCAGTCCCGCCAGGTGCAGGAGGCCGCGGAGGCCATTGGCCTGTTCGCCGTGCTTCCCCTTCCTGCTTTCTCCGCGACGGATCCCGCGGCGCTCGGCGCCGTCGTCACGCTGGATTCCGGCGGTAGTCCCGCGCGCTATTTCCTCGGACCACGCGCCGGCGGTCTGACCGTGGCGACCGCCGCGGGCGAGGTGATGGTTTTGACCCCGCAATCGCCCTTGGGGCGGCAGGTGCTCGGTCGACGCGTCGGCGACGAGGTTGTAACGCCCCGCGGCGGCCGCGCGATCCGTGCGCGCATCACGGCCATCGCTTGAACGTGCGCGCCCTCGCCATCCTCCTCCTTTTCGTGCTGCCGTCCGCGGCCCTGATGTCCGCCGCCGACCCGGACCTAGTCGCGGCGTTGCGCGGTTTCCGCTCGGAGGCTCCCCCGGACTGGTCCTACGTGCAGATGACCTCCGACGGACAACGCTCGCTGGAGGAACGGCACGACGCCACGCGGCCGGACTTCGGCCGCTGGAGCCTGCTGCGAAAGGACGGTCGCGCCCCCACGCCCGCGGAACTCGCGGAGTACCGCGACACCCGCTCCCGGCGCTCCCGCGGTGGCACCGCGCCGCGACTCGCCGAACAGATCGATCCCGCGGAGGCAAAGGTGGTCGCCGAGGCAGACCAACGCGCTACCTACCGCTGCCGCCTCCGGCCCGCGGAGGCGGGTGACCGGACCGCCGATTTCCTCCACGCCACCGTGGTCGTGCACCGGCCCAGCCGCACCATCGAGGCGATCACGCTAGAGAATGACGCCCCTTTCCGCCCGGCCCTAGGCATCCGCATTACCAAGCTGCGGACGCGGCTAACCTTCAGCCTACCCTCCGGGGAACGCCCCAGCCTGCCTCAGGCCGTGCAAACCTCCGTCCGCGGCGACGCTTACTGGTTCAAATCACTCGACGCCGACCTTGAGGTCACCTTCTCCCGCTACGAACCCTACCCGCGCACGCCGGCGCTCTAAGCGCCCGGCGAATGGTCCGCGGAGTCAAAGGGCATTAGGCGGCGGCAGCAGCCGACGCAGGCGGTGGGTCTCGCTGTCCCCAATGAGGACGGAACCGTCTGCCTCGATGAAGACCCCGTGGGGCCGCGCCAACGCGCAGGCGGTGCCGGGGCCGGGCGGCCCGTCGCCCTTGCGTCCGGTTCCGACGATGAGCTCGAGGATGCCGCCGGGCGTGATCCGCCGGATGCTGTGGCTCTCGGTGTCCGCGAGCCAGACGTTACCCGCGCGGTCTAGGGCGAGCCCCTTCGGGCCGCTGAGGGTGGCCTCACGGGCGGGTCCGCCGTTCCCGGAGAACCCGGGCCGGCCCGTGCCGGCGACGTGGTGGATGCGGCCCGCCGCCAGATCGAGGCGGAAGACCTGATTGCCCTCCCGCGTGGCTAGCCAGAGCAGGCCCTGCGCGTCGAAGTCAATCGCTCGCGGACCGCGCAGGGGCGTGCCCGCGAGCGGCGCCCCGTCGGGGGTCGAACCCGCCACCCCGGTGCCGGCGACCGTGGTGATGATCCCGGTGCTGGACTCGACGCGCCGGACGACGTGGTTGCCGGTGTCGCAAAGGTACAAGTTGCCATCGGGGCCGAACTGCAGGCTGTGGGGCTGGCCGAGTAGGGCGGCCGTAGCAGGCCCGCCGTCACCCGCGTAGCCGCGTTTCCCGCCGGTACCCGCCACCGTAGAGATCAGGCCGGTGGAACGCTCGATCCGCCGGATGACGTGGTTCGCCATATCCGTGAAGTAACAGTCCCCGGCCGCGTCGAAGCGGAGCTCGTGGGGCTTGTCGAGCCGGGCGGCGATCGCCAGCCCACCGTCGCCCGAAAACCCACGCTCCCCCGTGCCGGCGACGGTGGTGATCGTGCCGTCGGGCGCGATGCGGCGGAGGCGATGGCCCCCATATTCGCAAAACCAAAGGGAGCCGTCGGGCGCGCGCGCCATCCCGAAGGGGTCATTCAGGACTGCGATCGCAGCCAAGCCACCATCGCCGGCGAAGCCGCGGACGCCGGTGCCAGCGATGTTTTCCACGGTCCATTCGGCGCGGCCGGTCAGAGGCAGGACCGCCAAAAGCAGGAGAAGGAGGGGGAAACGCATCCGGATGAAGCTCAGGCAGGAGCCGGCACGGCGACCATCGCCTTAATCACGCGCGTCTCCGGGCGGGTCCAAGACGGGAAGACGGCGGGCAATCCGGCGAAGTCCGAGGTGTGAGTGATCCACGGGAGGGTATCAATCGACCCTTCTTCGATCAGCCGGATGATGCGCCGGAAATCTCCGGGCAGGGCATTGCGGCTGGCGCGCACGTCGAGCTCGCGGCGGTGCAGCACCGGCGCGTGCGGGAAGGTGAGCTCGGATGCGGTGATGCCGACGTAGACCAGCCGGCCCCGGAAGGCGCAGAACTGGAGCGCCCGCGCCATCGACGCGGGGTTGCCGGTCGCGTCGATCACGACGTCCGCGAGGCGGCCTCCGGTGGCTTCGCCCAGCGCCGCCAGATCGGCCTCGGCGCCGGTCACCAGCAGGGTATCGGGCACCCCCATCACGTCGCGGACGAATGCGAGGCGCTCCGCGTTGACGTCCATCACGAGGGTCCGCGCGCCGGAGAGACGGGCGAACACGATCGCGCTCAGGCCGATCGGCCCCGCACCCACGACCAAAATTTGTTCTCCCGCTACCGGCGCGCCGCGGTCCACGGCGTGGCAGCCGATCGCGAGCGTCTCCACCAGCGCGAGCTGCTCGAAAGACAGCCGCGCCGACGGGTGGAGCTTGGCCGCAGGCAGGATGATGCGCTCGCACAGGCCGCCATCGCACATCACGCCGAGCGTGCGGTTGTGCTCGCAGCAGTTCGTGTGGCCACGCCGGCAGGCGTAGCAGCGGCCGCAGTTCAGGTACGGTTCGACCGCGCAGCGGTCGCCCGGACGGATGTGAGTGACGCCCTCGCCGACGGCCAGCACCTCGACTCCCAGCTCGTGGCCCGGGATCCGCGGATAGCTGAAAAACGGCATCTTACCGAGGTAGCCAGCGAGGTCCGTGCCGCAGATGCCGACCCGGTGGACCCGCAGCAGCGCCTCTCCGGGCCCCGGAGCGCCGGGCGCCGCAA
>Ga0315905_10004950_pt1 | contig 13613 bp, 3 predicted proteins | sample LakEriMetagenome_5_FD_203522 | JGI IMG/M metagenome (GOLD analysis project Ga0315905, IMG submission 203522) | Freshwater fungal communities from buoy surface, Lake Erie, Ohio, United States - Buoy 4 MA121 | ecosystem: Environmental > Aquatic > Freshwater > Lake | place: USA: Lake Erie, Ohio... | reverse complement strand
GGAGGCGTGGCAGCTTTACCAGGCCGGGCGCTATCCGGGGGATGACGGCAATTGGGACCTCAGCCTGATCGACAAGGGCGGCGACTTCGACAAGGACGGCCAGAGCAACCTGCTGGAATACATCGCGGGCACCTTCGCCGGCGACGCGACGGAGACCTTCAGCCTGGCGATCAAGGAGAAGCTGCCGGAGAGCGTGCGACTCGAGTTCTACGGGATCACCGGGAAGGTCTACACGATCGAGAGCTCCTTCGACATGAAGACCTGGACGCGGGTGCCCTTTGCGGTGGGGGCTCCCGGAATCGGAAACAACGCCCACCAGGCCACGGGCATTGGCATCGTCTCCGCCTTCACCGCGCCGCGCACCACCACCAAGGAATTCTACCGCCTTTCCGTCCGATGAAATCGCTTCTCCTCACCCTCGCTTCGCTGCTGCTCGCCGCTACCGCCCGCGCGCAGTGGCAGAGCACGACCTACACCCTCAAGACTGGGTGGAACTCGATCTACCTGCACGGGGACGCCACGCATGCCACGCCGGCCCAGCTTTTCGCGGCCAACCCCGAGGTGCTGGAAGTCTGGCGCTGGAACCCGAATCCCAACCAAGTCGGCTTCACCAGCACGCCGCTGCTTCCCAGCAACGGCACGCCGGAGTGGAGCAAGTGGGTGCGCGGCGGTCCTTCGGCCTCGCTGATCGGCCTGACCGGCCAGTCGGCCTATCTGGTGAAATGCTCCAGCCCGGTGTCGGTTGCCATCGCCCAGCGGCCGATGCCGCCGAGCAACACGTGGGTGCGCAGTGGCGCGAACTTCCTCGGCTTCCCGAGCAGCAAGGCGACGGGAAATTTCCCGACCTTCTCGAACTACTTCGCCACTTTTCCCGCCGCGATTGCCGCGAACGCCAAGATTTTCAAATACGTCGGCGGCGAGTTGGTGGCTGGCAATCCGATGCAGGTGTTCTCCCCGACGATCGAACGGGTGGACCGAGACCAGGCCTACTGGTTCTCTTCCGAGGTGGTGGGAAATTTCTATGCCCCGGTGCAGATCAGCCTTTCCAACAACGAGGGGTTCGCCTTTGGCCGGCGCGGCACGGTGATTACGGCGCGGGTGATGAACCGCACGGCCGCCGTGATGACGCTGCGGATCGCGCCGGTCGCCTCCGACAGCCCGCCATCGGGCCAGGAACTCATCACCGCCGGGGTGCCGCTCACGCGCCGCACCCTTGATGACCAGGCGGCGTGGGTGGAAACTCCGATTGCCGCCGCTTACAATGAGGTCATCGCGCCGAAGTCCAGTGTCGAGCTGAGCTTCGGCATCGACCGCAGTGCTATGAGCGGTGCGGCGGACGCGCTCTACGCCTCGCTGCTGCGCTTCTCCGACCTAGCCAACACCTTTGACATCCTCCTTCCGGCCACCGCGCGCAAGGACACGCTCGCCGGCCTCTGGATCGGTGAAGCCGTCGTCACGGCGGTGGAAAGCAAGCCGCTGCAGAACGCGGTGAAGCCCACCGGCAGTGCCTTCCCGCTGCGCTACCTGATCCATGTGGCGGATGACGGGACCGCCCGCGTGCTTTCCCAGGTGTTCATGGGCCCGATGGCCGCCGCGCCTCACGACTTCGGCCTGTGCCGGTCCGAGGCCGGTTTGAAGGCGGACGCCAAAGCCGCGGCCCGCCGTATCGTCGCGACCCACCTGCCGCTGGATCAGGCGCTGGTGACCACGACGGGTAGTTTCACCATCGGTAGCGACCTTTCCTGCACCATCGCCACTCCCTTTGACGATCCGACCAATCCCTTCGTCCACCAGTATCACCCGGATCATGACAACAAGAGCGGCCAGACTGAGCTCGTGGCCGGCCAGGAAAGCTACGATGTCACCCGCGAAGTCAGCTTTACCTTCACCGCGACTCCGCCGGGCGGCGGCAGTGCCACCGGTTGGGGCAGCAGCGTGATTGGCGGCACCTATGGCGAGGTCGTCAGCGGCCTGCACAAGCAAAACATCTCCCTCACCGGTACCTTCGTGCTCCGCCGCGCCTCGGAACTCGGCACTCTCAATCCCTGATCTTATCGGCAAAACCGCCACCATTCAGTTCTAGCCTCACCATTCTCAAAACTCGTATGAAACTCCGCGATCTACCAACCTTGTGCGCCGCCCTGCTGGCGCTGTGTCCCACCCTCGCCACCGCGCAAACCAGCGCTGTCCCGGGCTTCATCAGCTACCAGGGCCGGGTGGTGGATGCGGCGGGAGCCAACGTCGGTGCCGGCACGCCGGTCAACCGCACCGTCATCTTCCGCATCTGGGACAACCCCTCTTCTACCAATACCGCCAACCTCATCTACTCCGAGGCCCAGACCGTTACGGTTTCCGACGGCGAGTTCAGCGTGCTCGTCGGTCAAGGCGTCGCCAATACCACTGAGACCTTCGGTTACAGCGAAGCCTCCAAAAAGCTCGCGGATTTCAGCACGGCCTTCAACGGCAGCGCCCGTTATCTGGGCGTGACGGTGGCTGCTGCCGCCACCATTGCCACCACCGACAATGAAATCACCCCGCGCCAGCAGATCGTCTCCACTGCTTTTGCCATGCGTGCCAAGTTCGCGGAAAGCATCGGCAGTTCCTCCGACCTCGTGCTGACTCCGCTCAGCGGCACCGCCAGCAACTACGGCCTCGGCTGGTATGGCACCGGCCGCCCGTTCGGCACCGCTGCCGTCGATGGCCCGGTGCTCTACGGAAATGCCGGCGGTGCTCTCGGCTCCAATGCCTCCGGGACTTATAATACCGCTCTCCGCTGGGATGCCAGCGGCCGCGTCGGCATCGGCGCGTCTGCCTTCAGTTCCCTCACCAACAAGCTCACCCTGCAGGGCGACATGGCCACAACGCCGGGCGACCAGTTCATCATCCGCGGCAATGCCGACAACAACAAGCGCCTGCTGCTCGGCTACGACACCACTAACAATAGGGCGTCCCTCCAGTCCTACACCGCCGCCTCCACGGCGGGCCCGCTCCTTCTGAATCCCAGCGGCGGCAATGTCGGGATCGGCAGCGCCACAACTCCCAGCGTCGCGCTCGATGTGACGGGGGCAATCAAGGCCTCAGGCGGCCTCACAGCAGCGAGCATTTCAGTTGGGCAGCTCACGGCTTCGGGCGACCTCACGGCTGCTAACATTTCAGTCGGACAACTCTCCGCATCTAGCCGTGTGATGACGAACTCGCTCGAGTTCTGGGGTGCTTTGCCCGCATGGGGTGGTTTGTTTCAGCAGGGTGCTGCTGGGGCATTTGGCTCCAATACATCCGCAGTGGCTGGCGAAATCGTGCTGGTGGGAGCGCCGAAACTTCATTTGGCCACCACCAATGCCGGTGCAGCTGCGATGACTGTGTGGGGCAGTAATGTCGGCATTGGCAAGGCAGCTCCCAGCGTCGCACTCGATGTGACCGGGGCGGTCAACGCCAGCACCACTATCACCGCAGGAACCACCGTGGCGGCAGGAACCAGCATCACCGCAGGAACCACCATCGCGGCAGGAACAACCATCACCGCTGGTGGCAAGTCAGTGCCGACGTCGGATGAGAACAACCTCAAGATTATCCGCGGCACGGTAAAGGCGGATGGAAACGTAGTGTACGGGTCGGGTTTCACGGTGACTAAAGTCGCCGGCCAAACTGGATTGTATCGAATCACCTTCACAACCCCGTTCAGTTCCAGTCCGACCGTCACCACGTCCATCACTGGACGTTATGGAATCAAGGCAGAGGTTTACAATGGCGGCCGCACTTCTTATCCTAACAATGCTACGGATGCTCTGTATCCGGATAAAGACGGCTTCACGGTCGGGGTCCTTGATGTCAGTTCCAACAATGCCTACAATTTTGGTTTCCAATTCATCGCCATCGGCCCGCGCTGATGAGAGGGGTGGTGCCGCACCTGATGAATCCGATGCGTTTTTCAGTATCCATCACTTCTGGCCGGACTGCTTGTTTCCGGGCGCTTGCCCGGGCCGATTCCCAGTCTGGTGCGTGGCGGCGTCCTGGCAGCCATCCAGTGTCGGGCTGACCGGGTTTTCCTCTACCTCGCCCGACTTTGCCGTTCCGACAAGATATCGTCACCCACCTCACTTTTCCGATTGTTATGAATCTCCGATTCCCCACCTTGATGGCCGCCTTCGCTGCGCTGCTCTGCGCGCCGATGGTCCATGCCCAGTTTGAATTGAAAGGCGGTGCGAGCAACCTGCTGGATAAACGGAAGGCGGGCGGTTCGCCGACCGTTTCCGCCGGCGGAGTGGTCACCTCGATCACGGTGCGTGGGGGAGGCAGTGGCTATCTCTCGGCGCCCACGGTCACGATTGCGCCCCCCGCCAGCGGCACGACCGCCACGGCTACGGCCACGATCACAGCCGGGGTGGTGTCGGCCATCACGGTCACCAACGGGGGCACTGGTTACACTGTCGCCAACCCGCCAGCGGTGACGATCGCAGCGCCCAAGGTGTCCAGCACCCCGCCGGTGACCTTGGTCCAGTTCGCCGGACGCGCGACCACGGCGGCCTCGTCGAGTGCGATTGGCACGGGGGATCAAGTCAGCTTTATCAAGGTGACCAATGGCGGAAGTGGTTACACTGCGCCGCCACTGGTCAACATTTACAACGGCGGCGGCACCGGGGCGACCGGCACCGCAGTGCTCTCCGGGGGCCGCGTGGTCGGGGTAACGGTCACGGCCCGGGGCAGCGGCTACACTTCTCAGCCAGGAGTTTACTTTGACCCACCAACCTCCGGCGTGCGGGCTGCTGCGGTGGCTATGATCGCCAGGTATCCCAGCGCCCTCACGCTGACGGGCTCCGTTACAGTCACCCAGGCGCAGCTGAAGCGCAGCAGTTTTGGCTATGCCTTCGCCTCTGGAGTGCCGCGCTATTTCATGGGGGATGAAATCGAGCGACCCTCGGTCAGTTGGGATGGCGCGCCGCTCGCAGACGCCAGCTATTGGCGGGCCCAACCGGTGCAGCCGGGGGAGGTGTTCACCTCCGCCCGCCTGACGAACACCGTGGAAGGCCTCACTCAGCCGCTGCTGCCCGCGGGCACCGTCACGGTGACCAAGAGTTCTACCGACACAAATGTGGTGGAAGTGCTCAGCGTGCCGAATACCCTCACGGTCGGAGCGGCCCTGCTCGGGCGCGAGGTGCAGCTCATCAATGGCACGACGCTGATGCTGTCCGGCAAGGCGAATGCGAACATCACCGCCAGCACCTCCAACACCTTCCTTCCGTACCAGCCCTACTATTACAGCCCACACGCGGACAAGGTCTATGCCAGCCAGACCGGCCGGGTGACGGTCACCTGGGTGTCGGCCGTGCCGGACACTTCTGACGGAATGCCTACGCCGTCGTACAAATTCCGGCGCGAGACCTTTGCGGTTTCATCCGCTTCGAAAGTTGAGCCGAGGGTGATTTACTGGACGGAGAAAACCTTCGATGGGCCGTGGGTCCGCATCCCGACCGGCCGCATTGATCGGGTGAATCCGGTTTTCAACTCCTTCGTCCCCGGCCAGGCGGTGGAATACACGCCGGTTGGCGGTTCGACCAATCCGGGGACTGCCGCGCCGGGCGAGCCGCGCACGCTTTGGTTCGACACAGGCTCCGGCCTGCCCGCGCTCCGCGCCTACAATGCGGAGGGTCGCGTCTTCGTCGAGTACCTGGGCGACGAGATCGAGGGCGAGGCCGGCCGTCATGAGTTTCTCGGTGCCGACATCGTGGAAATCCGCCGCAGCGCCGATGTGGAGACCATCGTGACCCCGTTGGGTGATCAATTGCGCCCCCGCGCAGGCGGCGAAGGCGGCAAGCAAGACGGCGACGACCAGATGAGCCCCTCGCGGCCCAATCTAGCCGCCGGCGTGGCCGGAAAACCGATCTACGGCACCTTCATCCGCCCGGACGGGATCACCCAGTATTATGCCGAGCGCGAGAACCTCAATCCGGACAACATGGTTCTCTACTGGATGGCGAAATTCGACGCCTCGCTCCATACCGTCTCCGGCGGTGCCATTGCCGGCCTGGATATCTCGTGGCCGGTCGCCAAGCGGAGCTACCTCCACCAGTGGCCCGCAAGTCCGTCCGACTACGAGCCGGTGAACGTCACCCAGACCGGCGTGGACGCGACCCTTGGGCCGAAGTTTGAAGCCGTCAGCCTGCCGGAATTGGTGTTTCAGGACGATCCTGCGGAGCTGGAGGCGAAGATCGATGGGGGCTCCCAGCGCCTGCTGGTCGAGTTCACCACCAGCAGCCCGGACCGGCGGAACCGCTCGCTGCTCAGGTTCCGCTCGGTGGCGGGTGCCCAGTATCTGCGCTTGTGGATCGAGTCGGAGGACGCGCTGGGTTCGCCCGCCGTGGCCGATGATCCCGCGACCCCGGCGATCGATGAATCCCGGCCTGCGGTTTACACCCTCAACGACCTGAATGGCGACGGCGTGCGCGACTGGTCGCCGGTGACGGCCATCGGCGCTGCCACCGGCGGGCGGACCGCCGCCACCGTGGGCAGCCGCATTGACGCTCCGGCAGGCTTTGAAATCGCCGGTCATATCTCCGACGGCGATTGCTATTCCCCGGCGGCTTATGTGAATCCCCTCGGCAGCGCGGGCTTCCCCGGTGCCGCGGCCGGAGCCATCATCCCGGTCAACGCCTTGTCGGGAAGGAATCAACTTTCTGTCTGGTGGTTCAAGAAAGTGTCCTTTCCTGCCGCCACGAAGATTGAGCCCTTCTACGTGCCTGCCATCGCCGCGCGATACGACGTGAGCTGGCCGGGGAATCCGCAGGAACTCGTGATCGCCTCGCTCAAGGGGCTGGAAAACCCGGCGCTGACTTCCGTCCAGACCTCCGGCAGCATCTACCGCCAGCCGGATCCCGCGCTGCCGGGCTACAATCCTAACGAAGAGCATGGCCTGCTCATCGATGGCAATGTCTTTGCCCTGCGCGATGATTTGAACCTCGCCACCAGCTCCGAGCCCTTCGTCCTGCTGCAATACACCGATGCCGGGGACAAGCGTCCGGCGATGCGCGTGGCCAAGGTGGTCCGCGCGACCGAGACTTATCCGCTGGTTTACGATAAAATCGCCGGCACGCCGGTCACCCCGCCCATGCCGCTGGCACTTCTGCCGCTGCCAAAGCGGGACGATATCAACAAGTCGGTGCGCAATGAAGAGGTGGAAGCCGCCAGAGATACTTTGCCATTGCTGCCGAACAACGCAGCTCCCGCGGCATTCATCACGGCCTATGACAAGTTCACTTTCGTGGATCGCAAGGGAACGCATCATTTGTTCCGCGGTGCCCACGCCAAAACCAGCGCCGCTGCTGCCACCGTGCACGGGCTCACCTCCGCTAGCTTTACCATCAATTCCGGCACCAGGACTTATTCCGTCGCTCCTGCCGTCACCATTAGCGGTGGCGGTGGCACCGGTGCCACCGCCACGGCGGTTCTCAGCGGCGGTCTCGTCACCGGCATTCAGATGGTCAACAACGGCACTGGCTATACCACGGCACCGTCCATAACCTTCAGCCTGGGTACCCAACTGGCTGCCGGTACCGAACCCTCGGCCGTTGGAAATGCTAACAATTTTTGCGTGACTTCGATCGCGGTCACCGCCAACGGCAGTGGCTATACGACCCCGCCCGTTGTGACCGTGGCTGCGCCCGTCGGCGGAACGCGTGCCACGGCCACGGCCGTCCTTGGCGGACTGACTTCCTCCAGCTTTACCATCAATTCCGGCACGAAGACTTATTCCGTGGCACCCACCGTCACCATCAGCGGCGGCGGCGGCACGGGTGCCTCAGCCACGGCGGTGCTCACCAGTGGTTTCGTCACCGGTATTCAGATGACCAACAACGGTACTGGATACACCACGGCACCGACCCTGACCTTCTCTGGCGGCACCGAGTTGGTCGCCGGCACCGCACCCACGGCCACCGGAAACATCGACGGTTTTGGGGTGACTTCGATCACGGTCACCGTCAAGGGCAGTGGCTACGCTGCCGCGCCAGAAGTGAGAATCGATGCACCGGTGTCCTTCGGCATGAAGTTCTATTACACTAAGCGGGCGGACTTCGATTTTCCGTCCTTTGCCCTGAACGCGCAGCCCGCGACGGGCAGCATCCAGCCCTTCATCGCGGACGTCCTCGATGGCAGGAATTCTTCCGTCACCCTCACCTATCAGCCCAAGTGGCCGGACGATCCGTCCCTGCCTGTGGCGCAGCGCAAAGTGGTTCCAGCGCTGATGATGGCGGAAACTCTAGGCAAGCAAAAAGCCAGCTCTGCCAACGGCGGCGGCCTGCCTCAAGTGCTCGGCCAAACCAGCGCCCAGATCGTTTATCAGCAATCGATGGCGATGAAGTTGGATGCCTCGTCGGTGGCCTTGCACGATCCGATCCGAGCGAAAAAGTCGGCGATGCCCAAACTGCCCCCGGGGGTCAGGACCAGTGATTACGCTGGCAAAACCTACTTCCAGGGCCTCCCGCCCCACCTGCAGAACCGTTTCTACTACGATGCTGTTCAGAAAGAACTGGTGCTGATCGGCCAGTTTGTGGATGAAAATGCCACCGAGGATTATTTCAATCTCAACCAGCTCAGCACCCGGGATGTGGCTGATCTCAAGGCTATTCTCCCGGAGGCTGCTGCCGATACCGACGAGACAGCATGGGATAACGCCATCGACGGGCTTTCTACGACGCTGGAGACCTTCCGTGAGAGTACGGCTGTACCTGGCACCTACGTCGTCGCCAAGAGCGGGAAGGTGAACGCAGGTGAGGAAGTTGCCGATCGCACGGTAGGAGTCAGGGAGCGTTCAGACATCACTGATCCGGATACGGCGGTTGCTGGGTATGCCCTGAGTTCCACCGGTTCCGGCACCGGTTATGTGACGCTGGTGTTCGGCAACGGCAAGGCCTTCACGGATCCTGGCGATCCTGTGCAAATGCAGATCATCAAGGTGGTCCCCGACCTCTACCCCGGAGACCTCAAGGTGCTGCTTTCGTCGAACCCGCTTGATGAGAAAGTGACCTTGCGCCACAGCGGCGACTACGGTGGCCAGCCGGAGAACTTCGAGTTCCGCTACCGCTATGGCTTCAATGACAGCAGCGGCCAAGCACCGATTCTGCCGCTGGATAACAGCGATACCATCCCTGGCTTCCCTGCATGGATCGATCCCGATAACACGCCCTACAGTCTCCTTGGTTCGATCCTGGTGGGAGCGGACCCGAGCGCGGTCATCAGCAATCCCGCGGTGCTGATGGGAGATGTCAATTTCACCGTGAGCTATCGGCTCAAGGCCCAGGGCACCACGCCCGCAGGGGCGTGGTCTAAGTGGACCCGATCGTCTCTCGTTGAAGGCTGGATCAAGCGCGTACTTGCCAAGATCACGCCGTTCAACCAGCGGATGACGGACCTCTACAGCAACTCGATCAACACGGATGTCTCCATGTTGACCCAGGCCGGCACCCGCTGGGAGGGCGACATTGCTCTCAACATGGAGAACATCAACGACGCCGGGCTGATCGAGATTTACGAGACAGTGCTCAATCGAGGCAAAGGATTCACGATCAACTCCGGCATCGGCACCGCCAGCACCAACAACGCGCTGATCCTCGCCGCCGGGTATCTCAACGACCTTTACACCATTCTCGGCAACGAGGCCTACGCGGATGCTGCCAATCCGACGATCTCTGTCGACGACAAGGACAGCGTGACCGAGGTAAATACCAGCCGCTTCGCCTTCGAGGGACAGGTGGCCAGCTCGCTCGATGAGGAACTCGCCCTGCTGCGCGGCCGGGATGACTTCAATGCACAAGGCACGGCGGCGGCCCCCGCTTACAACCGCCTGTGGTGGAATTACACCCGCGGCATCAACAGCGGCGAGGCACTCTACGCCGTGAACTACAACATCACTGAAAAGTCCGGCTCGAGCACTGCCGATGGCATTGTGGACGCCGCCGACGCCTACCGGATGTTCCCGCAAGGCCATGGTGATGCCTATGGCCACTACCTAACCGCGCTCAAGGGTTACTACAAGCTGCTCACCCACCCCTATTTCACCTGGACGCCGAGCGCGGAGACGGTGACGGTGCTCGGCGTGCCGGTGTCGGTGGACTACAAGGATGAGCGGAAATTCGCCGCTGCCGCCGCCAACGTCGGCCGCACCGCCCAGCAGGTGCTCAGTCTGGTCCATCGCCAGAACTACAAGGACGATCCGAATGCCGGCTGGTCGCATTTACGCGATGGCAAGGTCAATTCCCGCACCACGGTGGTCCGTCATCAGGGCCTGGATGAAACCGCAAGCCGCTCGACCCAGGGTGCCTTCTTCCACTGGATCGCCGGCAATGCGATGCTGCCGGATGTGGATAACAATCCCAATCACAGCGGCGTGCAGGTTGTAGACCGCACCACGGTGCCGGAACTCAACGAACTGCCCACCCTGGCGCTCAGCTACCAGACGACCATGGACTCCGCCAATGATCGCCTCAATCCGCTGGGCCTGGCTCCGGGGGCGATCGCCTTCGACCTCGACCCGTATTGGAACAACTCGCTTGGCCAGGAACTGGCGGACCCGACAGTGGTCGGCAAGAGCCACTACGAGCAGGTCTCGGTGCGGGCCCTGCAAGCGCTGAACAATGCCGCCGGCTCGTTCAACCAGGCCGCCACCATGACCCGCCTGCTGCGGAACCAGGAGAATCAGGTCAGCGACGGGCAGAGTGCCATTCAGAGTGAGGAATCCGCCTATAAGCAGGAGCTTCTGGATATCTTCGGCAGCCCTTACGCCGGTGATATCGGTCCAGGGAAAATTTATCCGCAGGGTTATACGGATCCGGACTTTGACCGCTGGTACATCATCGACCGACCGCTCGACTGGATCGACACCGCCAAACCGGTCACAGTGACCTACCGCCAGGCGGTGCAGTATCAGACGTTTACGGGCGGGGCCATTGACGACATCTTCACGAGTTATGAAGGGGGAGATAAGAACGGTGACGGAATCCTTGATACCGTGACAAGAACCTTCCAGGTGACGCCGAACCAGTGGGCGCAGTTTGCCGATGTGGTCGGCAAGGACACCGCGCTAGGCAAGCGTCCCTACACCGGTGCCCTCCAGGACGCCCTGGTTGAGGCGCAGCTCTCCCAACTCGCCCTGCTGGCGGCGAAAGACGACATGGATAACCTGAAGGCGCGGTTCGACCGGGAAAAGGAGCTTTTCGAGGGCTTGGTCACTATGCATGTAGGCCAGCAGGCCACGACGGCGGTGATTGGGACGGCACTTGTGCTGAATTCAACTGCGGTGGCCATTCTGGAATCCATAGCTGAGGCGAACGGGATTGCCGGGGATCTCGCCGATGATGCCGGAGAGGCCGTCGCCGAATTTCTGCCAAGGTCCGTAGGACTCGCCAATGACGTGACTTCCGGGGCTCGGGGTGCATCAGTAGGTCTCGGAATCGCGTCAAAGGCGATCTTCTATGGGACAGCCGTATCAGCAAATGCGTCTGCCCGAGTACTCACTGCCACCGTGGGCGGCGGTCTGGAACTCATCAAGGAAAACACCCTCATGGGCCTCGGCTTCACCCAGGACGAACTTCAGGCCGCGTATGAGTTCGAGCAGACCTACCGCGAGCTGATCGGGATGCACACCCGCTTCACCGAACTGGCCACCGCCTACGCCACCGCCACGCAAAAAATCCAGAACCTGCGGGTGGCCGGGGAGACGATCCGGCTGCGGCGGGAGTCCATGCGCCGGCGCGCCGCCGCGGTGATCAATGGCTACCGCACCAAGGACCTGACCTTCCGCACCTTCCGCAACGAGGCGCTGGTGGAATATCGGACCTTGTTCGACGTCGCCGGGCGCTACAGCTACCTGGCGGCCAAGAGTTACGACTACGAGACCGGGCTGCTCGGCACCCCGCAGGGACAAGCGGTGATCAACCGCCTCGTCGCATCCCGTTCGCTGGGGGATCTGACCGACGGCGTGCCGAGAGCCACCACCAGCACCCTTGGGGATGCCGGACTGGCCGGGACCATGGCCCAGCTCAACGCCGACTTCGCCGTCGCCGAAGGCCGACTCGGGATCAACAATCCGGACCATGACAACACGCTTTTCTCGCTGCGTCAGGAATTGTTCCGCATCCTGCCCCATGTTGAAGACGAGACGGAGGCTGAGGACAAGGACTGGCAGCAAGTGCTGGAGCAGCACATCGTGCCTAACATCCTGTCCGATCCGCAGGTGGCCGCCTACTGCCGGGGACTGAAGAAGGCCGATGGCAGCGCGATTCCTGGATTCATCATTCCCTTCAGCACCACCGTGGAGAACGGCAAGAATTTCTTCGGCCTTGATCTCGCCGCCGGAGACCATGCCTACAGCCAGAGCAACTTTGCTACAAAGATCGCTGCCGTCGGACTGGCCCTGCCCGGCTATGTCGGAATGGTCGATGGCGAATCCACCGCGAACGGAGCCCTCAGTGCGACGCCGTATGCTTATCTGATTCCCTGCGGCAATGATTTCATGCGCACGCCGCTGGGCGACACCGGGGAGATCCGGAGTTGGCAGGTGGTCGATCAGGCCCTGCCACTGCCCTACAACCTGGGAGCCAGTGATTTCAACACCACGCAGTTCTTCGGACCGAACGACACCTTTGCAGAACGGCCGTGGGTGATCCGCAAGCACCAGGCCTTCCGGATGGTGGCGGATCCCGCGATCTACGCAGAGGGCGCCCTGCCGACCACCTTCACCAACGCCCGCCTGATCGGCCGCAGCGTCTGGAACAGCCAGTGGAAGATTGTTATTCCTGCCATCACGCTGCTCAAAGACGAGCAGTTGGGCATGGACAACTTCGCCAAGAGCGTGAATGATATCCAACTCTTCCTCCGCACCTATTCGAACTCAGGGAACTGATCATCGGTCAATCTCTGCACCCCTGTGTTAAAGAATGGCTTTATTGTGTTAAAAATCATGATCTCGTGAAAACACCCTATCTCTATCGTTTCCTTGCTCCGTATCGAGTGACTGGCCTGATGCTTCTGGGTACGGGTGTGGCGCACGCATTTCCCCCAGCGCCATATTACACGATGTTTGGGGTCGTGCGCGATCAGGTGGGTCAGACGGTCACCGCCGAGGGCGCGGAGGTGATCCTGCTCAAGGGGGGTGTAGAGGTTGGCCGCACCCCCATCACTTCCAGCCGGATCGATCAGAACTATGAGCTCAGCATGCGGATCGACCAGAACCGCAGCGGGACTGCGTTTTACACTGACAAGGCGGTGGCTGCCGGCGGCTTGTTCAGCCTTGTGGTCTCGATGAACGGCGCTTTATTCTATCCGATCGAGGTTTCGGGAAGCCTCACGGCGGGGAAGGGGGGTGAGCGGGTGAAGCTCGACCTGACCCTCGGCGAGGACAAGGACAAGGACGGCCTGCCGGATGTCTGGGAGGCGTGGCAGCTTTATCAAGCCGGGCGCTCTCCGGGCGAAGACGGCGAGTGGGATCTGAGCCTCCTCGACAAGGGCGGCGACTTCGACAAGGACGGCCAGAGCAACCTGCTGGAATACATCGCGGGCACCTTCGCCGGCGACGCGACGGAGACCTTCAGCCTGGCGATCAAGGAGAAGCTGCCGGAGAGCGT
>Ga0315905_10004949_pt1 | contig 13613 bp, 17 predicted proteins | sample LakEriMetagenome_5_FD_203522 | JGI IMG/M metagenome (GOLD analysis project Ga0315905, IMG submission 203522) | Freshwater fungal communities from buoy surface, Lake Erie, Ohio, United States - Buoy 4 MA121 | ecosystem: Environmental > Aquatic > Freshwater > Lake | place: USA: Lake Erie, Ohio... | reverse complement strand
GCCGAAGCGCAAGCCGACATGATGCGGTGGACCGACCGTGCCTACGTCGAAGCGCAAGCGCGCGAACGACTCATGTTTGTGTACCCCGGCGACATCTCGTACCTCGTTGTCAATGACGTCGATGCGAAACTTGCCAAGTCGGACGAGGTGCTGGTTACCGTTCAAACCACCGACATCGATTGGATCGACGCCTTCGTCCAGTCGTATGCCTTTGCAGCCAACCCGGTGCAGGAATCCAAGTGACCATCGACACCGCGAGCGAACGCGACCTCGAAATCATGCGAATTCAACTCGGACGTCCGATGCGCGATGTCGTCGGTGTCGCGGCGCGATGCATCTGTGGCGCTCCGACCGTCGTCGCGACGAAACCTCGACTGGCAGACGGATCGCCGTTTCCCACGTTCTACTATCTGACGCACCCAGGGGCGACCGCAGCACTGTCAACTCTCGAGGCCAACGGATTCATGGTGAGCGAACAAGACAAACTGGCCGCGGACCCCGAGTTCGCTTCGGCCTACGCCGCCGCACACAACGCGTACATCGCCGACCGCGACGCACACGGCCGCGTCGACGAGCTCGACGGAATCAGCGCGGGCGGCATGCCCTCCCGAGTGAAATGCCTTCATGCACTCGCCGCCCACAGCCTCGCAGTCGGACCGGGAGTTAACCTCGTGGGGGATGCGGCGCTCGCCGCTGCCACGTGGTCGCCCGAACGGTGCGTGTGTGCCCCCGAAACGCGCTAGATTTGTCCAGTTGACCTCATAGATTTCAGGAGCAATTGTCGTGGCCAAAATTCTTATCGTCGGTGGCGGGTATACCGGTTTTTACACCGCATTTAAGTTGCAAAAGCACCTTCGTGCTGGCGAAGCCGAGGTCACGCTGGTCGACCCGCTTCCGTACATGACGTACCACCCGTTCCTTCCCGAGGTCGCAGCCGGATTGATCGAAGCACGCCACGTCATCGTTCCTCTTCGTCGCCACCTGAAGAAGACCCACGTTGTGCAGGGACGAGTCGTCGCGGTCGATCACGCCAAAAAGACGGCGACCATCGAACCGTCGGCCGGTAAGAGCTACACCACCAAGTACGACCACATCGTTGTTGCGGCAGGGTCTGTTTCCCGAACCTTCCCCATTCCAGGAGTCGCGGACGAAGCCTTCGGCATGAAGTCCATCGAAGAAGCCCTCGCTGTTCGCGACCGCATCATCGACAACTTCGCCAAGGCCGCTAACCTGCCCAAAGGCAAAGAGCGCGATCGTCTTCTCACGGTCACCGTCATCGGCGGTGGATTCGCGGGAATCGAGACGTTCGCAGAACTTCGCTCACTCGCCACGGCGATGCTCAAGCAATACCCCGAACTCACGATTGACGACACCAAGTTCCACATGGTCGAGGCGATGCCCCGCGTCATGCCCGAGGTGTCGATGAAGACTTCGCAGTGGGTTCTGAGGAACCTCGCGTCGCGTCAAGCCACCGTGCACCTCGACACTCAACTCATGTCGGCCAAGGGCGGCAAGGTCGAGTTGTCGAACGGGATTTCGTTCGAATCCGACCTCATCGTCTGGACCGCCGGCGTCATGGCAAACCCCGTCGTCAACTCGATGGGACTCCCGATCGAAGAGCGCGGTCGAGTTCGCTCGTCGCCAACCCTGCAGGTGACCAACGCCGACGGAACGATTGTCGCGGGCGCCTGGGCTGCGGGTGACAACTCCGCTGTCCCCGACCTCACGGGTGGTGGTGTTGGCGGAATGTGTGTTCCGAACGCGCAGCACGCCGTTCGCCAGGCCAAGCGTCTCGCCACGAATCTCGTCGCAGTCCTCCGTGGCGAAACCCCGGTCGAGTACATCCACAAGAACCTCGGGGCGGTCGCCGGTTTGGGCGTCGGGCACGGAGTGTTCCAGTCAGGCAAGATCGCAGTCACCGGTTTCCCCGCGTGGCTCATGCACCGCGGTTATCACGGGCTCGCGATGCCGATGTGGGAGCGGAAGTTCCGCGTCGTCGGCGGCTGGATCATGCAGTTCCTGGTTGGGCGCGACACCACGACCCTCACGTTACGCGAGACCCCGAAGTCTTACTTCCGGGCATACGCATCACGCCCCAGCAAGTAAGGGCGTCGCCCCAATAGCCCAACCGGCAGAGGCAAACGACTTAAAATCGTTACAGTCAGGGTTCGAATCCCTGTTGGGGCACGTTTCGCTCAGGGCAAAAACCCGTTGTGCTCGGGCATCCCGCGCGTAGAGTAATGCCATGGATCCAACACAAACAGTCCTCTTGGTCATCGCCGGTCTCGCCATCGTTGCGGGGCTCTACCTCTGGTCGACATACAACGGCCTCATCACTCTCAAGGTTCGTGTTGACGAAGCGTGGAGTGACATCACGGTCCAGCTCAAGCGCCGTGCAGACCTCATCCCCAACCTGATCGAAGCGGTCAAGGGTTATGCCAAGCACGAAAAGGCCGTGTTCGAAAACGTCACCAAGGCGCGCGCAGCTACGGTCAATGCCGACGGCCCAGCCGAAGCTGCTGCTGCTGAAGGAATGATGCAAGCGGCGCTCAAGTCGATTTTCGCCGTCGCCGAGGCTTACCCGGACCTCAAGGCGAGCGAGAACTTCCTCCAGTTGCAGGCGGAACTCGTCGACACCGAAAACAAGATTCAGGCCTCTCGTCGCTTCTACAACGGTGGAGTGCGCGAGTTCAACACCATGATCCTCGTCTTCCCGAACAACGTGTGGGCGAAGCAGCTCGGGTTCAGCATGCGCGACTTCTTCGAGGTAGAAAACCCCGACGCGATCGCCGAGCCCCCGAAAGTACAGTTCTAACCCTCGATGTATAGCGCGATTGCCGCGAACAAGCGGAACACTGTCGTCATCCTGCTCGTGTTTATCGTGTTGCTGGGCGGACTCGGCTGGCTCATCGCCTATTTCATGGGCGACGGTTCGTGGACCATCACGATCATGACGATTCTGGGCGCTGGTGCCTACGCCTGGTTCCAGTACTACAACGCGGGGTCAATCGCCGTGGCGACGTCCGGTGCCGTGCTGATCGAACAGAAGGACAACCCGCGCTTGTATCGGATTGTCGAGAACCTGTCGATTACTAACGGGATGCCGATGCCGAAGGTGTACATCGTCAGTGACCCTGCACCGAACGCCTTTGCGTCGGGGCGAGACCCAGAAAACGCTGTCGTTGCTGCCACGACCGGGCTTCTCGACATCATGACCGACGCGGAACTCGAGGGCGTCATGGCCCACGAAATGGGACACGTCAAGAATTACGACATTCGTGTCTCGACCATCGTGTTCGGGCTTGTTGTCGCTTTCGGTTTCATCGCGGACATCATGTTCCGCATGGCGTTCTACGGCGGCCGAAATTCGCGCGGCAGCGACAACGGCGGTCTGGCCATCCTGTCGCTCGTGTTCGGGCTCATCGCGATGGTGATTGCGCCACTCGTGTCCGCTCTTGTTCAAGCAGGAATTTCGCGACAGCGCGAATTCCTCGCCGATGCGACCGGTGCGATGACGACCCGCAACCCGGAGGGGCTCGCCAGCGCGTTGCACAAACTGGGCGAGTATTCGGCGCCGCTTCAGCGCCAGTCGGCGTCGATGGCTCACATGTGGATTGCGGACCCCAACAAGCCCAACTTCCTCGAGCGCATGTTTTCGACGCACCCGCCCATCGCCGACCGCGTCCGTCGCTTGCTCGAAATCGGCGGCAAGTTCTAAAAGATTCGACGCAGTTCGGCCGCGGCATCGCCCCAGTCGTCCACCACGATGTTCTCGAGTCCACGCCAGGCGGCTGCTCGTCGGACGACCTCGGCAAGACGATCGGCGGCGTCCTTCGGTCGCTTCGGTTCCCAGTGGGCGCTCTTGACGACGAGAGTTCTGGTCTTTCGATCCGCCTTGAGGTCGATGCGTCCCACCAGGGCGTCATCCATCAGGATCGGTAGCGAGTAATAGCCGTAAGTGCGCTTCGCCGCCGGGGTGTAGATCTCAATCTTGTAGTCGAAACCAAACATGCGACTCGCTCGAGGGCGATTCCAGGTGATGGGGTCGAACGGCGTGAGGATCGTTGACACCTTTGGTGCCCGGGTTGGCACGACCGCGCCCGACAGCATGTACGCATCGAGGGTTTCGCCGCGGTGAGTCCAGCCATCGACCGACACGCGCTGAATCTCGCCAGCGTCGACCAACTCGTCGAGGGCGACCGTGGTTGGTGCGACCTTGAAACGGTAGTAGTCGGCGATGTCCGACAGAACCCCGATGCCGAGCGCCCGAACCGCGTCGAGGACGAGAGCACGTCGGGCGACGGGTTTCTCCACCGCGGAGTCCAGCAGGTGGTGGGGGATGACGTCGGCCACCGGAGCATAGATTCGCTGAAAGTTCGTGCGGCCGATCGCCGTAATCTCGCCGTCCTCGAACAGGTATTCGAGAGCGACCTTCACATCGCTCCAGTCCCACCAACTGCCCCGACGCTGGTCGCGCTTGCCCTCGAGTTGGCTGAACGTGGCAGGTCCTTCCGAATGGAGCCGGGCGAGCAGGTCATCCGCGAGTGTGCGATGCTGCGCCAACCACGAATCGGGTTCCGTGTTGCGCTCACGGCTCTCACGCATTTTCCACTGCCACAGAGGCCACGACTCAACGGGGATAAACGCGGCCTCGTGAGCCCAGTACTCGACGTGGGTGGCGGGGGCATGCGGATCGAGCAACAGGTGATCGAGAAGTGCGGTGTCGTACGTGCCGAGACGAGAAAACATCGGCAGGTAATGACTGCGTTCAAACACGTTGACCGAATCCAGTTGAAGAACTCCGAGCCGCGCGATTGTGTCGGCGAGGCGATCGGTCGTTACCCTCCCGCGCGGGGTCGAACCGAAGCCCTGGGCGACCAGCGCAAGGCGTCGCGCCTCGGAGGCAGAGACGGTCGTCATGCTTATTACGGTAGCGTTTTCCAAGGAACACATCATGACAACAGCAATCGCAGGCCCCACACTCGCGGATTTCATCGCCGCGCGTGACGTCGTGTCTGCCGTAGCTCAGGAAACTCCGATCGAGGAATCGCGCTACCTCTCGGGGATTTTGGGTTTAGAGGTCCTTCTCAAATGCGAGAACCTTCAACGAACCGGCGCCTACAAGATTCGCGGCGCCTTTAACCGCATGAGTAAGTTGAGCCCCGAGGAGCGTGCTCGCGGAGTGGTCGCGGCCAGCGCCGGAAACCACGCTCAGGGAGTCGCTCTCGCGGCGCAGCAACTCGGAATCAAGGCGACCATCTATATGCCGATGGGTGTTGCGCTTCCAAAACTGTTGGCAACAAAGGATTACGGCGCAGAGGTCGTGTTGCTGGGCCCGACGTTCACCGAATCGCTCGCGGCGGCGAAGGAATTTGCAAAAGAGTCCGGTGCCGTTTTCATCCCGCCCTACGATCACGCTGATGTCGTTGCCGGGCAGGGAACGGTCGGGCTTGAGATTTTTGAGCAGGTCGCCGACGTGGAAACCGTCATCGTCCCGATCGGTGGAGGCGGACTCATTTCCGGTGTCGCCAGTGCCATGAAGCAACACGCGGCGGCAAACGGTCGTACCATCCGAATCATCGGTGTCCAATCGATGAACGCGGCGGCCTACCCGCCCTCTTTGCGAGCCGGTGAGCCGACCACCATCGAGATGAAGCCGACCATCGCGGATGGAATCGCCGTGGCGCGTCCGGGGACGCTCAATTTCGCCATCATCAAAGACACCGTCGACGAGGTTGTCACCGTCAGTGACGATGACATCGCCCGCGCGCTCGTGATGCTTCTCGAACGCGCAAAACTCGTGGTCGAACCGGCCGGTGCAGTCGGTGTCGCCGCAATCCTCGCCGAAAAGATTGACGCGGTCGGAAAGACAGTTGTTGTCTTGTCGGGTGGAAACATCGACCCAATGGTGATGGAACGCGTCGTCGCCCGCGGCCTGGTCACGACCGGTCGATATATGAACATGCGAATCCCACTTCCGGACCGTCCGGGGCAACTCGCCAAAATCTCGGAAATCCTCGCCGATCTGAACGCCAACGTCGTCGAGGTGTTGCACACCCGCCACGGAACCGATCTGCAGATCACTCAGGTCGAACTCGAGATTCACATCGAGACGCGCGGACCGGAACACGCATCCCAGGTACTTGATGCGTTGCGTGCCGAAGGCTACGAACCCCGGGTCGACTTCTAACCGAGGAACGGCTCGATCGAGATGATCTCGACCGCGATTTCAGCGCCGCTCGGTGCGGTGAAGGTCGCGGTGTCTCCTGGCGCGAGGCCGACGATGGCCTGGCCCAGGGGGCTGTTCTCGCTGTAGACGTCGAGGTCGGTGTCGCCCGCAACTTCGCGTGAACCGAGGAGGAATTTCTCTTCGTCGCCGTGAATGTGCGCGGTCACGATGGTGCCGGACGCGACTCGTGATGCGTCGACCGGTTCTGAGCCAACATGGGCGTGCTTGAGCATGTCGATCAATTCGCGAATACGTGCCTCGATTTTGCCCTGCTCGTCTTTGGCGGCGTGATACCCGCCGTTCTCTTTCAGGTCACCCTCAGAGCGCGCCAGCTCGATTCGCTTCACAATTTCGGCGCGACCAGTCGTCGACAGGGTTTCGAGTTCGAGCGCGAGGCGGTCGAACGCTTCCTGGGTAAGCCACATGGGTGCCATGGCGAGAGTCTCCTTTAAAGGGGTGTCTATCTAGGGTAGTCGTGACCGACCCTTGTGAACAAAACGGCTAACGGTCGTTACGCCAGCAGCGGTAAACATCGATGCCGGAAACCTCGCTGACAGCCTTGATGGTTTCGGAATACTGAGTCGTGAATTCGTCGGACTCGGGATAGGACTTCACGACCCAACCGTTCGTGCCCATCGAGGAATCAACGGTGCGCAGCGCGCAGGTGACCGGCGTGCCGGGAGGCGCGGTGATCTGGAACTTCATCGTCCCCGTCGTTTCGCCGCTGGTTGATTCGAAGGCGACCCATTCGATTCCCGTCGTCTGGTCGGTTGAGAAGACCCACGTCACCCACGAAAAGAACGCGATCACCGAGACGGACGCGATGATCCACACGGTGCGCGCGGACAGACCCGAACCGCCGTAGCGGCCTGCGGGAGGTGTTGTGGAGGATGACATGCTGCCCTTCGGTACTCTGTATTCAGGCTACGCGAAACGGAGACACCTTGAACACCGCACTGATCCTCGCCGAAGAGATCGACCCGAACGGGGTAACCCCGGGCGTCGTGGGTTTTCTCATCACGGCGGCCGTCGCCCTCACCGCGATTTTTCTGATTCTGGACATGAACCGCCGAATGCGCCGCCTGCGCTATCGCGAGGAGGCCGCTGCCAACGTTGACGCCGAGGTCGCGGTCGACAAGCTCATCGCAGATGTTGACAAGGAAACCGGTAACAGGTAGCCCACCGTGTCACTTCGGACGTCGATCAAATCGGCCCTGTACGGGTTGTACGCGACGCGACTTCAAAACCAATTGCGGGAAACGACCCCACCGCGTCACGTCGGAATGATTATCGACGGGAATCGCCGGTGGGCGCAGCTTCAAGACGGCGTCACGATCGCCGAGGGGCATGAGGCTGGCGCGACCAAGATGCGCGAATTCCTCGAGTGGTGTGATTCCGCGGGCGTCGAGATCGTCACGCTGTACCTGTTGTCGACCGACAACCTGACCGGTCGCCCCAGCACGGAACTCAAGAATCTGGTTCGCATCATCGCAGATCTCGCGACGGACCTCTCTCACGTTCCCAACTGGCGGGTGCATCACGTGGGGGACGCGAACAAGCTTCCGGCCTCGTTGCGCACGGCCCTCCAGGACGCAGCCGAATCGACCGCGACGCACACCGGCCTGCACATCAATCTTGCGGTGGGATACGGCGGTCGCCACGAAATCACCGAAGCCGTCCGAGACATCATTCGCGAACACGAGGCGGCAGGTCGCGGAATTGATTCGCTCGCTGACGACATGACGCTCGAGAACATTTCCGGGCACTTGTACACCGCGGGTCAGCCCGACCTCGACCTCGTCATTCGTACGTCGGGCGAGCAACGCATCTCCGATTTCATGCTGTGGCAGACCGCGCACTCCGAACTGTACTTTGTGGAAGCGCTCGGCCCTGACCTGCGAGAGATTGACCTGCTGCGTGCTCTGCGAGACTTCGCGCGCCGTCAGCGCCGCTACGGTGCGTGAACTTCAGGTTACGAGTTCGTCACACGGCGTGTCACGCCGACCGAGGTCGCCCGTGAGTCGTAGTTTCTCTGTATGAGGTAATTCACGTGGCGAACCAGGCCACACGGTCTCGTCGCCACGCGGTTGCCACCGCATCTGAACGGAGATTGAGTGCCCAAGCCCACCGCCGCATCGTCCACTTCCGCGTCGAAATCTGCCGGTATCGCGCTGCGCACCTACGTGCTTGACACGTCGGTGTTGCTGTCTGATCCGCGAGCGATTTTCCGATTCGCCGAACACGAGGTTGTTCTGCCCGTGGTCGTCATTTCGGAACTCGAAAAGAAGCGAAACGATCCGGAACTCGGATACTTTGCGCGCCAGGCACTGCGACACCTCGATTCTCTGCGCGTCAAGCACGAGCGACTCGACATGCCAATCTCGGTGGGGGACGGCGGGACACTTCGCGTCGAGCTCAACCACACGAATGACACTGCCCTTCCGTCGGGGCTGCGTCTCGGCGACAATGACACGCGAATCCTCGCGGTCGCCCTCAACCTTTCGCAGGAAGGCCTCGACGTTGTCGTCGTGTCCAAAGACCTGCCGTTGCGAGTGAAGGCATCCAGCATTGGTCTCGCTGCCGAGGAATACCGCGCCGAGCTCGCCGCCGATTCGGGGTGGACCGGACTCGCCGAGATTTCGCTGTCGGGCGATGACATGCAAAAGCTTTATGAGAAAGAGGAACTGCGCACGACCCTCGTCGAGGAAATGCCCCGTAACACCAACCTCGTTGTCCATTCCGAGCGGGGCTCGGCTCTGGCCCGGGTCGTCGGACCGAAAAACATCGAACTCGTTCGCGGCGACCGCGACCTGTTCGGGCTTCACGGTCGCAGCGCCGAGCAGCGACTCGCCATCGACATGCTGCAAGACCAGAAATTGGGGATTGTGTCGCTTGGCGGCCGTGCGGGAACCGGAAAGAGCGCCCTCGCTCTGTGCGCCGGGCTGGACGCGGTTCTCGAGAAGCGACTGCACAAGAAGATCATGGTGTTCCGCCCGCTGTACGCGGTCGGCGGCCAGAACCTGGGGTACCTTCCCGGAGACGCCGATGAAAAGATGAACCCCTGGGCGCAAGCGACGTTCGACACTCTCGGTTCGGTCGTCAGCGACAACGTGATGGAAGAGATCGTCGAGCGCGGACTCATCGAGGTTCTGCCCCTCACTCACATTCGTGGTCGTTCGCTTCACGATGCGTTCGTGATCGTCGACGAAGCCCAGTCACTCGAGCGCAACGTCTTGCTCACGGTCCTCAGCCGAATCGGACAGAACTCGCGCGTGGTGCTCACCCACGACGTCGCCCAGCGCGACAACCTACTCGTCGGTCGACACGACGGAATCGCGAGTGTCATCGAAGCACTCAAGGGGCAGAACCTGTTCGGCCACATCACGCTGCAGCGCAGTGAGCGTTCGGACATCGCCGCACTTGTCACCGATCTGCTCGACAACTACGAGACTTTATAACCTCATGGCGCGGACAATCCTCAAGTAGGGTTAGATATCCCCTCCGTAACAAAAGCTAAAGGTGATTCTGATGTTTCTGAAAAAAGTTGGAGCTATTCTGGCGTCCGCCGCAATGGTTTTCGCGTTCACTTCGTCGTCAGCAACGGCTTCGGTGACCTCCCTGAAGGATTGCGCCTTCGGCCCAGCACAGGTATTCGACGTTCAATACAACTTTTCTGGCGGTAACCTGAACATCAGCGGCATTACCCGGCCATACGGAAATGTCAATGGACAACTCAGCGCCTCGGACTGGACAACGGGCTATTACATGAAGTTTGTTGACAGTGTCTCGAACCCAGGCACTCTCGCGCTTGAGCGATTCAACGCCCAAGGCGTGTCGCAAGGGTTGGTCAGTACCTATGGGAATTTCCGCGCCTACGGCGAAGACTTTGTGTTTTTCCTCGGCGGGGGTTTCTATGGCACGGTCATCACAACCGGAGCAGGCTTTGAATACGGCTCGAGCGCAGTTCTCGCGGTCACCGAAGAAAACCCCAGTGTGGAAACCATTACCGCTTACACCAACTGTTTGACCACCCCCCTTGCCGCAGGTGAAGACCGCGACGATGTTGACGGCGGCGGTGGCGATGGCGGCGGTGACAACGGTGGCGGTGACAACGGCGGCGGCGGAGAAACTGTTGCCCCGACGCTCGAACTGAACCTCAAAGTCAAGGTGGGGCAACTCCTCGCCGGAAAAGAGGTCGAGTACAACGGTGAGGGCTTGATGGCCGAGTCCGAATACGTCCTCGAACTTCACAGTGTCGTTGTCGAACTGGGCTCCGGCAACACGGATGCCAATGGAAACTTCACCAATATGGTGACTCTCCCCGACGGTATCGAACCAGGGCCTCACCGAATCATTCTGCGCGGCACCGATCCAGAGGGTAACCCGGTAGAGCGCATCGCCTATATTTACGTCGATGATGATGGCCGACTATTGGCGAAATCGTTTAAGGGACCGATCAGCGAGTCGGACCTTTTGGCCGCCACGGGTGTTTCAACTTACGACCCTCTCGTTACCGCGTCCATGGCGGGCATCGCCCTGATGCTGGGAACCCTTCTCCTGTATCGCCGAAATCGACGTGCACATAACGGCTAACTTTCTCGGCGGTTCTGCGTGAGATTCTCTCTCGCTGCATCGGCCGAGATGTTGTTCACCGAACTTCCTTTTGTTGACCGGGTGCGGGCCATTCACGAGCGCGGGCTCGGAGTCGAAATCTGGAACTGGACGACGAAAGATTTGGACGAACTCGCCGCGACCGGCGCGAACTTCACCTCGATGACTGGGTATATCGATGGCGATTTGCTCGAAGCCGATGGAATCACCCGATTCCTCGAAACCGCCGAGCAATCCATCGTGGCGTCGCGCATCATCGAGGCCGATCGACTGAACGTTCACGGAACGGGATTGGACGGCGACGGGCAGGCGATTCGCCCGCGAGAATCCGTGACAGCGGCCGAACGGCAGACCGCGAAGGACACGCTCTCGCGGCTCGCCGACCTCGGGGCCAAACACGACGCGGTGTTCATGCTCGAGAACCTCAATCTGGCGGTCGACCACCCTGGAACGCCCTTCGCGCGGGCTGCGGACACCATCGACCTCGTGTCGAGCATCGACAACCCGCACCTGCAACTCAACCTCGATTTGTACCACGCACAGATTGGTGAGGGGAACCTGGTCGAACTCGTTCGGCAGGCTCTACCGTGGATCGGGGAAATTCAGGTCGCGGATGTTCCCGGGCGACAGGAACCGGGCACGGGTGAAATCAACTATGCGCGAATCGCTCGCGAGCTCGATGCCCTCGGATTCGACCAGGTTGTTGGTCTAGAAGGTTGGGCGTCGGGGGATTCGAACGTTGCTCTCGATGCATTCGTCGAGGCGTTCACGGTTTAGCGAACCGCCGCCCGAACAGGCGACGCGGTTAGGGCTCGAGGAAGCGAATTTTCTTAGCCTCCATGATGACCTTGAGTCGAGCAATCGCCGACTTGCCCATCCCGTGAAGAGCGGTGAGATCTTTGAGAGAAATCTTGCGGAGGTCGGACACCTTGTACAGTTTCGCATCGACGAGTGCACGCCGAGCCGGTGCGCCTAGCCCAATCCCTCGCCATTCTCCGTCGAAGTCCTCGTACTTGGACACGTCGCCGACGGGTGGCTTGAACGCTCGACGCGGGGCGGGCTTGTTCGACATGACTGAAGTCTACGAGCGCGGCGGACGAGCGGACCGGCGTTTCGGCCACCAGTAGATTCCTGCGGACAGGACCAGCGCGATGAGGGACGGAGTACCGAACGCCGGCAAGACCCACAACGCCCATGCGGTTTCGATCGCGAGCAGGACAATGAGAGTGAGCGCGGTGCGAGGAAATCGACCGCGCAATCGGGCCAGGATCGCGAAAACGATTACTGCCAGCGCAAACAACACTTGCGCCAGCAACATCAGGGCCACAAGGGCGGCGAGGGATTCCATGACGTCACACTACGCCGATGTCACCCCAGAAGTGGTCGGAGTTCGACTCGGCGATTGCACGCACGCGATGCGGCCAGGGCCAGCTCGTGGGCGTGGTCGGAAGAATCTGCGGTGATAATCCAGAACCCGCTGTAGAAACTGATGTCGTGGAAGAGCGAGCCATCGACGATTTCGGAAAGACCGTCGCGTGCGTCAATCAGCGCAGCTGTTGTGGGTGCGCCAATTCCGCACGCAAAAATCCATTGCCCATTCGACCGCAGGGAATCGTTGAACGCGTCAATCGCGGCCATTTCGGCGGGGTTCCCCGAATTAGTTGCATGGTCGATGACGAAGAGGACGAAACGCACGTTACGACCTTAGCTTTTGGTAAGCCGGCTTTTGCGCCACACAGTGTGGACAAGCGACCACGCGGAAGTCGACCACAGCGCCCAGAGCACAAGCAGTGGTTGAAAGAGAAGGCGGATGCCACGGGCTTCGTCCGTGTCGAGTCCGAACGCATCGATTCCGTTGACGAACTGAGAGATGTTCCCCGGGAAAATCGCGATGAAGAACGCGGCGACGATCAACCCGACCCACATTTTCCATCGCCAGAGGAACACGAGCGACAACCCCAAGATTATTTCCACGACCCCTGAGGCGAGCACAACGAAATCGGCGTCGAGCGGAAGCCACTCGGGGACTTGCGCTCGGAATTCCTGGCGGGCAGAGCCGAGGTGACTAATTCCCGCAAAGGTGAGAGCTACCCCCAATAGGACACGTGCAGCGGTTCGCACCACCTGCGCCGCGCGGTTCTCGGCCACGAGATTACTTCGCGACGCCCGGGCGCGTCATCGACAAGAGGTCGAGAGCGGCATCCAATTGCTCGATTGTGATTTCCCCTCGTTCGACATAGCCAAGGTCGATTACCGCATCGCGGACGGTGAGCCCGGCTTTGACCGAGTGCTTGGCGATCTTTGCCGCCGCTTCGTAGCCGATGATGCGGTTGAGGGGTGTGACGATGCTGGGAGACATGCCAGCGAGTGCCGCCGCACGTTCCACGTTGGCCTCGAGACCGTCGACGGTCTTGTCAGCAAGTACACGGCTCGAGTTCGCGAGAAGTCGAATCGACTCGAGAAGCGATGTCCCCATCACGGGGATTGCGACGTTGAGTTCGAAAGCACCAGAGGCGCCGGCCCACGCGACAGTGGCGTCGTTTCCGATGACCTTGGCGCAGACCATGAGAACAGCCTCGGGGATGACGGGGTTCACCTTGCCGGGCATGATGGACGACCCTGGTTGCAAGTCGGGAATGTTGATTTCGGCGATTCCTGTGTTCGGGCCCGAACCCATCCAGCGGAGGTCGTTGCAGATCTTGGTGAGCGACACCGCAATGACCCGCAGTGCACCCGACGCTTCGACGAGTCCGTCGCGGGCGCCCTGTGCTTC
>Ga0315905_10004947_pt1 | contig 13616 bp, 13 predicted proteins | sample LakEriMetagenome_5_FD_203522 | JGI IMG/M metagenome (GOLD analysis project Ga0315905, IMG submission 203522) | Freshwater fungal communities from buoy surface, Lake Erie, Ohio, United States - Buoy 4 MA121 | ecosystem: Environmental > Aquatic > Freshwater > Lake | place: USA: Lake Erie, Ohio... | reverse complement strand
CGCTCCCCGCTCCCCACAGGGCGAGTACGTCGCCCCCGAGAAGATTGAGAACGTCTACGCCCGCAGCCCGCTGGTGCTGCAGTCGTTCGTGTATGGCGACTCCCTGCGCGCGCAGCTGGTGGCGGTGGTGGTGCCCGACCCGGAGACCCTCCTGCCCTGGGCCAAGGAGCGGGGCCTGCCCCAGGCAAGCTGGTCCCTGGGGCCTGCGGGGGGCTGCATGCGCTGGCCCCGGGGGTTTTTGTGGGTGCAGCCGGGCCTCGGGGGTTTGTGGGTGCAGCCGCGCCCCGGCGGTTTGTGGGTGCAGCCGCGCCCAGGGGTTTGTGGGTGCAGCCAGGCCCAGCCGTTTGTGGGTGCAGCTGGTCGCAGGGGTTTGTGAGGTGCAGCCGGCCTGCTGGTGCACTGCGTGCCGCTGGGGCACAACCCCCCACCGCCGCCCGCTGCCCCGCAGGACGTGCCCAGCCTGTGCGCGGACCCGGGCGTGGTGGCGGCGGTGCAGAAAAGCATGGCGGAGGAGGCGCGCGTGGCGCAGCTGCGCGGCTTTGAGCAGGTGGGTGGGGGGGTGCTTGGGGTTGCGTTTCCCGGGGGGGGGGGGAGGGGTGAGGGGGGAAGCGCTGCTGGGCCGTGGGGCAGGCGCCTGAGCGAGGAAAAAGATGTGTGCCCTGGCACACTCGACGACCTGTGCTCAGGCACCTGTCTCATGACCCAGAAGCTGCCCCACCACGCCCCTTCCCGCGCTTGCTCGTACTCTGCTGCGCGAGGCGTGTCGCGCCCGGGCTCTGCTGCTTTGCAAGGACACACGCCGCCTGCCGGGCGCTGCGCGCGCTGCTCTGCAGGTGTCGGCCATTGCGGTGGTGCCCGAGCCGTTTGCCGTGGAGAACAACCTGCTGACCCCCACCTTCAAGCTCAAGCGGCCACAGGCAAAGGTGCGGTTTGCTGGAGGGGGTGGGGGGTCGGGGCGGCGGCGGCGCGCTGCATGCTGCTGCGCGACGGCGCGTGTACCAGCACCACCGTGGCGGCCACGGCCAGCCCCCGCGCCAGCCACCCTGACGCGCTGGTCCCGCCGCCCCGCCGCCGCCCCCGCAGATTGCCTTCCAGCACCTCATTGACCAGATGTACGAGCAGCTGCCCAAGGGGGAGGCTGTGGCGGCAAAGGAGGGGGGCATCATTTGACCGGGCATGCAGGCGGCAGCTGCACAAGCTGCCTCACCCCGTGGGCGGGGCTTGGGGGGCGACCGCGGGTGTAAGCTTACAACCCGTGTCACATGCTGGCGCTGGCTGGCGCGGTCCCAGGGTGGGGCTTGGGTGTGTCAAGGGGGCGGAGGCGCAGGGGAAGCGGGGAGGTGGAGACGGCGTGAGCTCGCTGGGCGCGGTCGGCGCAGGCGACCTTCAGCTTCCCGCCCGCCCCTGCAGCATGCCACGCCGGCCGGACGGCCTGCTCGCCAGTCACCTGTGCCCCCTCGCCTGTCGTTTCAAGGCCGCGCGGATCGTTGGCAGCGCTGCTGGGCGGGTTGCAGTCATGAGTTGGGACGGATACATCGAGCACCTCATGGTCGATCTGCCCCACGGCGGCAAGCTCAAAGCGTCAGCCATTGTAGGGCAGGACGGGGGCGTGTGGGCGCAGAGCTCGGATTTCCCAGCTGTCACGCCCGAGCAGGTCGCAGCGCTCATGGCTGGGCTGGCTTCCATGGCAGAGCTGGGCCACGCAGGCGATCTGGGCGGCACAGGCATCCGGCTGGGCGATCAGAAGTACCAGGTGGCCCCCAGCCCAGGCGACCCCACCGTCCTGCGCGGCAAGAGCCTGGACGGTGGTTGCTGCATCAAGAAGACCCACACAGCGCTGGTCATCGGCACCTACGTGGAGCCGGTGACGCCTGGCGACTGCAACAACATTGTGGAGAACATGGCAGATTACTTGTTGGGCATGCAGTACTGAGGGGCGCCCAGATCAGCGCGCCGCAGGCGCACGCACGCATGTGCGCGCATCTCAGATCACAGCGCGTGCGCTTGCCCCGCCGGCCGGCCGGTGCTTGCCAGTGCGCTGCCCAGCACCCAGCAGCACTGCAGGTCAGGGTGTTTGTCGTCTGAGTGCCGTCCGGCCGCTGCCCTTGTTCCAAGTTGCTGCGTGTGTGTAGTGGCAGCAGCAGCAGCGGCTGCAGTTTGGACGGTGGGGCGCGCGCGGTTGCTGGGGCGCCGGTGGCTTGCCCGCACACGCCGCGCCGCGGCACGGCACTGCCCACATTGAACCCTCGCCTTGAAGCCAGCCGCGCAGCTGGAATGCTGCCGGAATCAATGCACAGTCTGTAACACTGGTGGCTGGGCGCCCTGGCCTGCGCGCCTCCCGCCTGCTTGCGTCGCCACTGGGCAGCCACACGAGCAGCCGCCTCGCATGCACTGTTGCAGCATGCTGGCTGGCGGACCACTGCTGAGGCGGTTGCTGCGCGCTGCTACCAGCCAAACTCGAGACGTCTTCCAGGGCGTCAGGCTGAGCTGGGCCGCGCACAGGTCATCACTGGCAGACCCCAGAACCCAGGACCCGCCGCCAGCTCACGCCCGCCCCCACCACTCACTGCGGCGCCTGCAGCTGCTGCCCCGCCTGCTGCTGCCCCTGGGACGCCTGCTGCGCGCCTCCCGGGGCCCTGGATGGGTCGTCCAGGTACCCAATCCACTCCCTCAGGTACTTGCCACTGCCGTACCAGTCGCGGCCGCCGTTGCCCACCGGCACGTGCTCGGCGCCCTCCAGCACGATGTGTTCGGCGCCAGGCAGCGCTGCGGGCGTGCAGCAGGCGCAGGCAGGGCAGGCGGTCAGCAGCAGCAGGCGCGGCAGACGACATGCGCCTGTGGCGACGACGGTGCCCCCCCCCCCCACCCCACGCATTCATGGCCCCGGATCGGTGCTCTGGGGCGGCGCCCCCTCGCCTCCGGCCCAGCAGGCACGCACCGATCGCACACTCCACCGGGGTCACGCCGTCGCCCCAGACGTCGCCTTTGCCACAGCAGATGGCATAGCTCTGCCACGCAAAGTCCTGCACATGATGACAGGTGGCGGCAGGGCTGAGGGGGCCAACGCCTGCACACTGCTGCCCTGCTGGTGCCAGCACCCCCGGCGTCCTCACCTGCACGGGCCCGTAGGTCTTGCCTCGAGTGGTGTTGCTGCCGACCGCCACGTATCTGCAATGAACCGCGCAGGCAGGCAAGCGGATACTCAATCAAGGACCCGACAGGCAAGCCGCTCGCAGCAGGCGCGCATGCAGCAGCGGGCGGGGGATGCATGGGAGGCGGTGCGCCTCCCCAGTTGCTGGCGCCCCTGCAGCAGCTCCTCTGCAGCAGGCGTCTGCATGGCGGATGCGTGGGGCTGGGGTGCGCACCTCACGCCCGGCATGTGGGCGCCCGGGTAGTTGTTGTTCACCAGTCCAATGTTTCTGAGCGTGACCGGCTCCGCGCTGCAGCAGCAGGGGAAACACTGCACTGTATGACAGCTGCTGCTGATTGCGGCATCAGGCGCGGCAATGCTGCCCCGACATGGGGCCACCCCGGCGCGCGCAAGCAGGCGCCGCCACGTGCCAGGCCGCGGCAACCCAGCGCCAGGCGATGCGCGGGGGGTGCGTGCACGTGGAAGGGGGGGGGCAGGCCACCCTGCGCCGTACCTGGTGTGAGGGGTGCCCAGGGTGACCAGCGTGTGCGCGCGGTCGGCTCCATAGTACACGGCGTTGCAGTAGGGCGGCCCGGCCGCCAGCAGGATGCGGCTGATCCAGCCACCAGCGCTGGCGGCTACGATGGCTGCTTTCTCACTGCTGCTGCGAGGGCCTGCGCGCAGGACAAGTATTTCATGATGCGGTATTTCACGCGCTGTCTCCCGTAGTGACATGCAGGATCATTGTGTGTGTGTGGGGGGGGGGGTCCGCCGGTTCCGCGCAGACGGTCGTTGGCACCCAGCACCCAACAATGCGCGCACCCGTGAGCGGGATGGGCGGCTGCGCGCCCTTGCTGGCATCGCTGTACTCGGTCAGCCACTCCATGAACGTGGCAGGGCGGGGTGGGGGGATCTGCCAGCCCCCCTCTGCCGTCACCTGCAGGGCCCGGGCCGGGGCGGGCGGCTCAGCGGCGGGCGGCGCCGCCAATCCCCGCGCGTGCCCTGCCGCGGTCGTGCGTTGCTGCCACGCTCGCGCCCGGCCCCGGCACGACCGGTCACGCCTGGTGGCCGGACCCGGTAGCCAAGCAACAGCGGCTGGGTCGGCGCGCGTCGGCCAGCGGCCTGGCGCCCCCCACCTGGTAGCCGTCCACCAGCTGAGTCAGCGCATAGTCCGTTCGGTCCAGGATGGGGCGCACGCTGCGCCCGCCCAGTGTGCACAGCCAGTGGTACCTGCAGCCGCTCCACGGCTGCCCGGCTCAGGAGCTGCGGGCGGGGGCTCGCCCGCCCCGGCGTCCTGTGCTGTCCTGCCGTTCATGAACGGGATCGTTCTGGTCACCGCTGCTTCCAGCTTCAGCGGGCGCGCCTCTGAAATTGCTGTTGTGCCCGGTTCCAGGCATCTGCTGCACACCCGCCCGCCTCACCAGCGGATGGGCGGCAGCGCTGCATTGTAGCCCTCGGCGCGCAGTGTCTCTACCAGGGGAGCAAATACTACGGCATCAAGGTAGAAGGCCGGGACCACCTGCGACGGGCAGCGGGGCGGGGGGTGGGCCCCCCAATGTTGGGGCTGCAGCCACGTGGCAGCTGCGGCGACCCCCGTCCAGGCCTCCCTGCCGCCAAGCACGTCACTTGCCAGCACGTGTCCCTTGTGCGCGGGGCGCTGCGCTGCTTGCTTGGCGGTGCCGTTGCTGCTGGCGCTTGCGCGGACGACGACGCCGCTGCGCCGGGGCCGCGTGGGCACGATCTGCAGTCACCGCGACGATCAGCAGCCGCCGTGAGCCTCCGGGCGTTAAGCTCGGGGCAGCAGGCATCCACGGCCAGTCACCGCTACCTGTGCGCGCCTGCTGGGGCGCGCCAGCGCTCTCTGTTGGGCGCACTGCATTGCACCAGCACCGTGTGAGCGATCAGACCGCTGGCCGTGCCTCCAATAGCTTGCGCCGATGCACTGCGAACACTGGCACACCGGCTGGGCGGCCCCGCTGCACCCCGCTGCCCGCCAGCTGCGTGCCAGCTCCTTTTTTCCTCCTTCTTCCCGCCTGCGCGCCCCGGAGGCCTCAGATCCTTCCCGAGGGCTTCCGGGCCCTCAGGTTTTGATGGTATGATGAGTGGTCTCATAAGCCTTCATGGCTTAAAGAAGCGCCGCCCCACAACCTTGTTACTCGGGCGCTTCTAGCCCATCTGACCAAACATTCAAAACCTGCCTGCCATAGGCATGGAAGGATCTGTCCCACCCCTGCCCTCCCGGCCCCGTCACGCCGCCTGTGGCGGCGCTGGCCTGCCCTGCTGCCACCCGCCCGCGTGCGCTGCTGCTATGTGTGCTTGCATGCCTGCTGTCGTCACCTGTGCCAGCTGCCGCGCGCTGGGTGCATGCGGGGTGTGCATGCAGGGATGCTGCCCTCCCGCATGCGCACCGCCTGCGATGCCCCCGCCCCCGCCACGTCCACCTGCATGATGAATTGATGATGTGCTGGCAAACTGCGTGGCTGCCTGTTGTTTTGGCTTGATCTGCGCTCCTCCGTCCAGCTGCGCCCGCCCCGTATCGCTGCATGCATCGCACACTGCATGCTGATCCGGGGGGCCGCGACGCTGCTGCCCACAGATGCTCGTCGCTTACAACGCGCGCGTGCAACAGGCAGTTCTTGCATAGAAAGGGGTAGGGGGGCAGCACCAACGAGGCCGTGTACAAATACAAATGTGTGGGTGTGGGCAGCAACTGCTGGCGGCCGTGCCGCGACCCGGGCAGTGGGGACCAGGCAGCGCCCGCCCGCCCCCACAAAACGCTCGCTGCTCACGCACCCGCCCGCTGCCGCCCATGCACACATGCGTCACGCCAGCTGCGCCGACGTCCGCAGCAGCACATCGAACAGCACGGAGCTGATGCCGTAGCTGCGCTCGTGGTCGTGGAAGTGGTGGTGGTTGTGCCGCCGCCGCAGCTCTTGCAGCAGCGGCCCCGGCAGGCGCCAGCCGTGGTGGATGGCGTAGTGCAGGCAGTCGTAGAACACGTACCCCAGCACCACGCCCTCCATGAGCCCCGCCGCCGTGCGCAGGCTGCACAGCGCCTTGAGGGCGCTGAAAATGGCGGCCGCGATCGCGGCGGCCGGCAGCGGCGGGAACACCAGCCGCTGCGCGTCCAGCGGGTACTTGTGGTGGCAGCCGTGGAACAGGAAGTGCAGGGTGATGCCCCAGTAGGAGGTCAGGGGGGCGTGGAACAGGCAGCGGTGGATGGCGTACTCCAGCGCCTGCCACAGCACGATGCCCGCCAGCTGCAGCGACAGCAGCGCGCTCGGCGGCGTGGCGAGCACCGTCGCCGACGCGGCCGTGGCCGCCGCCCAGGCCGGCAGCCACAGCAGGGGCACCACCCACCACTCCACCTTGGTGACCTGCTCCGCCACCTCGCTGGCAAAGAAGCGCGGCTGCCCGGGCACGGGGCGGTGCACCCAGCGCCAGTAGCCGGCACTGCCCAGCTTCCCCACTTCAAACACCAGCGGCGTGCTGGCCGGAAACTCTGCTGGCCCGGCGTCTGACGGCCCGGCATTTGACGCGCTCGCCATGCTGGCGCCGCTGTCGGGCGCGCTGCCCTGCCCTGAGCTTGCCCGCGGGAGACGGGTGGCGGCTGCCGTGCCGGGCGGTGCTGCAGTCCGCGCTGGTGTGATGCCTGCATGGAGGCGCGCATCGTGCGTCCCAGACCTCAGCCCCTGCCCCGCTCATTGACCAGGGATCGCGGGTGATTGCTGTCGCACTGCCCAGACGCCACATTGCACACCCGTCTGGCGAGCTGGCAGGGCAACACCCACCCGCAGCGCCGTGTACAGGGCAAAGGCGCCGCCGTTGAGCAGCCTGGCGCTTTACTTCGCTTGACGCAACGCTGATGCGCGACTCGGTGGCGCAAGGCCGGCTCCCTGGGCGCTGGATCGACGGCTGACGCCTGGTTGCAACAACGCTCCACCCTGTGTGCCCCACACAAGCAGTGGGTGTGACCAGAAGTGATTGTTCCACGCAAGGAGGTGGGTTGAAAAGCAAGCCGGAGCTACGTTGCACCTGCGCGATCTCGCGTCGCACCAGTCCTGGGAGCGCGTTGCAGCGCAATACATACACGACCAACCCTGCTGTCCGTACGCTGAAGTACACCAGCGCTCGCGTTGTCCGGTCAATCGGTTTGACCGAATGGAGGACCCGGCCCCGAGTGCGGAGCAGCCTGCGGCGCACACGGTGGCAGACGCACGGGCGACGGGTGCTGCCAAGTTGGTGCTGCAGTCGCAGAAGCTGCAGCGCCTGCCCTCGGGTGCGGGGCTCTCCGCCGCGGGCTCCTCAGGCGATCGCCGCAGCCAGCGGCATAGCGGTGGCCCATCCATCACCCCCTGCCTGCAGGCATCAGACAGCTGGCACTGACGGAGCTGGACCTCACAGACAACCCCTTGCAGCACCTCGAATGCAGCCAGCTGCCGCCGGGCTTGACAGCCCTCCGTGTCGGGGGCTGCGGCCTGGCGGGCGCCCTGCCCGCGGGGCTGACCCGCATGCCGCAGCTGCAGCAGCTGGTGGCTGGGGCCAACAGGTGACCCCTCGCGCCGTCCTCCCCGTCAGGCAGCTGCTTACTGGGCTGTAACCAGCTTTGAGGGCTCACTGATCACGCACGCACCATCAGCTGCCATGCCCCCCCCCCCCGGGATTCTGCCGCGCAGGATCACCAGCATCGATGCCGCCTTCAGCTGCCCCCGCCTGGTGTACGCCAGCCTCGCCTACAACGCGGTCCGTGGCATCGAAGCAGCCGCGGAGGACCTGAACAGCAGCTGCCTCATGATGCTGGACCTGGCGCACAACAACTGCTGCGACCTCGCAGCCCTGCTGCGCGCCCTGGCGCGGCTGCCCAAGCTGCAGGCGCTCACGCTCGTGGGCAACCCCGTCTGCCTGCTGCCAGGCTACAAGCAGCGGGTGCTGCAGGCCCTGCCCAGGCTGGTGTACCTTGACAGCAAGGTGGGTGCCGGGGGCCCGCGCCCACTGCTGGGCGTGTGGCGCAGGCGAGCAGCCGGCTGCGAATCCTCTCAATGGCCAGCGCCGCGCAGCCGGAGAGGCCGGTGCCAGGTGCAGCAACCCCGCTGCCATGCCGTCGCTTGACTGCAGCGCGTGGATGGTGTGGCGTCGAAACCGAGCGCTGAGCAGGCAGGCGGCGCCGGCGCGGACAGCCAGCCGGGCGGCGCGCCCCAGGGGGAGGCAAGGCTGCTCCGCCTGCATATCTCTGGCCTGGCGTTGGAGCCGGATGACATCTGGCAACGCATCCACGCCACAACTGCCAGCGCCAGCGCCGACACCGATGCCAGCAGCAGGGGCAGCAGCCCCGCCAGCCCCCCAGCAGCTGCAGCGGCAGCCGCAGCAGAGGCGCCGCAGGCCGTGCGGGGGGCGGCGCCGCCCTCGCGGCCTGCCAGCGGCAAGCCACGGGCCGACCCGTCCCCACATCAGCAGCAGCAGCCATCAGCCGGACCAGCAGCAGGGGGGGCGTGCGTGGAGCAGCCGGTGGCCCCCCTGCGACCTGTGGTGTATCATGTCGAGCTCTTGGACGCTGAAGGTGCGTGGTGGGATGCGTGTCGGCAGGCCTGCGCTGGGATTGACGCATGGTGAGGCAAGACGCACGAGCCCCCGATGATGCGCTGCGGCAGGCAGTGACGCCCGGGCAGGCGCCCCGCCGCCGCCCCGCTCGTCCCACTCCGCCCCACTTGCGTGCTGGGCTTGCCCCCTCTCCCCTCCCCCTTGCAGGCACGGGCTACTGCAGCCTGCCCCTGGTCGTGCAGCCGCCCGAGGTGGTGCCTGCCGCGGCCGCCAGCACTGGCCGGCGCCCCGGCAGCAGCGAGTCACGCAGGGTCAGCATCAGCGCTGTCAAGCCGGCACAGGCGGCCGGGCGGGCGGGCAGTCCGCCTGCCAAGCCAGGGCCTGCCGCTGCCAGGGCACGCCGCGCCAGCCAGGCGGCTGCGGAGGCGGCAGCGGCCGCCGCAGCCGATGCGCAGCTGGGCCCCGGCGGGATGCGGGTGACGCTGGGCCTGCCTGCTGACGTGGCCGGCAGGGACTGGCTGCGCGGCGGCTGCACCCTGCGGCTCGTGCGCACGCATGAGCAGCCACTGCCCGCCGCCCAGCAACCGGGGCTGCAGGCCGCCCTGGCAGCAGCGGCAGAGGCGGCTGCCGCAGCGGCCACGGCAGCCGCCGGGGCCAAGCCCGGCACCAAGGCCGCCGCCGCGCCGCCCTCGCCTCGCCTGCCGCCCATCGACTGGTGCTACGTGGCCGTGCGGGAGGAGCTGGGCGTGTGCGCGATCGAGGGCGGGGAGCTGCTGGACGGGGTGACCCAGCAGGCGGCGCCGGGGCTGACGTTCACGGCGGCGCCCCGCCTGTTTGCCGCCAGCGGCGTGCGCCTGTCCCTGCAGGAGGCGCTGGCAGAGCGGGCAGATGCGTGCCTGGGGCGGGCAAAGGCGGTGCTGCAGTTGGTGTAACGGGGGCTGGCACCACTGCCCTGCTGGCTGCAGGGCGTGCAGACACGCCCAGGGACGGGGGAGTGACCGGTGCTGGCCACGCTGGGCGCCGCCGCCCGGGTGAACGGCGGCCCCGACTGCCGCTCAGGTGCCCCACCACCCTGGCACGCGTGCCGCAGCCTGCCTGCTATTGCTGTGGATTGCCCAGTTCCAGGCGAGGCCACCCCGCGCACCCCGCTCGCCAGTCGCCAGCACTATGGCCATAAGCATGGCTCGCGCCCTGACGGGCGCGAAGGCCCTCAGCATCAAGCCTAGCAGCAGCAATAGGGCCAAGGTGGCCAATGGCAGCAAATGGACCATGAAGCGGAAGGATAGCTTCATGGTTGAGGTGCGGAGCCCGCTACGGCGCCTGCTGGCGTCGCAGGCGCCCAGCGGCAATCCCTGCATGCAATCTACCTGGTTCGGAAGCCGGTTCGGGCAGCGTTGCGGCCGCCGGCAGCCCGGGGGCCGAGGCGCCCGCCCCTGGCCGGCCCCCGACGCCTGCAGGTCCAAGTGGGCGAGGACGAGAGCGAGGACGTGGCCGTGCGCAACTTCATGAAGAGCGTCATGCAGTCGGGCGTCATCGACAGCGTGAGTGCTGGCCATCCCGGGATTGCATGGCTCGCGATGTCTTTGTGGCCGTCACGCCGGCGCGGGCCGCCCCGCCCCGCCCTGCCGCAGCCGCGCCTGGCCCTCGACACACGCACACCCGCTTGCGGTTCCTGATGCAGCTGCGCGCCAGGCGGACAAAGGAGACCAAGATCATGGAGTACAAGCGCAAGCTGCAGGCCCGCGCCATGGCCCGCAGGTGTGCAGCAGCTGCACGCCCCCGGAGGGGCCGCCTGCCCAGCCGGCCAGACCGCCAGCAGCAGGCGGCCCCAAGGACGGCACTAGTTGCCAGCCACTGAGCCGGGGCCTCAGGGTGTCGGCTGCGGGCGCAGCGGGGGGGGGGGAGGCAGCCCGCCGCGCGGCGCGGGCGCACCCCACCAAAGCCTCGGGGTCGTGGGGGGCCGGGCAGCCGCCGAGGCGCAGCCGCTTGCCAATCCACTCACAGCAGCAGCGCGTGGCGAGCGGTGGCGTGACGCGCCGCCGCCTTGTGCACCTGGCTGGCCGCAGGCTGGGCATTCTGGAGCCCACATGGGAGGAGCTGTACGGCCAGGACACGGAGGCCAAGGCGTTCGACGACTTTTTCGTCCACGACGAGGACGGCGAGGACTTCATTGATGCCCTGGTGAGCAGCTGCGCGCCCGCGCCTTGGTGCAGCCAGGCGGTGGCAGTGGCATCCAGCGGCCAGGCCGCTCCATTCTCTGGGAGCCCAGCAGCACGGGCGCGCCGGCGGCTCGACCGGCTGGGAGGGGCGGTGCCGGCGACGGCGGCGGGCGGCGGGTGTGGGCCGGGCAGAGGGCTGTGCCAGCCGCCAGCCGCACCGCGCTTGAGGGCAGGGGCTCCGGAAGCAAGCTGCGCGCAGGCCGCTGGGCAGCAAGCGCGGGCCATGGTCCGGATAGCGCGCAAGCAGTGCACTGGCAGCTGGCGGTTTGCAGTCCTCATCCGCACCCCCGCGCCCTGGTCTCTTTGTGTGCAGGACAACGCCAACATGGGCGACCTGAACATGCTCATGCCGCAGCTAAACGCCAGCGGCAACATGCCAGCTTACGCACAGGTCAGTGGGACATAGTGCATGGGCTGCGCGGGGTGCAGGAGGCAGCGCCCCGCCGAGCAGCATCGCACCAGCAGCAGCCAGCAGGCGACAGCGTCTCCTGCATGGGCCAGGCGCGCGCCTCCCTCCTGCGCTCGATGCTCAAGCGTTGGGAGCCGTCCCTGGTGCTCGCAGAACGACGACGAGATTTTTGACTTGGGCACCTACGAGTCACAGCAAGGCGGCTACCTGCCGACCGCCAACACACAGGGCGGCTACATGGCACAGGGCGGCTACATGGACGCGCAGCCACAGGGCAGCAACGGCTACCAGCAGTAGCCTGCTCGGCCTGGTGCCTGTATGGCGGGTCGGGGAGGTGTTGCTGGCAGCCGGTGGGGTGGGGAGGGGGTCACTGGGTGGGGTGCAGCCAAATGTCGCCCGCGTCAGCAGGCGCGGGATGCGAGTCGTGCGCTGTGCGCTTTGCCTGCGGCTGACCCCGCAGCAGGGTCGGGCCTGGGCTGTAACGTATTGCTCACAACTTACGCTGCTTGCGATTCCAGCGGGCCTTCCTTGGTTCTGTGCCCCCCCCCCCTCCCGGCGCAGCTTTGCGGCCATGCAGGCCCCTGGGGCCAGAGACACAGCTGCAGCGCAGCTGCGGCCAGGCTGCAACCTCCCGGCACCTGAGGCACTCAACCATTCTTCATTGCCCGCGCGCGCAGCCCCCGACTGACGGCCCGGTGCCAGGCCCGAAACGCGTCAGAAGATCGCAGCCCGCTGATGCCGGCAGGGGCGCATTGAATTGATTGCACACTGCCCATCCATCTCATCTATTGAAGCGAGCTAGCGACGGGCGCAGCAGCCGCTGGTCAAAACGCCCATGACCGGCTTCTGCCTCCTGCCTGCGGGCTCCTACATATGCAGCAACATAGCGACGTACCTACAGGTGCAAGCTGGGCAGGGTTTAGGCACACGCGGTGCTCGCAGCGCCTGGGACACGCGCGACTAGCGCATGGACCTCGATTGCGATGTGCAAGGCGCCTCGCTCCTGGCTGGCTGACCGTGCAGGGCAAAGGCCACCAGCTGGTGCAGGATCTACAGCAAGCCGATGCAGTGGTGTATGAGCTGGAGGGTAATGGCAGTGGCTTGCGCAGCACCATCGATGGCCTTGCCAAGGTGGGTGCTGCATGCTCTGCCCCCACGCCACCCACAAGCATGCACCCCGAAATGCACCCATGCCTGTCACCGGCCTCCCTGCCCAGCACTTACGGCACGCCCACCTGGCGCGCCTGCAGGTGGCTGCTGACAGAGAGGTGGCGCTGATCGCAGTCAGCACGCCACTGACGTGGGCCACCACCTGCCTGCCACCCCACCTGCTGGCATGCGAAGACGGCGCGCCCGCCGCCCTCACAGACGCAGAGGCCAGCACCAGGTGCAGCCTTGCTGCGCTGGCCCCAGCCGTGCGATGCAGACACTGCCCGAAACGCGGCATGCGCGGGGTCTGCCCTCCGCAACTGAACTTGGTGTGCTGTCGCCAGCAAGCGGAACCCCAGACCAGCAGCGACGCACGCAGCTGGGCATCCCATCCTTGCCGCCGCCCCCTAGCCGGCTGCTGCCTGGCTCATCGTGTCAGAACCGTGTCAGAACCCCTGACCAGCGCACATACCCCATGCAGGCAACCAGGTGCAGATTCTCTGGCCACCTACCAAGCGGAGCAGCAAGTGCTGCGTGCCGCCAAGGCGGCCCCCGGGCTGAGGGTGCATGTCGTCTGCCCAGGTGCGGCCATGCAGTGGGCTGTCACGGGGCTGGTAGCGCGCTCCATCAGGAGCACAACACGTTCCTGCTGGAGGCCAAAACGACCTCAGCAGCCACCCAGAAATGCGGCGCCTGTCCCAGCAGCAGGGGTGTGTGAGCTGGCTGCAAACACAGCTGCGTCCAGGGGTTGACCCGGGTTTGACCGGGCGCCGCTCGCTGGGTGCAGGGCTGGTGTATGGGCATGGGGAATCTGCCAGGCAGCTGGCGCCCCTCTGGCAGCAGGCGTGGGAGGGGGAGCCGCTGTGCATCTACGGCAGTGGTGGCAACCGGCTGCCGCTGGTCCACGTCAGCGAGCTGGCGGCTTTTGTGGAGGCGGTGGCTGTGGGGCCGGCGCCCGCCAAGCCCTACCTGCTGGTGGCAGAGCAGCCGGGCTGCACACAGGTGCGCAGTGCGGGTGGCTGCAGTGTGGGGTGGCATGCTGCGCAGTGCTGCAGACACACCACATGCTTTCCCCTCCCCTCCAGGGGAATAGAGGAGCGGGCGGGGTCAGCAAGGTGACATGCATGTGCCCCACATCACCACAGCTGGGGGGGGGGGGCCCCGCGCGGCC
>Ga0315905_10004946_pt1 | contig 13616 bp, 11 predicted proteins | sample LakEriMetagenome_5_FD_203522 | JGI IMG/M metagenome (GOLD analysis project Ga0315905, IMG submission 203522) | Freshwater fungal communities from buoy surface, Lake Erie, Ohio, United States - Buoy 4 MA121 | ecosystem: Environmental > Aquatic > Freshwater > Lake | place: USA: Lake Erie, Ohio... | reverse complement strand
TTGATGTCCCATTTTCCCGAGATCAACTCATCCTTGGTCAACTCATCTAAACGCTCAATGGGGTAATTTTTCCATTCTACTCTTTTTCCCTTTTTATCTAACCAAACGGCATCCACTCTTGCTGTAGCGGGTGGTAAATCCACCGGAATTTTAATGGTCCTGTTGTTGAATCCAACTTTGTATTTAAAGACAAAATTTAAAGTGGGATCGGATAATTGGAAAGACTTTAATTGATAACCAGCCGGCAAAGAAACGGTTACTCCTTTTGTCTGCTCTAACGGCACCATCATGGCATAAACGCCTTGATCCAAAATGGCCACCTCTTCAAATTCCTGTCTTCTCAACAAAACCTTCTGCACCTTAACACCCTTCATCAAATTCCATGTTTTTAAAAAAGGGTCCCATTGATACAGTTGAATTTCTTCCCAATCTGTTCCTCTCTCATGGGGGAAGTGGACCACCACCTTTTCCCTTTGTTGAAACTCATCTGACCAAACCAAGTCAAATGCGTGAAGACATTTCATCATTTTTCCGTTGGCTGCCTGCGTGTGGTAATTTTTTACGATGTCTTGAAAATTCAACTCCTTGACTTTTGCCTGAGCGAAACCTTGCAAGGCGTAAAAAGCCAGTGCCAGACAAACGGTGATTTTTTTAAGCATGTTTTTCATGTTACTTGTTTTATTGGTTAACACTGATTACTTGTTCTTCTTGCCCCTTTTTCCTTTGTTCCCAGCGCTCATTCAGCGCAGCATACACGCGATACCAATCCTTTTGAAGCATCGCCAAAGTAGCAACAGACAATTGTTCTTGAATCATCTTGTTGTTCAAATCTTGAATTTCAAACAACACATAGGTATCTTCTGGATAATCCACTTTTGGTAAGAAAATAAAACGCCGATTGTCCATCACTACTGCGGGACCTACAAATTCTCCTCTTGGATCCAGCATGGTAGCATGAAGGATGGTACAATGCTCCTTGTAAAAAAAGACACTCTCTTTCTGATGGGTCTTCCTTTTACTCGCTATGGCGTATTTTCCGCTTTCTTCAATTTCAAATTCCAAACTGTACATCTTACCATTCTTCTTTTGCTTTACAGGTTCTGGAGAAAATAAAATCCACTCACCTGTTTGATCCGACAACACATAGAGATACAGCTTGTCGTGGCACTTGCTTTCGTCATTCACCACCTTCACTTCCCAAGGGCGGTGGATAAAACTACCTACTGGCATTTCCACTTCCAGCACACTGTGGAGCTTTAGGAAATCCCCATCAGAACTGGTTGTGGTAATTTTTCCGAGCAACTCCTGACAAGGATCTAAGTAATGATGAAAGTGAGTTTGAACATAAATAGGAAGATCCTCTGTCAGGCATGTAACCTGCCATCCATGCTGATTAACAAGCATAGAATCCAATTTGTATTGCACTTCTTCCCCTTCCTTTCTTGGCGTGTAATAAATAACCACTTGAGCAGAACTGCCACTTGGCATGAAGGGATAAACCTTTTCCGACAAAACAACCACATGCTCCTGCTTCAACAAATCAAAAAACCACTGTTTGCGCTTGGCGCCCCATTTTCCTTCAGAAAACAATCCAGGCTCATGGGCCACCACCACTTCTTTGGCAGTGTACAATTGTTGAACAGCACTGTAAAAAACACCCAAGCTATTGGCATCCAACTGGGCAGAATTGGATTCAAATGTCAGTTCAATACTGATCATTTTTTCCAACTTCCTCAGTGTGTTGAACGCATTTTGCGCATGTGCGATGAAAGGGGTGCACAACATCCCCATGAGCATGATCTTATTCATGGTGTCATTTATTTAAGTGAAACAATTTGGGAAACAGAAAAGAGCTCGAGAAATAACTTACGATATTCGAAAATCAAGGTGCCACATGAAACCTTCAGAGTTGAAACGATCCCTATATTGTGCTTGATTCTGATGCATGAGCAATGACTTCCTTATTTGAAACGCAACAGATGGCGCATTATTTTATTTGTTTCCACTTTTTTTAAATTTTTCTTTTTCCTGATTGAGCACAAGGAATGAAGTGAATATCTTTAGCCCATGAAAAGTCACATCATTGGAATCGCAGGAGGGAGCGGAGCAGGAAAAACAACTTTTTTAAAATCATTGTTTGCTGCATTTAGAGAAGATCAGCTCACCATTGTCTCACAAGACAATTACTACAAAACCAAAGATTTGCAAGAGGCGGATGAAAATGGGGTCATCAATTTTGACTTGCCTACCGCCATTGATGAAGCCCATTTTTTGCGGGACATGGAATCCCTCGCAGCAGGAGATTCCATTACCAAATTAGAGTACAACTTCAACAATCCCGCTTGGGAGCCACAGCCCATAGTTGTCCACCCCGCACCGGTGATCGTGATGGAGGGATTGTTTGTATTTCACTATGCCGCCATCCGAGCGCAATTGTGTTACAAAGTGTTTTTGGATGCCCATCACGAGACTCGCTTACAAAGAAGATTACAGCGCGATGAAAAAGAGAGAGGTTATCCTGCTGATGAAGTTTTGTATCAATGGCATCAACATGTCAGGCCTGCTGAACTTCAATTTCTAGAGCCTTACCGAGGTGAATGTGATTTGATTGTCATGAATGATGATCATTATACCGAAGGACTTGAAACATTGGTAAAAGAGATTCAAAATATGCTTCATTCTTGAACCAATTGAAAAATTGGTTGTTTTCAAATAAAACCATTATGAAAAACATTTTTGTACTCGGCTCCTGTTCTACCTGCCAACGCATCGTGAAAGAACTCGGAAATGCCACGAAAGGATATACCATTCAAGATATCAAAACGGAGAAAATTACCGCCAAGCAATTGGATGAGATGAAGAAGCTTGCGGGTAGTTATGAAGCTCTTTTCAGTAGGGTGGCGATGAAATATCGCAGCATGGGGTTGAATGAAATGGAATTAACAGAAAAGGATTACCGCCAATACATTTTAGAAGAATATACTTTTTTAAAAAGACCTGTGATTGTCAATGAAGACAAGATATTCATCGGTAACAGTAAGAAGGTTGTGGAGGCGGCGAAGGAGGGGATGTGAGGAGTTCTATTTGCTTCCTGTGCAAAAGGTATTCTCGTCTCTTTTTATAAAAGGAATAACTCATCAAAAAAGAAGAATCAATATCATCTTGCAATTAATCTTCTTTATCAGCTGTTTCTGTTTGATCCGCTACAGCAATTAAATCAAACTGTGGTATTTCAGAAATTTCCAAGAAATGACTTGTAATTTTGTCGAGATAACCCTCTGTAATAATATCGTCTTCCAAATACAATTCGATGTCAGAGAAACGGGCTAGAATTGTTTCGTCACTTACATTTAAACGATGTCGTATGTTCTTGAAAAACTTTATTTCTGAATATTCAATTTGCTCGTCTGCTTTAATTGTTTGAATTGCAAAATCAAGCAAAGTCAATTCTTCTTGTTCATTTAGTTTTGCCTCCTTGAGGAGGTTAAAATAATACTGGATAAAGGTTTTGCCACCATGGTTAATCTTGCTAACGAGCAAATTGATTTCATCTTGAAAGTTGAAATTGGCAAACAAGGTTGATTTTTCACATAATGATTTAAGTATGGAAATTTCCCTATCATCGATATTTCCATCTGCAGCCATGCAGCAAAAAGCTGTCTTTAGTAAAAGTTTATCAAAAGTAATTGTCTCCATGTTTTCTGTTTTTAAATTATTTCTTGAAACCAATTTTTGATCTTTCACCGCTCTGAACATTGTTTTCGCCGTCCACTTTCGCCTTCATTTCTTCGTATTTTCTTAATTCACTCAATGACACTGTGGGTTTTGTATTCTTTATTACCTGCTCCAAAATATCCATGGATATCCTTGATTTTGTCTTCAACGCTGACCTCGAAGCTTCATTGACCAATAGTTCAATATCTGCTGAAACATAGTGCTCGGTGAGGTCTGATAGTCGAGCGTAATCAATTCCAAAATCCAATGGACGATTTTTTAAATACATCTCAAACATCGATTTTCTCGCTTCAAAATCAGGCGGCGGTAAATAAAACTTTTTGTCCAAACGTCCAGCCCTGAGCATTGCAGGATCTATCAGGTCAGGGTAGTTGGTTGCGCCAATAATAAAAATACCTTTTTCACCTGTCCTATCCATTTGAGCCAACATCTCATTCACCGCGCTTTTAGCCATTTCATGAGCATCACCATCACGACTAGGCAAGAGCTCATTTATTTCATCAATGAAAATGATGGTGGGTGCATTTTTCTCCGCTTCCTCAAACATCTTAGCTATGTTCTCTTGTGTGGCGTTTATAAATCTGCTTTTCAAAGTTGATGGCGTTGCCAATAAAAAATTAAAGCCAACTTCCTCTGCGAAGTGTTTAGCAAAAAATGTTTTGCCACATCCAGGAGGGCCATACAACAACATTCCATTTGGAATAGTAACCCCATATCGAGCATATTCCTCCGGACTATCCAGTGCATCAATCACATCCAATTTCAATTGTGCCTTCAACTCCTCCATTCCTGCTATGGCAGCAAATCCCTTTCCTTTGGCTTTCTTACTCTGGATTTTTTTCTCTGCGCTGTTGCCTGACTTTACTTTTTGAATCCTGTCCACGTCCTCCACTTCAATTTCGCCGTTCAACGCTCGGAGAAACTCATCTGCACTTTGAATACGATCTTCTGAATCTTGACAAAGCGCTTTTTTCAAAAGCAAATTGGTGCGCTCTTCAAACCCAATAAAGTCATTTGGAATTTTTGAAAGTGAAAGAGGTTTACTTCTTTCCTGTAAGATAAACTCTTCCGCTTTAGCTCGATCTAATTGAAATTGTGAGATGTCTTTAAACCAAGGGGGAAGTCCGAATAGCAATTGATACATCACTGCTCCAACAGAAAAAACATCACTCTGCGGCGAATACAAACCATTAAAACACTCGGAGGCGGTGTAATTCAAATTCAATCCTTCCTTATTAAATGCTTTGGTTGATTGGTGGAATGAACGGGCAAAACCAAAATCTATGATTCTTGCCTTTGGAACATCTGCCGATAAATCGAGCATGATATTATGGGGTGTAATTTCATTGTGAATAATTGGATTCGGTAAACCGTGCAAATAAATTAACCCCTTTAAAACATCTGCAATGATGGACTGAACATCGTAGTAATTGTTAAACGACTCTCGGCTCATTCGCTCAGCCAAAGTTTCACCAGCTATGAAATTCAACACCAAATAACCATACTTCTTATTCTCAAAAATCAGTTCTCCACTATCCTTGTAAGCAACAACATTATCGTGATCAATTTCTTTCAAGAACTCAATCTCAAGCAAATTGTTTTCTTTGTCAAATGCTGAACGATGGAGTTTAGAATAGTTGAAAAGCTTAAGGAAATACAATTTGCCATTCGTTCCCTTTACCCTATACGTTTGAGCATTACTTCCTTGCTTGATAAAAAGCAAAACGGTGTATTGATCGTGGATTGAAAAGCCCTTTGGTAATGTGCCAATAGTATTACTCATTATCTTAAAGTTGTACCATCGTCATTACTTGGATCAATTCTCAAATCCCATATTTGATGAAGTATTGGACGTAATTGACTTGTTTTACCTTCTTGAATCAATTTTAAACCTTGATTAACCAATAGGCGCGCTTTGTTTTTATCCTTCCACTTTAAGTTCTCAAACTCTCTATCGTGGTATTCTAAGCGACCTTTGTCTACCAATCCCCCGGAAACTGAATTCCTTAACTCTCTGTCAAGGCTCTCAATTTCTTCGGTCAATTCTTTGGCTTCCCTTAATTCCTTATGCTTAATAATATGCTCAATCGTTCGCTTGAATTCTTGAACATGTACTTCTATTTTATCCATGTTCAAATCTTCGTCATGACTATTTGCCTTTATCTTTTTTATTAAATCCTCCAATTCATAGAAGGCATCTTTTAGCTCTTTCTCAACTTTTGGCCATTCCGCAACTTTTTCAGCTCCATCTAACTTTAATAACTCTTTACGTAATCCGTCCAGAATTTTCATTTTGCCATCCGCACTTCCTTTTTCATTTTCCAATTGTTCTTCAAAAGCATCCAGTTTTTCGGCAACATCATCCGCATTTACTTTTTGTGCAATTTGTTTTGCTTTTGAAATTTCTTCTGTCAAAAATTCTTCTGTTGGAGGTTCAGTTTGCTTTATTTCAATTTCTAATTCTTCAGTATGATTTAACAGTGGGAAATAAGCACTGAATTTCATTAGTTGAGAACCATCAACTTTAATTGTAATGTCTACATCACTTCCTTCGGGTAACAATCCCGGCAATGTCTCACCAGTTATTATTACTTCATTTACTAAGTTATTTAGCGTTGGTGTTGTACCTTCTGAATTATATTCTCCTTGATAAATTGGAATGCGAATAATGTCTTTAATCATCCCAGGTCTAATCGCACTTCTTGTTTTTAAACCATTTCTTACTCCAGTAACAGGAATAGATTTGTTTTTTTCTAATCCTTTCACACAAGCAAATCTATCATCTTGAAATTCTGAGAAATATTTTCCTATTCCAATATTATATGGAAGTACTTGCATTTTGTCAAGCCCCCCTATACCTTGTATAATGCTAAATTGATTTGGTTGGCAATCCAACTTATTTCCTGCTTCATCATAAACATTTATTTCAAACGAATTGGAACGCCCCTCAACCAAAAGTACATCAACAATTGTAGCTTTTTCTCCAATAAGTTTCTTACCACTAGACCATAAACCATCAAAACGAACTACATCAGCATAAATTTTATCAGGAAAAGTACCGGTTGTTTTTTCTTTCAGCACTCTCAAATTAACCATTTCGTCAAATTCAACGGTAGTAGCTTCATATTTAATATCAAGTTGAAGTTTGGTTTTGTCTCTTGTGGTTTCTTTCACTTCTTCTGATACAGATATGGTAGAAGCAAATAATGCTGCACCTTTTGCTACCACTGTCATCGGGTCAACAGAAGTGTCAACTTTATCAGTGATTTGCTCTTTAAGCATTCTACGCAAAATTGGCGAATAAGTTGGGCCACCAACCAAAATCAATGCGCCAAGGTCAGAACCTTTTAAGTTGTTTCGTCTCAATAATTCTTTACTAATGTCAATTGCTTTCTGAAAAATTGGAGCAACAACATTTTCCATTTCCTTTTGAGTAACTAAAACATCAATTTCGGGCTCATCCCCATTGTCGTCCTCAAAAGGCAAATCGCCTAAATTTGATAGTATATTATGTGAATCTTTAAATGACAACTGAATTTTTGCTTCCTCAGCATAGAATTTTACCGCGTTTCTTAAAATCTCCTTTTTGTTTGTATCGTCCAATACACTATCAATAGCATAATTCTGTTGAAGATTTGGAATGATAATTTGGTCAACAATGGCTTCATCTAAGTTTTTACCCCCAAGCCAGTTATCGCCATCTGTATCTTTAACTGCTAAAATTCCTTCTTCCGCTTTTATCAAAGCGGCATCAAAAGTTCCACCACCAAAATCGAACACTAACCAAAATCCGTCTTTACTTTTTGAACCAAGACCATAAGCAGTGGCGGCAGCCACAGGTTCTTGTAATAGTTCAATGTGCTTGAAACCTAACATTTTTGCTGCTTCTTTCGTCGCCTCATTTTGAGGATTCAAAAATTTTGCAGGAACAGTAATTACAATTGAATTAATATTCTCATCCTTTACAACTGTTTTAAGTGTTTTCAGAATTTCAGCCGATAGTTCTTCAGAGGTATAAGACCTATCCATATTTGAACTTTCATAAGAGTGAGTCGTTCCCATTGTCCGCTTAAACTCAATGAAAGTATTTGTCTTTCCAGTTTCAAATGTTTTCAACGCTCTTGCATTGTCATTCTTCATGGTGTTATAAGCAGCATCACCTACAATGACATCTTTCTTTTTGTTAAAATGAATACACGATGGAAAAGTGTCTTTAAGAGTTTCTGATTTCTTAATTGTTGGAACTCCGTTTTCCATTCTTGCTATTGCTGAATTTGTTGTTCCTAAGTCAATGCCGTAGTCAATTTTATTTCTCATACTTTGAAATTATATTATTGTTTAGTAGCCAACAGAAACTTCTATTTGGGCTGTTTGAATCATTTTGTCATTATACATTACGGCAGGTATTAAAATTTTCGATATTATTTCCTGCCCCTTTTCCAAATTTTCATCCGGAATTGAACTTGTAACTATTACCTTTAATCCCTGATGAAACTGTTTGCCCAGGAGTTCAGGCATCTCATAGCCATTAGCAGAAAGATTGTCTTTCAATTTTCCAACGGATGCTTGTAACTGTTTCAAGCCTTTCGTTTTTGAATCCATCAAATTGATGTTTCTCTCAATTAGATTGATTTCACTTGCAACTTTCAAAGCCAAAGAATGGTCGGGTTCTGAATTTGGGTCTTTTCCGCCTGCTCCTTTTAAATCATTTATCAAAACCAATAATTTCTCTATCAAATCCGCTTGCTTTTGAAACTCGACTACAATGCACTCATCAATCGACGATTTGGTCTTGCTCAACTGATCAATAAAATCTGTTTTGTCGATTTGTTGCCTTTTATTCAACAACCAATACAAAAGCCCCGACAGCAAAATGGCTAAAAGCACTCCGATAATTCCGTAAAGAGAATTTTTACTTAATGATTGGTCTACCTCATCAATTCTCTTGTTGGCAGTTTGTTCAGTAGTTGTAATCTGAATGCCTAATTGATTTGCAGTTTGTGAAATGGCGGAGCTATTTTCTTCCGTTTTGTTTTTTAAACTATCTATGCTCTTTTTTTCATTTGAGAGTTTACCATTTAGATCACTAATTTCAGTTTTCAAACGGCTATTTTCTTTTTGCAAGGTTTGAATACTTGATTTCAAAGGTTGTAATTCCTTTGCGAAATCCTCTTTAGTTAATGTCTCTGTTTGGGCAAAAGCATTAATGCTTGCCAAAATAAAAACGGTTACAATTATTCGTTTCATTTTATTCTTTTTTATTAGCCTCTTATCCAACCAATCAATACCATGATGCCTAAAAATGTCGCAATACTAAATACGACTTCTATACCCTCTTCTCCCCAGATCAAACCAACCAGTATCAAGAAAACGATAATTCCCAAACACCACTTCGCCCACAGTGGAAGTGATTTCAACGTGAGTTCCGCATTGGCAACTTTATTCTCGGTCTTCCAATAACAGATGTATTTCACCTTATTAACCTGTAAAAAGCTCAGCTTTCCTATTACAAAATCAACTAAATTTTTATATTCATTCAATTGAGTTGAATTGGCCATAATCTTTATTTTCTCGACGTTTTTATGCGTAATCGTTTTCAATATCAAATCAACAACCTTGTCCCAATCAACTGACTTTTCTATCATTTGATTTACTTTGCTCCAATTGATTGTTTGATTAAATCCTAAAGGCATTGCATGAACCTCAGCTGTGATTTTAGTTTTGTTGGTTTCATATGCGTTCTTAACTGATCTTAATAATTCTAATGCGCTATTAAGTTCTTTATCTTTCATTCTTGAAAGCGTTTCAATGCTATCTTTAATCCTGTCCTTCGTTAGTTTTCCAAATGCAACTCTCTCGGCTTGCTTCGCCAAGTGCAAAGCAATTTCTAAATAATTTTCACTACTTTCTTTTTCCTGACTTTCATTGAAGTAATCAATGCTACACTGTAAAATTTCGTTTGCTAACTTATCAGAAATAGATCCTAACTTTATGTCATCCTCACCAACCATAACTTTAAGCTGCTTCAAGTCATTTTCTGTTGAATTAAACAGTTGTTGACCTGCCTTGGCTGCTTCGGATTTACTCGCTTTCCTTCTGTTTCTTGCGCTTTCTATTTCTCTCTCTATTTTCTCAATAGGCTTTTGAATAAATCCTTTGAGGAAATCTTCTTTGGCCAAGAACTCTTGCTTTTTTAATATGTCCAAGAATCCATTGGATGTTACACTACCTGTTTTGTCAATTTCAGATTGGACTTGCTTCAGAAACGAAAGTTGGAGTTCTTTTGGCGAAGTTTTAAAGGTCTCATCTGCAGCCAAAGCTTTAAAATCTTTTATGAAATCGCTTTCAAGAAATTTAAGTTTCAAAGTAATGCCCTGTTCTAGGATCGCTTCATTGGTATTCGTTCCTTCTAAAATCCCACTTAAATAAAGTGTTCCCAGGTTGTGATACGCGGAAGCATTTCGTTTAGAAACTTCCCCATTTGTTGTCAGTTTGGACCAGATGCTAATTACTTGATCTAGATCCCCTTCCTTTATGGCATCAAAGGCAGGTTCATCGGTGATTGGATTCCCATTATAAAACCAGAAGAGGGCTGCACCCATTTTATCACTATCCAAGTTGAGTTTTGATGCCGCTTCATTTACTTGCTCGATTGTTCGATTAAAATGTCCCAGAGGTCGGAAAAAATAGTCCTCAGGAGGATCCTGATCTGCTTCAAGATATTTCGTGAGTCTACTGATCTTTTTTGTTTGTTCCTTCGCGCTCGTTCCAACAAGCAGTCCAACGATTCTGTAAGGGTTGTTTAATACGGCATTCATATTATTTCCTTTGAGTTACAACATAAAATTCCCAGGTGTAACCCATATTGCTCGCCATATTCTCTGTTCCAATGTTCGGTATTACACCTGGTGCGGAAGCTCGATAATTATATGAACCTGGACTTAATGTAAGTATTTGTTTTTGCTTAGGTGAAAAAATATAAGTATCACTGTTTAGTTTTAGAGTCAATGTCAATGCAGTGTTATTGTAAATTTCAATTTCTGGCTTGTATGAAGAAGTTCTACCATTCGGGGTAAACATCCCGCTCTCATTTTCCCTGATTCGTTGACCAACGTTTACAAATGATTTATGAATAAACCCCTCCCTATCAGTTGCGATATCAATTATGTTATAGAAATCATTCTCCGGTTCTAAGGATATAATGAATACTTGTGATCTTGGAGCCAATGAGGCAATTATAGGATATTCTTTACCCGGCCCTTCCCTGAAGTTCACCTGTTTCGTCACCGTTCCCAAATATGACTGGCTAAACCCTATTGAAGTAAGGGCAACGGAAAGTATTAAGAGGAATAGTTTCTGAATTTGCATTTGCTCTGCTCTCTTTATTTGAATTATTTGTACCTTACTTTGATACTCAAAAACAAAATCTTTTGATTTTGAAAAGATCCAGTGGCTTGATTGACTCCAAAACAAACACATCAAGTTTGCGCTCCACTTTACTTGATATTAAAAATTGGTTTAAGAAAAAAAACGAATGCCCTAAAGTGCTAGGATATTGCTCAGCTGCATTCAATTCAGTTCCTCTCAGTAGAAATATGCAGTCATAGCTGAATCTCTTCTTAGGTGCTTCTAATGGATCATTCTCAGGTTTTACCAAACCCATGGGCGGCAAATTGGTGCACTTTTCTTTGGTGTGGGTATAGGTTTCAAGTATTTTTTCAGAACCTTTACTATCATTTCTTTTTGCCATTACTATAGTTTTCTTGTAGCAATAATAGCGAATAATTAATACAATTTTTAGCTTTTTTATTGAAATAATAGATTTAAAATCATTCAAAAGACAACTCCATCTATTATTTTCCTATACCAATAGTGCGGATAAAGGATTGCCAATAAAATTAAAAAAGGCAATTCAACCCTAGCTTCGATTCATGGCTAAGGTGATCATTGGACAGGAAATCAAACGAATTGTTAAAAAGAGGGGGATAACAGTGGAGGAATTGGCCCAAGCTCTCAATGTTTCAAAACCCAATGTCTTTGATATTTACCGCAGAGAATCCATCGATACAGGCCTGCTGGAGCGACTATGCAAAGTACTTAACTACAATTTTTTCAAATCTTATTACCTACAATATCAAACTGAACCAGAAAAAGAAACCATTGAATTGTACAAAGAGCAAGTTGATTTTCTTAAAAATATCATTCACGAAAAAGAGGAGTTGTACAAGGTCTTGATAAAAGTAATAGAGAAGAAAGCATAAACCATCCCTTTTCAAAAACATCTATTGAGGATTATCGGGATTAAATTTAATTCGGCTACACTTATGAAAATCAATGGTTATTGAGTTTTGCTGAATTAGTTTATTATTTTTATAGCATGAAAACAAGCCGCGTTTTTGTTTGCCTTTTTATGCTGGTGTTTGCAAGTGTTCCTATTTGGGGACAAAAAAACTATATAATCGAATACAGTAATAAAAACAACACTTTCCAATATTTCATTTCTTCCGAAGATGGAAGTGAATCTAAGAAAAAACAAGTACGGTCTTTTCATCCAAAACCTGATGATCATATCACAATGGTGGTAAAGGATTACAACGGTTTTATCTATTCTCCGCAAATTGGCTTTAAATCTGAAGTTACGACCAATCAAACGCCTACTTCCTTGAGTGTATTAGGTTCCATGAGCTCCGCTCTTTTGGGCGTCGATTTATCTTTTCTATCAAAACTCCATTCCATTCCTTTATCGAGAGGAGAAGCTCAATGGAATCCCGAGGAAAAAGAAGTAATGGACCAACTTTCTATATTGGAAAATCAATCGAGCCTTCTCATGGAGAAATGGGAAATTCAAAACGATATACTTTCCATTTCACATGCTCCACAAAAGACAACGGCTGAAATCAAAAAAGAACTGACCCCTACCATTCAGCGCTGGAAAGAAACACCAGACGTTGATTGGAATTCCCTTCATAAAGCCGCCCAGCACTTAGAGAATTCTTCAACTAAAAATTTGCGAAGCACCATTACCGATCAGTTGTCGCAAATTGCAGATGTTCAAAATCAATTGAAATCGATTGAACAAACACCGCTCATGACGAATCAGCAAATTTTGCAACTTGAAAATTTAGCCCTCCAAATTCCTGAATCCACTTCCCTTCCAGTATCGTTAGCGTCCCTTAAATCAGATGAAACGGCCAACGGCACATTGGAAAACATCACCGTACAAATTAGTTTTTTAGAGCAAGATCTCACCCAATCGGCTCTATCAAATACGAGCGCTCCCTCTTTTCCTCATCACGATAAAATCATTTACTTTAATCCTCACTCTTGGAAAAATCCAAATGGTCAGATCACTCATGAATGGTGTGAAGGATGTGAACCTGTAGTCAAAGCAGAAGGATATTTCAATTATCAAAATAGCCAACAAGCCATGCCTCCTGCGGAATTTGAGTCATTGTTTAATCAGCATCCAGGAGCCTATGGAGAATGGAAAATATATGATGATGAGGGAAAATTAAAGCAACATCTACGACTTCAAAATTTCTCCACTGCTACCATTGCCCAGAACCCGAAAACCGCTTTTTCGCAAACCCATACCATTTCCATCGCATCAGCACCTGCTCTTCAGATGGGAACTGGTATTTTTATGAATCAAACTTTTGAAGATCGTTTTACTTATCGGAAATTTCAAAATTTGAATGGCGATTCCGTTCTCATTTCATCTGAAGCCCATGGAGATTGGATTCCCTCACTGGGAGCGCAAATGCGATTACTGATCCCCAATTCATCCCCCGTTCAATGGGGATTGAATTTAGGTGGCAGCGTTAATGCCTTTTCTAATATCGACGCGAAAAAAATGAATCTACACTTGGGGAGTGAAATGA